>Ga0209780_1003113_pt1 | contig 12197 bp, 8 predicted proteins | sample WorMetexBAHAMAS2_FD_187384 | JGI IMG/M metagenome (GOLD analysis project Ga0209780, IMG submission 187384) | Marine gutless worms symbiont microbial communities from Max Planck institute for Marine Microbiology, Germany - Inanidrilus exumae... | ecosystem: Host-associated > Annelida > Digestive... | reverse complement strand
TTAAAGGTGATAGCCCCATGTTTTATCACCCCAGGGAGCTTGCCCCTTAAACATAACCAAAGCCATATTTTGTGGTTTTGGCGTTTTAAAGTAAGAGACTCTTGTCGCATTAGTGGTTATTATAGCTAATGGTAATTTTGATTTCACGTTTTTTACTGTTTAAGACGCATTGAATAATTGTATCGGCTTTATTCGTGCCATCCAAACTTTTTAAATGACGTGACGTTACGCATTTTCCTTCCCGTATACTCATTGTTGTTAAATCTAGTACAGCGGATTAGGGGATTAAACGGATTGGTTTTAAACCTCCTTGCTGGGAGTAATGATGTGCCAGGCTCAATCCGTTTACTCCCCTAATCCGTTGTACTAACTGTATTTTGACTGTTTTCCGAGGTTTGGGAACTAGAGTGCGTAACATCAGTTTTGTTTTTAAGTGAAAAAAATCCTATTTTTTGAAAAAATAGGATTTTTCATGGTGAGGTATAAAATACTATATGATAACTTATAACTGATAACTGATATGAAACTGGGAATCGACCAATTTCTTGATAATAGATCTTTTAGAATGCAGCTCAAAGATCGTCGCGTTGCCCTACTAGGGCATTCAGCCTCTTTAACGAGCGAATGTCGCCACAGCCTCGATGCCTTAATGGAATGTATTCCGGTGGTGGCTGCATTTGGACCACAGCACGGAATGCGAGGGGATAAGCAGGATAATATGATCGAAACGGACGATTACACCGATCCACAATATGGCATACCCGTCTTCAGCTTATACGGCGAAGTCAGATACCCTACAAAAGAGATGATGGAAAGCTTCGATGTGCTGCTTGTCGATATTCAGGATATTGGAACTCGAATTTATACTTATGTGACTACGCTTTTTTATATCTTAGAAGCGTGTACCGAACACGCTAAAACTGTCTGGATTTTGGATCGTCCAAATCCAGTAGGACGGCCAATTGAGGGCACCATTCTTGAAAAAGGCTGGGAAAGTTTTGTGGGAGCAGCACCGCTGATCATGAGGCATGGTCTCACATTCGGAGAACTTGCCAAATGGTTTGTCGATTTAAAAAAACTGGATTTGGATTTAAAAGTGGTACCTATGGCAGATTATAAGCCCGAAGCCGCCCCCGGATTTGGCTGGCCTATTTTTGAGTTGTCGTGGATAAACCCAAGTCCAAATGCTTCTAGTCTCAACATGGCGCGCTGCTTTCCCGGCACCGTCCTTTTTGAGGGTACCACATTATCCGAGGGGCGGGGTACAACCACTCCACTTGAAGTTATTGGTACACCCGATATTGATTTTGATTTGGTGCTTAAACGAATGATGGCTTTGCAGCCAGAATGGTTGCAAGGCTGTTTTTTGAGACGATGCTATTTTGAGCCAAGTTTTCATAAGCATGTTGGAAAAATGTGTTCGGGGTTACAAATTCACACTGATAATGCTGGCTATCGACATGCACAATTTAAGCCTTATAGATTGGCAGCCCTGCTGCTGAAGGTTGTCCGCTTAGAATATCCAGATTATGAATTGTGGCGCAAATTTCCTTACGAGTATGAGACTGAAAAATTGGCGATTGATCTTTTGAGTGGTGGCGCTTTCCTGCGAGAGTGGGTGGACGATCCCAGTCTGGTTCCTGCGGATTTTGACGAGCATTTGAAAAAGGATGAACTAGCATGGGCTCAAATTAGGGAGCCGTATTTGTTGTATTAAAAAAGTCCAAGTCCCAAGTCCCCTTAAAGAGACTTTATGCCAATTTACATTGCTCAATGTTTGGGAAATCCTATTTTTTGAAAAAATAGGATTTCTTTGACGTTTTAAGAAAGAGATGTAGGCTTGTTAAGCGGAGCGTATCCACCTGATTAATATATAAATTAACGTGGATACGCTATCGCTTAATCCACCCTACATGGTCTTAACTTAATGGCATTGACTCAGGAGGGACATTTGTTGGTGTTTGATAGGAGGTTGGGTAGGGCGTGGGAGGAGAAGGTTTTTCGGGAGGGTTGAAGCCGGCAGAACGGTTGGCTGGGTTGAAACTTGAAGAAATTGAGGATTGTCTTAATCGACTAAAAGGCTCTAAAGCTTAGAATAAATTCTAGTGTATTTTGGAATCTACAACGCCGCTCGCTTTGGAAACATACACGTCCAAAGCTGAAGCTTTGGACTCCAAAAGGCCAGATAATTATAACACTTTGTTCCGGCAGCCGTGGCGATATATATTACTCGCAGCCTCCTGTGGCACCTGGCGGCTCGTCGCCATACGCCGAGGAAGCTGAGTCGGGAGCCGCAAATTTATATTGTATCGCCATTTTAAGTCTAGCCTCCGTTCTGACCTCTTGGGCTTTTGCCATGAATTCGTCGCGCCCTCCTATTTCATTAATCAACCGCCTCGTGTGTTCTTGTAACTTTGACGTGCGCTCAACAAAGGCATTTCTCTCTGCTTCACTAAGCACCGACAAATTGTCATCCGCGTATTTGTCCCAATCAGTGTCTAGAAATTTATCTAGTACTTCTCTTCTCTCGAAGCTGGCGTAAATGTCGTCGTCTGTTACTTGGTATCCATCATTAAATTCTTTGTATCCATCATCTCTAAATGCGTCTTCATGGTCGATTAGAGTTACTTCTCCGTTCTGGTTTACCAAAATATTATTGACTGCTCTGCCTGAGCCTGGACCCAATCCGTCTCTAAACCTATCGATGTTGCCTATCATTCCGTCAAATACTGCACTTTCTCTTGGCGCGTAGTCGTCGCGACTAGCTCTACCTGCCAGCGGTCTAGTCTTTTCTGCGAATTGCTGTCTGACTACATAATTATCGCCTTCCGCTGGAACACTAATCGTCGGGGGCACTTTGTGTAGTCCCAAATATTCACTTAATTCAAATGCTTTAACTTCATTGGCCGATTTCAAATTTGGGTCATACCATTTTACCAGCGGTAATTTCTTATAGAATTTTTCCACGAAAGAAAACCCTTTACTTGCATATATTTTAACAGGATTTGTTATACCTGTTTTTACCGGAACACTCCCATATCCTTCTGGGGGTTGTTCTAAAAAACGATCACCAAAACTCTTAAGTTTTTCTTTAATTTTATTTACTTCTATCTAATAAGATTCAGGGTCGCCGGATCGGGCTAAGCCTCGAAGTTCTGCCCAGGAAAGAGTAGGGGCGGCATACGTGTCACTATAATTATAGCCTACAGCTAGTGCAACTACGAGCAAAATTTTTAATACCAAATTGTCTTTTGATTTCATCACTTCTTACCTAAATCATGTTATTTCCACCGTGGCGGTGGTGGTGAGTGCAGCGAATGGTAGACAACGAATAAGCGTGATTTCGGTTGATTGCGCCCGGAGTTTCCAAGAGCTAATCGAGATTAGTAGATTTTCATTCGTTGTCTTGCATTCGCTGTACTCATTATCGGCGGTGCTACGCCTTTTTCGTTCCCGTGTCCATTGTAGTAATTACGCGCTGTGTTTTTTTACCTGAAAGGCCGCCCGAGGGCTGGTGGGCAAAAAAAAACACTTTGCCCACCCTACAAAAGTTTTTTTTTGCGTATTTTTTTTTTCAGATAATGCCTGGGTTACGCGGGCATGATAGCATAGCATAGCATAGCTTTATGTAGGGTGGGCAAGGTGTTTTTGTTGCCCACCGTCTCGGGGCTACAAAAGAACGTCTTTGGGCTTAACTTAATGGCATTGGGATTAGGAGCCGATAAACGCGGCGCCGCGAAGCGTCGCGGTGTAGTACGCTAATTAAACATCTCATGCGTAATATTTTTAAACCAACTATGGGCATAAATCACTTCATTTTTTCGGTGTTCCGGCGACGCATCCAACGGAGATACACCACCCGAATTTTTTACAGCTACAATTTTGCCATCTTTTAAATGATAGATAGACGCTACCGAAATGCCAAAATCTTTTCCCACAATACTATAACAACTATTCACATAAGAAGGTTCCGCCATTTCTCTGCCCTGCATGGACGCTACTATCGCCTCAGCACAGACTTTGGCTTGAGAATTAGCCGCATAAGCGGATTTAGGCATCTTAGTCGTGATACAGGCATCACCGATGACATGGATGTCTTTTTGTAAGCTAGATTCAAAAGTTCTCTGATTAACCGGACACCAACCGCTATCATTCGCCAAACCCGCTTCAACGGCAATTTTAGCAGCACGCTGTGGTGGAATCACATTGATAACGTCACCCGTGTGTTCGTCTTCAAACTCACCAGCGTAAACAGCCATATTATCCGCATCAACACTGACGATGTTACCACCTTGATCTGACGGAATCCACTCTATCAGGCTTTTATCCGTGCCATATCCATACAGTTTTTCCCAGCCTTGAGTAAACAAGGCTTGTTTGGAAAATGCTTGATTCGCATCTAAAATCAACACCTTTGATTTTGGTTTGTGATGTTTCAAATAGTGGGCAATTTGGCTGGCGCGTTCATAAGGACCAGAGGGACAACGAAAGGGTTTGGCCGGTGGAGCAATGATAACTGTACCACCATCTTTCATCGCCTCTAATTGTTTACGTAAAACAACCGTTTGCGAGCCGGCTTTCCAAGCGTGGGGCATTTTATCAATAACACTGGCATCATAGCCGTCAATGGCATCCCATTTAAAGTCAACCCCTGGCGATACAATCAAACGGTCGTAGGCCAAGCTATCGCCGTTTTGGAGACGAATTTTTTTAGCATTCGGATCAATAGCGAGGGCACGGTTGTAAACCATCTTGATACCATATTTGCTCAAGCCATCATAGCCGAACTTAATGGATTCGATAGTCCGTTCTCCACTCAACACTTCGTTGCTCATAAAGCAGGTATAGTAGTATTTATCCTGCTCAACTATCGTAACCTCAATAGTCGGATCCGCCATGCGAAGGTATTTGGCTGCTATGGCGCCGCCAGAGCCTCCACCAATCACCACAACCTGTCTTTTGGTAGCAGCGGCTGGTGCGATAAATGGAAAACCAACCATGCTAGCGGCTGTTATGGTTAAAAAATGTCTACGGGTGATATTTGACATTTAGCTTCTCCTCCTTTATTGCTGACTACCATAAAAGTGAACAAGCGCTTCAAGACTCTCTTCGCCATGAAACTTAACCATGTATTCCATACGCTTTGTCATCTTGGTTGGGGAGGGGCGATCCGTGGTCATAAATTCTGACAGGCTAATTTTCAGATAAGGCATCCATTGTCCTGCCAAAATTCCAGAATCATGTTCATCTTTCCGCCCCTCGTATCGGTGGCAACTTTCACAGTATTCATTATGAAGATGTGCTCCCTGTTTCACTTTTTTGGCATCAAACTGTTGTGGATAACGCACAAATTCTTGTTTAGAAAAAAAATCAGCCATTCTTTCAATTTGTTCATCAGTATAGCCCCTTGCTATACGTCCCATGATTGTCGTAGGGCGCCGATTATTTTTTCCGTCTTGCATCGTTTTAATAAAAGCGTATTTCGACATGCCGGCGATGCTAGGTGTCGCTGGACCCAAACTGGAACCATTTGGACCATGACAACCTACACAAGTATTAACTAACATAGCAGTATTGACATCTGTTGCCCCTACGGGGAAACTTAGTCCAATCATCGTCAAGAATACGTACTTGACTGTTCGATAACGCATTTATTTCTCCTTATATAATTAATAGACTTGTCCCTTTTTAATGGTGGGTTTCGCTCCGCTCTACCCACCCTACATACTACTGTTTAACTACTCTCCTCAGAGCATGGAACTGGAGAAGCATTCATAGCGTAGTTCTCTAAGAACTCAAGCGGGTAGCTTTAAAATAAATATTCACTCCGAGGACATTTATTTTTGGACAGCTACTTTTTAGTTCTTTATGGGGTTTGGTAGTCTAGGCTTGTTTAGAAAAAAATGCAATATAAAAAAATCGTTTAATGATTTATCAGCTTAAAATGAAAAAAACCACTATTAGGATGGCATTTCAATAATAAGGGCTTGAAGAAATAACAAATATTGTTTTTAAGGCTAATCAATAAAATGACCTGAGAGTATCACATGATATTTTTTACAGTATAAAAATAACACTTATTAAAAGTAATAATATAATTGATTCATTTTAAATAAAAAACATCGCATTAAAGATTATTTTTTGCTACAATGTTTAATCTTTAGATTAACTCAGTTTCTATAGGAGAATTAATTAATGATAGCCCGAAAAGCCATTATCATTCATGCAGCAGCTTTGTTCTTGCTGTTACAATCAGGTATAGCAAATGCTGTTCGTCCTGCTGGTCAAGTTGGCAAAGACTGGGGTAAAAAGGCGGGGCTTGGTTGTGTTAAGTGTCATATGACAGAAACACCGGGGCTTTATCACCAATGGAATGAAAGTAAACACGGTCAAAGCGGTGTTAATTGTCTTGATTGTCACCAGGCTGAAAAAACTGACAAAGATGCCTTTATACATGAAGACGAACTGATTTCTGTTATTGTGAGTCCAAAAGACTGCTCCAAATGTCATCCAACCGAATTCAAAGAATTTCATCGCTCTCATCATTCCAACGCGGCAGAAATTTTAGGCTCTTTGGATAATCTTCTCGGCGAAGTGCTTGGAGGTCCTGAGGCAGTCACTACAGGATGTAAGAAGTGTCATGGTAACAAGGTAGAGATTGATAAACAAGGCAAACCAACCTTGGAAACCTGGCCTAATACGGGTATTGGTCGTATTAACCCAGACGGTTCGCGAGGCTCCTGTAGTGCCTGTCATGCGCGTCACGCCTTTTCTCGCGCACAAGCTCGCACGCCTGATACTTGTGGTAAATGCCATATTGGACCAGATCATCCTCAAATCGAAATTTACAATGAATCCAAACACGGCATTATGTATCGCGCTAATGTCTCCAAAATGAATTTAGAATCTGACAAATGGGTCGTTGGTGTTGACTATAGTGCTGCCCCCACTTGTACAACTTGTCACATGGGGGCTGCACCTTATATAGCGAAAACTCATGATGTAGGTGAACGGATTTCTTGGAATTTACGTAGCCCTATTTCTAAAAAAATCAATTTGATTCGCTTGGATAATGGACACCAATATGATCTACCTGAAGGCGAACCATTACCTAAAGTGGGTGAGAAGCCTAATGATCCCAAAGCCAAAGGTGGTACTGTTACAGAGGTTCTGACTTGGAAAGATCGACGTGCCAACATGGAAACGGTATGTCACGCCTGCCATCTTAGTAACACAGTGAATGGACATTACAAGCAATTTGATGATCTAGTGGTATTGTATAATGAAAAATTTGCAAAACCCATTGCTGCTATTATTGAGGAACTCAAAAAGGATGGTAAACTGACGGCAGCACCGTTTGATGAGAAACTTGAATGGGTTTGGTGGGAAATTTGGCATCACGAAGGGCGTCGCGCTCGTCACGGTGCATCCATGAGTGGACCTGATTATACTTGGTGGCATGGCATGTATGAGGTGGTTAAACATACTTATTTTGAGTTCATTCCCGAGCTTAAAAAACACGCAGGCAAAAAAGAAGCGGATCGCCTGCTTACCGAGTACTTCAAACCGATTCCGGGTCATGATTGGTATTTCAATGGTTTGGGTAAAGATGCACTTGAGAAGGTGCGTAAAGGTTATGAGCAACGCTATGGTAAAGGCTCCTTTAAATAATCTAAGTAAGTTGATTGTGCCGGACGGGGTTATAAACCAATGCCATTAAGTTAATAAATAAATACTTCACAAACAAAAGCTTATATCGTATATTGGCTTAGCTTTTGCTGCAATGGTTTGCAACCAATGCCATTAAGTTGCCGAGACTTGGAGTACAAAGCTTTAGCTTTGTGCTTGGGGTACAAATCTAAAGCTTTGTACTCCAACGCACTTCCTTAACTTAATGGCATTGGGTTATAAACCCCGTCCGGCAGAAATACTACAAATAATTCTTGTATGTCAAGATTTCATTATTTTATTGGCTTTAATTTGGTGGTTTTGGTGTGTCGAAAGCTTGATTGCTCAAGGAGATAAATACTGGCAAGCTAGTGAAAATACGCTAACAAAGTTATCAATTTTTGTAAAATATGTTTAAATATTGGCAGTATGAAAAATCCTATTTCTTGAAGAAATAGGATTTTTTTTTTGACAATGGGTTATATTTTTGAATGCGCCTGAATGATGAGGTAAATAAACTATGAAAACATTAAAATTTCAAATGTTTATCGTATCATGTATTTTATTAGCTATATTGGTAACTCTGGTGGGCATAACAATTAATAAAGCCTTTGAAGAAAAAAAACTTGCTCAAGCCTATGGAATCAAGAACCAAATTGCCGGGCACCTAAATGCGGCGGCAGGATGGCAGGCGATTGAACGAGGTCTTGGTGCCACCATACTCGGCAGTGGTCAGGGCAATTTATCACCCTTATTTTCAAAATTTATTGAAATGGGCAAAAAAGGAGATACTGACGTCTTAGAAGCTAAAAAATCGGCTGATCAACTTTTCGCTTTAACCAAAAATAATAATTTTGACGACAAACTCAATCAATGGCTCGAAAAATATAGGCAACTCAGATTGAGCCGCCCCAAAATAGCGAGTGGCAATATTTCCAAAAATGAATGGCTCAATATTGCCACCGCTAACATTAATTATGAATTTAATCTGCGTAATTTTGCCTTTGTACCACAAAATAAGAAAGAACAAATACTTTATTTAAATACTGTCCTCCGCCCTAAAGTGGCAAGACTATGCGAATTTGTCGGACTGGAACGCGCACTTGTTGGTAATACCATTGCAAGCGGAAAACATTTTTCCAGTGAAACAATGAATAGAATCAAGCACTATCGTTCCATAGTGGAACTATCTCTTGAACAAATTCTGCTTTTAAAAGGACAACCATCTACCTCAAAGGAGATGGAACAGGCTATTGTGACATTTGAAAAAGAATTTTTACAATCATTTCAATTATTAAGGGAAAAAGTATTTGCAGCGAGCCAAAAACAAGAAGAGGCTATCAAGCTTGTTTCTACAAGACTCGCAAAAAGAAAAGCCTTTTTTCAAAATTATTTAACAGGCATTTCTAGCGATTTGCTCAATCTTAGTCAGCATCCCACTGTCATAAACTTGGCGCATGCCTTGACAGAAAAGGAAGAGGCGCATTTAGCGGAACGGATTAATGCTGTGAAAACGCTATTTGACCAATTTTCTCAAGTCAAAACCGTCTATATGCAGATTCGGTATTTAGATAATACTGGACAAGAGCGTGTACGAGTTGATGGTAATGCCAGCAAACCCATTAGCAGCGAACCAAGCAACAGATATTTTTTTCAGAAGTTAATCAATTTATCGGGGGGAGAAATATCTTTATCACCGCTTGATCTCAACATGGAACCTGGCAAAATTGAAAGGCATTTTCAACCCATTTTTCGCTTTGCAACCCCGCTATTTGTTGAGGAAAACAAACATGCTGGGATTCTTACATTCAATTTTATGAGCAATATTTCTTCATTTTTGGATGAAAATGATAAAACCGAAGATTATATTTTAGTGAACCAAGACGGATTTTATCTCCAGCATCCTGATGAGTCAAAAGAGTGGGGAATGATGAAAAAACTCAATCGTTCACAGCATAATGTCAAACAAGATTATCCTGAAGTTGCCGAACAGATTATTTCTGGAAAAGAAGGAACTGCGCGCTATTTAGGAAAAACTCTGATCTATAAACCAGTATTTCCCCATTCTAAAGATGAAAATGGTGATTTTTTGGTGATTTTCAAAGTCATTAAAAATGTTGCCTATCCTGTGGATGCTGCTACTTGGTTTGAGGCAGCAACAAAAGCTATAGATACGGGATTAGCCATTTCAAATGCAGCTGGCGAACAAGCCAATAGCATTATGTTAGAAATCAAATCGGCGGCAAACAGCAATGTACTCATCAGTTTATTTCTTGTGATTTTTGTTTTGTTGATTTTCTATTTTTTCATTCAATGGTCAAGAAATCGCATTCTGATACCCATTCAAAAACTGATTGAGATCACGCAAAATATGGCGGCTGGAGATTTTTCTCAAAGAATCGCCAAACAATCTAAGGATGAAATAGGACAATTAGCGACTTCCTTTAACAAAATGGCTGATGATTTACAAAAATCGACTCGGAAGATTATCATTGCTAAAGAACAGGCAGAACTTGCCAATAAGGCTAAAAGTGACTTTCTGGCCAATATGAGCCATGAAATCCGCACTCCTATGAATAGTATCATTGGTTTTAGCAACCTGGCTTTAAAAACCGAACTCACAGCTGAGCAACAAGATTATATCACTCATATAGAATCGTCCTCCCAAGCATTACTTGTTATTATCAATGATATTCTTGATTTTTCTAAAATTGAAGCCGACATGTTGGACATGGAATCAGTGGATTTCTCGCTAGATGAAGTCTTGCACCACCTTTCTAGTGTCCTGGGGATACGAATTGAAGAAAAAGGTTTAGAACTGCTTTTGGCTATTGATAAATATGTACCCCGTTATTTGGTGGGCGATCCATTACGCTTGGGTCAAGTCCTGATTAACCTGACTAGCAATGCGGTTAAGTTTACAGAACAAGGTGAAATTATTATCAAAATAAAAGTGGTTACGTTCGAAGCAGAACAAGTAACACTCCATTTTTCAGTACAAGATACCGGGATTGGGATTTCACAACAAGTCATGTCCCAATTATTCGGAGCTTTCACTCAAGCTGATACAACGACGACCCGCAAATTTGGGGGCACTGGACTTGGATTAGCGATTTGCAAGCGCCTGGTAGAAATGATGGGTGGAAAAATATGGGTCACCTCCCAACGGGGCAAAGGAAGCACATTCAGTTTTAACGCTATTTTCGGTTTTAACTCTCAACAACTAGAAAGAGTCTTCCAACTACCCCAAGAGTTACTCAAGCTACGGATTTTGATTGTAGATGACAATAAAACGTCACAAGCCATTTTGCGAAATGAATTAAACAGTTTGTCCTTGCAAGAAGTCACAAGCGTCGATTCCGGCAAAGCTGCCTTGATCGCATTAGAAACCGCAGCTTATGATTTGGTATTTTTAGACTGGAACATGCCCGGGATGAATGGGATAGAAACAGCAAAACGAATCAATGAAGGTGCCTATAAAATCCCAATGATTATTATGATGACAGCTTTATCTAAGAAAGAATTCTTGAAAAAGACAGATCAAATGAATCTGGATGCTTTTTTAACCAAACCGGTGACTCGATCTCTCTTATTTGAGACGATTATGAGTTTGTTTGGAAAAAAACTGGCTAAAACGCCACAGCTATTAAAAAAACCGGTATCCATCACTGCCGATATCAATGCTATCAAAGGAGCGCGTATCTTAGTCGTTGAAGATAATCTTATTAATCAAAAAGTGATACAAAAAACGATAGAAGCCGAGGGATTAGTGGTAGCGATTGCTAACGATGGTAAAGAGGCGGTGAATATGGTTGACAATGCCGATTTTGATGTTGTATTGATGGACATGCAAATGCCAAAAATGGACGGTATGGAAGCCACTCGCTTAATTAGAGAAAATCCTCGACATCAGGCATTGCCGATCATCGCCATGACAGCCCATGCTATGAGCGGTGTTCGGGAACAATTTTTAGCGGCTGGCATGAACGATTCTATCACTAAACCTTTTGATGTGGAACAATTGTTCAGCGTACTTGAGAAATGGATAACACTTAAATAAGTCAAACTGAGCACCGCCACAAACTGAACGGTTTTGTCATTACTTAGCTGGACGGGGTTTGCAACCTTTTTAGCTGGACGGGGTTTGCAACCCCGTCCGTAACGTTTCCTTTAGCTGGACGGGGTTTGCAACCCCGTCCGTAACGTTTAAACCTATCAGACGTTTGGGGAATGAACGGATTGTCAAAGACTCCTGACAAAACCAGTTTTTTCATTCAGTGCAATAATTTGACTATTAATTAATAATTTAATAATGTATGGTACACTATAGCTACAACAATCCCACGGCAACACAAAAACGAATAATTAGCGCAATTTCCCGAACCAACCCCAAAGGAAAACCAAAATGCAATTCATCGACGTAAAAACCGACTTCGCCTTCAAAAAAGTCTTCGGCAGCCCCGCCTCCAAAGACATCCTAATCAGCTTCCTAAACGCCACCCTAGACTTCGGAAACAACCCCATTATCG
>Ga0209780_1003111_pt1 | contig 12200 bp, 4 predicted proteins | sample WorMetexBAHAMAS2_FD_187384 | JGI IMG/M metagenome (GOLD analysis project Ga0209780, IMG submission 187384) | Marine gutless worms symbiont microbial communities from Max Planck institute for Marine Microbiology, Germany - Inanidrilus exumae... | ecosystem: Host-associated > Annelida > Digestive... | reverse complement strand
CCGCACACGATCATAAGCACATAACATTTACAGTTGAATGTCGATGGTTTTCTTATTTTTGCCTTCAAAATATTCTTACTAACTGAACAACTAAATAAATTAATTGCGACATATGGTATGTCAAGTAAGTATAAACTATTAGGCTGTGACTGAAAAGAAGAGTATGACGTGGCCTACCGATTTGATTTCAGATTTTATTATAGTGAATGAAGTAATAAAACAGCATTTAAATAAGCCAATTTTTCAGTGATTGCGTCGAAAAACTGGAGACAAAATGTGACGGCGACGGCGCAGCAAAAATTCGACGGCGGCGTGACTGGTCAGTCGACGCCATGGAAATTCGACGTAGGCCTATACTTCGTCGACGATATTCGACGGCGCCGCGGGGTCAGTGCTAGCTGTGTTGACAAAATATTGTTTTGCTTTCTTTCAGAGTAAATCGCTGTGCTACGATTTGCAGAAGATCACCAGCTTCTGAGGGACTTCGTCCCCCATGCCCTCTATCGGGGCTTTGCTCTGGACTCCGATGGAGAACTTCCGTCCCCAGGCCCCTTATGAACACTGTCTGAAAATTCACAATACGCACGGTCGCAGCAGTTTTCGACAGGCTCCGGCAGTCTGATGCGGTAACGTTCGGGGCACCTGTTGAGGAACTCGTTCCAAGTAAGGCGAGCGTTCCTTTAAACCATTCACATCAGTGACATTTTGTCTGAAATAAACTTCATGATGATGATGATGATGATGATAAAATATAATTATGCAGGCTGTAAATAATGCGGCAGCCAATCACGTTGGTCGTACATGTAGTTTCACCAAATAGCCCTATCTATAATTTCTAGTCATCATTAAAACTACACGTATTACTAAATTCATCGTCAGAATTTCAACGAAGTCGTGCACCGTTTATTTATTTCGACAGAAAATACGTAAGGTGCAGATCTATATGACAGTGACTAGAGCACGGCCTGCAGGTGGCGGGCTATTAACATTTAACACAGCGACAATTAATTGATTAACCTGAATAAAAATAATGAAAGTATTGTAAGCACAACTGTTACAAATCACTGTTACGATCACTGACACGTATATGTTTTATTTGTTTTTTTTTGTTTGCAGTCATTTCGCTGCGTTTTGCCACATTACTTACTTACTGACATTTTGATTAATTTCTAATTAATCGATCTACCTGAGGTCGTCGTTTGCATTGAAGTGCTTGAAGATCTTCTTTCCAGTCTCTGTCATTCCCTGCAATATGACGGGGAATATTATCAAATTAAATCGTATATTTATAGCACCCCTTAAAACAGGCGTGATTCTCAGATGCGCTTCGTACATGTAGGCGCGTTCAACGGACCAGATCTTATAAAGACGTAGCTTAAAACAATAATAACTCTTCGCGAGAGTTACCGCAGATATGATGTATTATCATTATTATCATTATCGATGTAGAGAACAACGTAGTGCAAGTTCTATGTGCACAGTAGCTGCAAATCAATCCTTTTGCTGAAAATAAACCTACACGTAGAAATACATCCACATGCCGAGGCGCGAATGAAAACGTTGTGCGTCCTTGATCCGTACAACACATGGAGCTGTGCAGAAATGTAGGCCTACCGTTACAAAATCTAACCTTAACATTACATTACAAAAATATAGGGCCTATGACTTCGACAATCTGCATGGCAAACTGCTGGAGATGAGATTACACGATATGCAATAGGAGAAAGACGCACACAAACCATGATATTTATCCGGTCTGGCGAACGATTAAACACGGACGACTTCGCTTCTTTGAAATCGTCTGCAATGAAATAATAATAATTAATATTATTTGTTATTTATTTTAAAAATGAAAGTAAAAATGTCAGGTACAAAACAGTACAGGCCTAACTGGAAGAAGTCAGCGCTCACAAGAGTGCAATGGCCCACGCAGCACTGTTTTTGTGACTCGTGATTTTGACCTTTGACCTTTTGACCCCAAAATAAATGGATTTTTAGGACTCATCGTGAAACATTGCTAGGTCAAGTTTGGTGATCCTATAGTAGCTGCATGCATCGTTTTTTGAGACATCGTGTGCAAAACAGACAAACAGAGGTAAAAACCCTACCCAGCGGGCATCAGTGACGGCGGTAATCATTCACTGTTTAGTAAAGGCCTCGAGAATTTAGTAGACAAGCACGCATATACTCAGCAGTTAAATTAATCTAAATAAACCGACCAGCAAATTTATACTAGACCTCAGACCTGTATAAGCATGCAGCATAGAAGAAGACAAATAAAGTATGTTGGTTCTCCTTAATGTCGGTCCGAAATGTACACTGGCGAGTCATGGTGAGTATGTCGACAGGACAGACACACAGAGGGTTTGATTGAGTTAAGGTTTTACGTTCGACCCGACACAAAATAGGTCATTGATTTCGGAGACGTTCTTCCCGGCCAATCTCGTGGCTAAGTACTGAAAAACTAAAACAAACACGACAAAGCAAACATGCATCCGTAACAAAATATACTACAACATAAAATAAACTATAGTCAGGTTTGGTCGCCTCCTATTACCTCCGGCCTGGAAACTGATCGAGAGGGCCTATTCTGGTTTCGGCGCTTCATAAATTTGTCACTTACTTACTTACTTAGACACTTACCCAATTACTTACAGCCCGAGGACCCACACGGAGCGACAGACAGACGCCAGACGACTTTAGCCAGCGTAATAAATTAATAAGATCTATGCTGCAACAATGCATTGCTCACCATTCGTAATGTGTTCAGTGAGCTGTTTAAATATGGGCAAGTCAACATACAAACAGACTAGACTGGCTAAATTACAATATTGGTCTAATAATTCCAAGTTCTTAGCTTATCTTCACATAGGCTACGCATCACACAGAGACAGGCCCTATGGGTCGCTTCACACGGCCACAGCGTTATACTAACATGCACGTACAGCTTATTACTGGCCCGCCTACACATAGTGTAGGAGGGCCAGACTAGTAACGGTCGGCGGTGTCTGTCGTCGTCTGTCGGCGTCGTCTGCATGTAACGCGGCGCATATGCAACGTAACTCACCAGGGGGCAGCACGCGGCGGGCCAGTCGTGTTACGTTCCGTTAGAGCGATACCTTGTTACTGGCCCGCCTAATGGGCCAGTATTGTTTTGCACGCTAACGCATGCCGTCGTCGTCTGTCGTCATCGTCTGTAATGCAGATGGCGTGCCGGCCGGTCGGCTGCCTGGCGCGTGGGAACGCTGCCGGAACTTCCGCTAAATCGTTGTGTTCGAAGTCTCAAGTGGATTCAGCGGAACATCCCGTGATCTAATTTTCTTACTACTGACGCCGCTGCGCAGCAGCAGCACCTAACCTCTCGTGCACGTCGTCGACGTTCGGTGGTGCTCGTCTGCCAGCTTGCCAAGAGAGTCGTCCATATCAATGCGACGGAACGTCGGCAGGTTGGGACGGAACAAGCCTTCCTTCACAGTGGACACCCTGAACGTGTTGATCGACGGATGGTCGTACAGGTAGCTGGGCATGTTGACTGGCAGCAGACGCTTGTACGGCACCGACGGCAGCTGCCGTGTGCCGAGTTGTGTCATTTTGCGGCGTCTATTTCGCGACCGACACGTAATACTAATCCTGATTCAAGCCAACATCAATGTGTCAGATGAAATAGGCCTATTTACAGCGCAGGCGCCAGCGGGGGGAACAAGGGGCCCTGCAGTACCCCAAAAAGAAAAATTGCCCCCCCCCCTGCGCGGGGCTGAGGCCAGGGTTTTCCCTAATGTATCGCTCGCTATGTGCCCCCTAAAACTCTTTGGCCCCCTCCTTGCTAGACTCTGGCGCCGGTACTGTATATTTACCTCGTTTCTAATAATTTAATTATTACAGAACTTTTCTTTCTTGGGATGCTTACTGGACGCCAACTAAATATTGGAACATAGAGTAAGCAAATCAGACGATTTAAAATATATTGATTGCACGAATGTACGGGACCTATAAAACTGGTTGCACTCTATATAACAACATACATTAACTTCCCTAGTAGTTTCTAAGCTGACAAAGTGGCAAGCTGTTAGTTTTTGAATACAAGCTAAATATGTGCACATCATGTGCAAGCTGTTTTCCCTTAACACTGTATAGACATATAGGCCTGACGTTTTACATTTATTGCATAGCGCCATAGCCTACCTACCGTAGTGGAGTAAACTGCTATACAGCACTGTTGAAGCATTAATATGATACTCTTGGATACTCAGTATTTCTCTTGTCACTTTTACAGCTATCATTATAATAGTAGAAACTCACCTTATCTGCAATACGTACCATCGCTCGTTTTTCTGATAGAACAATATACGTTACTGAGGCAGCATTCACGTCACGTCGCCATTGTCAATGTAACCATAACTACCGCCATCATGATCATCCAATATGACTAACAAGGCTCTGGTCTGAACAGGCAGGCAACTGAAGTGCCGAAACCCGAAATCATTGTCGTCTACAGGGACATCGTGGCTAGTTACTGGCGCGGCGCCGACTTGCCGGGTACACTTCCAGTTTAGTTACTTCGTACAGAGAAATTGGCTCGGTGCAAAGTATTTTTAACAAAAGTTTAATAGTCAACAGAAAACACAGAAATGCGCTTTTCCATTCGCTCAAATGCTCTTCTGACAATAGACCACAAAATAAGGCAGGCCAGGGCCTATACCACGTGTGCTACGAATACTGAGTTCTAGCAAATTGACGCTCACTTCAAACCAGACGGGTACGATTAGGGTTAAACGGCGCTTTCAGCATTTAATCTAGGTAAGAGTGCAGACAGTTTTGTAGTAGGCCTAATATGACCACGACTTCCAGTTGCAATCCACTACTGCTCTCAATTTATACCGCGTCTATTTTTAGGCCGCATCGCACGCATGCAGTGCACAGATGCGGTCCATTGCTACAGATCGACGTCGCATGTAGTGTGTGGTCTGTCTGTGTGTTGGTCACACGGGTCAGCTGCGCAAAACGGCTGAACAGATCGAGCTGTCTATGGGGGTTGACTCATGTGGGTCCAAGGAACCATGTATTAGATAAGGGTCAACTCTGCAGCTGCGAGGCCGGGCGACAAGACGGGATGCGGCCCTTCGCCACATTACTTTGGACAATTGTAAGTGCTTACAAAATGTTGCGTCATGTCTCCACAATAGCTCCGGTATTAATAACTTAGGCCTAGTAGTTTCCATGAACATTATAAAAGACAACATAATTATTTATCATCAATTCACGAGCATCACCATTTAAGACATGCGTTCTGGCAGTCGAAGAATATACAGATGAAAGAAATTCTGGATAGCGTTATCAGACATTTTATAGCCATCACAAGCCAACAATACATGAACTGCTCTCATGAAATGTCACAACGATCACGGTGACCACTAGCTGTCACTCTCAACTACTGAATGATTCCATTACACTTCCAGTCACTAGTGGTAACTGGTAACGCAATGTAATGAATTAACGACTCTTACTGAGTTTTACGTCCCACTTGATACAAAAATAGGTCATTTGGAAGACGTTCTTCCCAGCCAATCCCTCGGCTTGGTACTGAAGGACTAAATCCAACAAAACAAAAGCAAACATGCATCCGTAACAAAATATCCTATAACACCAAAACTAAAGCCAAAATTGGTTGCCTCGTACGACCTCCGACCTGAAAACAGAATGGGTCTATTCTTAAAGAAGTAAATAAATAAGGAATTAAGTAAACGATTTATATAGCATCAAAAGAACCATGCCGGTACTGTTTTTGTGACTCGAGATGTTGACCTTTCACCCCAAATGGGTTTCCAGCACTTATCGTGGAACATTTGCATGTCAAGTTTGGCAATCCTAGCTGGAGCAGAGATATCGCGTGCAATAAATTAGCCCCGTACTGGACTGACGGTCGACTCTTCACAACTGACGTTTATGCCAAGTTCAAAGTCGCGTGACATAAAAACTAGGACAAATATCAAAAATTAGGCCCGATCAAATTTAGATATTGTGCCCTAGTTTAAGAATCCGCGGTCAGTTGCCAGCTCCCATTTAAATGGCCGGATTTCCAACTCTGAAGGGCTCGTGACCTTGACCTTGGATTGGGTCATACTACATACCGTCGTGCATTCATCGACCTCTTCCAACATGCCAAATTTCATTGAAGTCGAAGAAACTTTTTGTGGACGGACGGACGGACGTACGTACGTAATATGTACGGACGAACGGACAGACATTTGAGACCGGCTTTATTAGGTCGACTCTTCAGAGTCGACCTAATAAAGCAGACACACAGACAAACGCCGGTGAAAACCCAACCATCGCGACTGGCGTAGGCAACAATGTTCGCAACATTGCTCTAGCATCAGATAGAGTCGAAAATGTCCTCTTGATAAAACTGCTTGTTGACAACCCACGACTTTTTAAAAATTTCCTGAGCTGGTTTTGATTCGTTGGCTTTCCAGGTGTTCCAAATAAATGGTCATCCTGGACGTTAATTGAAGAATTTGTTTTCAGCATCATGTCAACGTCACAAAACACGTCAATCACCAGCAATACAACCGTAGACAGCAGCTAAATATCCATCAACACACTGACAACATTTACATCTTCACACACTGCACATGTATGCTTTAGTATATGCAATACATACAATGAGGCCACCACAGCTTCACCCCAGCTCAATCGAGGTTTCTCAGTGTTGTATGGCACAGTAAGCAATATATAAATGGCGGTCAAAGAATTTGACAAAAGTCCACATCACAGGGGGGCGGATTTTTCACAGGGAGACAATGTAATGTGACATCGACTAGTCTGGAGCATTGCAGCCGCCTGCTGCAGTCCCACTGTTGCCGTTGATTTTGTGCTGCATAAAGCGCCACAGCACTGGACAACCCTAAAATTGCCCTTCCGAGGCAATCATGACCCCCATCTAATACATGGATCCTTTGACCCACCCAAGTCATTCCCCCAAACGTGACCAACAGACACGCAGACCACACTACTCCATCTGTAGCAATAGGCTGCATCTTATGTATTGAGTGCATGCGATGCGGCCTAAAATTATAGAATCATGGCTTTAGGCAATATGCTGATGTCTTGTTACAAACACATTAGCTGGTAAGGACTGAACTCCACACATATTGGATAGTAATCACACATCTCGTCGTCAACTAATGGCATTTTAATAAATGACAAAATAGTCTAGTTTGTAAATAATTCTATTTAGCTGCTTATTATGTCTGCAAAAATTATACACAGAAAGGTGACTCCAGTCAAGAAACCTGACTGTCCACGGGTTTTCCTGTTATGATTGGTCTTAACAAACAGCCACGTTTTTCATTGTCAACCAGGGTCCAGTCGGTAGACTAGGTCCATCAACACTGACAGAATTTTCCTGGACAACCAATGAATATGTTTTTTTCATGACTGTTTACTGTGACTGTCAAGCAACCAATCAAAATGCACCTCATAGTTGCTCACGAAAAAAGCTCGTTACATTGTCGGAGCCTCGTTGACCAACTTGACACTGGCTGATGACAAAAAACGGAGCTAATGTCTACATAATTCTGGCTAATAGAAACATTTCTTGCCAAAAACAACACAACGTAACATACACCTGCCTTAATGCCAATGTACAGAGAAAGCAAAGCCGTGACAACACAATACTTGCAAGTTAGAGCACTGCAAGTGATGCATCCGGGAAAACTGCTGCGTGACTAAAGGTCTGCTCACTTGTCACAGCAAAAACGAACTACAAGAAGCCAGCACTCACAAGAGTGCAAAAACTCACACCAGCAATGTTTTTGGGACTTGAGAACTTAACATTTGATATTTTGATCCCTAAATAAATTGGTTCAGGGGACAAATAGTGGAATATTTTTATGTCAAGCTTGGTGATCCTAGCTGCATCAGTTTTTGAGATATTGTGCAGAAAAAAGACAGGCACACAAATGCCGCTTAAAACCTTATTCCTGTGAATGCCGTCGGTGTGGGTAACTAAATAGTCATGTCAACGGTTCTGCAATTGAACTGGTCCAGTTCAGTTGTGGCCATATGAACAGATGCAACATAATCAGTTCTGTTCCGTTTGGTGCTGTGAATGGGCTATTAGTCACAGCAAAGCTGCCATTAACCGAGTACAACAAACAGCAGCATACAAATTGCTATGTACACAATGAAATGCCAAGCAAAGGCAATAACCATGAAGTTAATGGCACATGACGCACCATTTTAATGGACACATAGATAATAATGACAAAAAATTACAGAAACAGCATGTTGAAAACAGCTGCACACATTCTGGTAAATAATATTAATACAAAAGTAACAAGATGGCTTCAACTGCTAATTGCAGGCTGCGAGTTTAGAGAAATGTTCTCAAAGAATTGCTTCACGGACAATCTTAAGGTGAGTATGTCATAGTCAATGGTGCAAACGAGTGACATACACATTTGCAGACATTGCCAATGTAAAGCAATTATGTCAAACTTGTCACTAAGCTGAACACAAATGTACGACGTCTACAAATCTTCAATAAGTGGACACACATACAGGACTACATGATCTTTGCAGGTCGGCTGGTTGGAATTCAACAGCACTTTCAGCACAATTTAGGTTACATCGTGCCTTTGAGATGTTCATTCAGCATTCAACATTATGTATCTGATTATTTTACATGTGTTGTATTTCACTATTTAAACTTAAAAACGCTAGAAACTGCACATTGAGCATAAAGTTCCATATCTCATACAAGAGAAATCCAAATGTTGGACAACACAGAACAACTTAACAGCACTACTTTAAAAATCACGGTTTCTGAGCATCAAAAATACGCATGGTTGAAGTTGACTCAGTATTTCCCAATGTCACATTACACATTCACCACAAACCACTTTAACAAATCTAAACAGCAGATCCCAAATACCAAAGCAGACTTTTCAACGAGAGCAAAACTGTACAAAAATTCATGCTTCTCAGTCTCAAATTGCTGCATAGACTTTGCATACAGAATAAAGCAAAAAAATTTTCTCTAAAAAGCTTGTGAGGTACGGATCAAAGCTTGTTTAACATCTTGTAAGATGACATTATAACATTATTTTATAACCCTTCAGCGATCAAACTGGTTCAGCAACATAGGTAAAGCAGCATCTACTACTTTCAGCCTTTGATTTTCAGGCCTTCATATCCAAAGTTATTCTAGGTTGAGTTAAATTCCCAGAAGCCGCTGTAACATTTCTTGTGATTTTGGCACCGAGATACAAGTGTCAAGACCATACCTACCTAAGAGAACCAGATGCCCTGCCTGTTGACCAACTAACAGTACTAAAGCAATTAAAGACACTCACAGCACTGACAAAAATCAGCCAACAGATCTCACTCATTCTTGATCTAACTATGGTAGGAAGGTATGCTGTACCATTTAGCTAGTATAGTACCCACATAAATCACAATGCCTCATTGTTGTAAAATAGAACAATGATCATAGTTATTCAACCCAGCACTATCAGAAGTGACCAGCTGCCTTAAGTAAAAGTTTTACATCCCACCCGACACAAAATAAGGTCACTTTGGAGATGTTTTTCCCAGCCAATCCCTTGGCTTAATACTGAAAAACTATATCTAACACAACAAAAGCAAACATGCATCCGTAACAAAATACACCATAACACAAAATAAACACACACAAACTAAAGCCAGGTTCGGTTGCCTCTTAAGACCTCCGTCTTAGAGAAGTAAATAAGTAAGGAAGTAAGGAAATCAGTAAGTAAGTAACTAAGTAAACAATTTATACAGTGCCAGTAGACCAGCTACCTTATACATGAAACTGGCAGACAGAACAAAAAAAACGAAAAATAACAGGACAAGTCTAGCAAAGTCATAATCAGTTAAGTTGCAAAAAATTCAACTTTGTTATAACACTGGTTATAAATCACAAGGTAAACAGAACTGTGGATGCAAATGCAAAAATTTGAAGAATGAAGTCAACATCACAAACTGCAGCCTGCAGATGAAAACATGATAAAATGCCACAGAAAATAAGTAACTGAATAAAATCCACTGCATGAGTTACCAGCAACTTTGTGCCTAGCACAAAGATACTGTAGTCAGTAGACAGCAATAATTTGCTTCATAAAATGGTTTACCAGAAACATCTTACTAGCAAAAATGAAGTTACATCAGCACATGACCAGCTTCTGGTGATTCAAGAATGCAAATGACGGAATATGCAATAATGGAAGTTAAAAATTACTATTCTGTATGCCAAAGCTGTAATATGCACATTGCAATTTCACTTGGCAGAAGAACAGATAATGCATGCAGTGTTTTAATGTTCAACACAACACACAACATCAGTGCTACAAATATAACGGAATGCGATGACATGCACCATTGCTGTCAAAATGGAATCACAAAAATGATTCACGACAACAACATATCAGCTAATATAGCACTAAATAGTTAAAGCTATTTACAAAAATTGCCATTACTAAAAGTTGTCATTTAGCCAATCTTCCTCTCTGGAGTTGCCCCATGTCTGACAGAACTCTTCCAGAGATAACTACAGCAAATTTTTACAGGTCAGATGCCATGTCTGTCACTGAATCAACAACGTCTAAGCACTAAAGCTATTTACAAAGATAATACAAGAAATTAATCGCATATGTCACGAATATTATTACAACAGTTTACCTCACAATAAATAACCCACTCAACAACATCAACAAAATGATATACTCGACAAAGCACTAGAAATTTCATTGAACTTTTGCAGCACAATATTAACTGACGGTATTTCATAAGCAGTTGCAGTCCAATAATTGCACGGTCATCCACTCACATGCACAGCCACTCAGACACGAGCACACATACACACAACGTGAGTCGGCAACAGACTTAGAGCAGAACTACGCCTAACAGCAACCACTGCCGTGGCTGCCACCACCACCTGCAGATGGTGTGCTTGGTTTTGACGCTGCCTGGTGCGGTCCAAGTTTGATACCATTTGCCTAAAACATCAGACAGAACTCTTTTTTTTCATCGACAGCATTCTTCATGTTACAAGCACCTAAGAAAACAACCCATTAAATACAGGTCGTCAATGCAAGTGTCCAAGCTGATGGCAGAGATGGTAATGCAACATTTGGTGGCATCTGCTGACATGAGGTTGGCACAACGGTCCACAGTCTTGATTCTAGCAACAGTTGTTAGTATTAAATTTGTAACTTATAATTTGCAAATGGTAATAATGTTGTCACGGTAATGAAACGGACATTGAACCTAATTTTTCCATAATCCATCCAATTGCCGCAACTTACACTTTACCAGCCGTAATTGGCAGTTCTAACATGCACTCACTGGTCACATACTGACTGCATAATTCTGCAGGATTGTTGAAATAGCTTACTGTCAGGAGTGAATAACGCAATAAGCTTCACAGATAGTCACTTCTGGCTCCAATGGGGAGCTGTCTTAGTGGCGGCAAGGCGGCCTACAAAGGACTGTATGTGTCCATCAGAGTTCAGTAACACCATAGCCCGGATGTGCAGTTGGGCATAGTTGAAGCCATTATTATTCCAGATCAGCAAATGAACGTTAACTTCACTTGAAATTCAGTCCTACTCGCCATTAGTTATACATTCATAAACACAGATATTTAAAATGAACATCTCAAGAAGTCAAGAAAGACAGTGTTGTAGGACAATTGAATGACTGGCCGCTGACAATGGTCATCTCCGCCAGCACTACAGGTAAATCTAATTCCAGTATACAAGCATAGCTGAATTACATATTGTCAAACATATCCCATGTTGCCCTGGTCTCATCAGATATTATCACTTAAAATTACCATCTTCCTTGCATGCATGGGCCTACAAGGAAGCCACCCTTGTCACCACCACAGTTGCCTCAACCTGGCAAATTTCTTGAAAGCATAATCTGACATTCAACAAAAAATCAAAACCGAAACTATGATAGTCCAGTGGCAGGACCCGGTAACCTTGTTTGGTCCCGTAACAATCGTTTCTTTGTTTTTTTCAATAGTTCTAAATGTCTCAATAAAATTTAGCCCGGGTGGCCGATCGCCACCCGCGTGGCTTTTTCAAAATCCAAGATGGCCGCCTCGGACATATAAATCTATGATTCTTCATAACATTCGTTCTAAATACAGTATAATAGCATTATTGGTCTTG
>Ga0209780_1003110_pt1 | contig 12201 bp, 10 predicted proteins | sample WorMetexBAHAMAS2_FD_187384 | JGI IMG/M metagenome (GOLD analysis project Ga0209780, IMG submission 187384) | Marine gutless worms symbiont microbial communities from Max Planck institute for Marine Microbiology, Germany - Inanidrilus exumae... | ecosystem: Host-associated > Annelida > Digestive... | reverse complement strand
TCTTCCTCCCGGACTGTCTCCACTGACTATTGCCTGGGCCATTTCTTCTGAGCTACTCGGTTTTTGTTTTTCCTTATTTTTTCGTTTCTGTGCCATGTGGTAGATTAAACGTGCCATCTCGTCAGCTTTTGAGTGCACGTTAATCTACCGTATCGTATCGTATCCACGCACTTACAGCACAGTGTGATGTATGATTTTCTGCGCTATATAAATATTCTTACTTACTTATACTTCGTACCTTGAAAAAGCTGTTAACGTTAAACTAGCGTGTTTCACAGCATCAGAACATGAATATTTCTTTTTATGCCTTTTTCATTCGAAGCACTTTCTCTGCCGTATGTCGAAAGAAATTCTCACTGATCAGCAGTAGAAACAACCGACACTTACAGCGTTATTCTTCAGAGCCGAAGCACTTGTCATGAGCGCCGCGTGCTCATCCAGACGTTTGATGTCCGCTTCAAACGCTTTGATCTCCTCCTCGAGGTGATGATGTCGTTGCAGCAGATTCTAACACCAACATGCACCACCATCACTTCAACCACACTGTGAATAAATAGAGCAAAACAACATTCAACTCGCTCCACTTGTGATAATCCGCATAATAAACATTTGATGCAGCTTTTATATCGGCACAACATGCCACAAGGAATTATGGGTATCCAACATTAGCCACAGAAATCTGAAAACAGGCACACTGGGTCACTTGTGACCTTGACCTTTGGCCTCCAGAATCTAATCACGTCATTGCTAGGGGATAGTAAATATTCTCTGTAAATTTTATCAAAATTGTTCAAGCCGTTCACGAGATACTGTGGTAACAATCTGACCAGACAAACGGAAAAACAAACAGGACAATGGGACGGCCTAGAAACAGGACGTGTTTTCCGACACCGTTGCATTGTGAAAACACCAAAAATCATTCAAATTCAAAATTCCATTCCGTACCACCGCCGACGGTTCATCTTTGCCGTGGTCCTTACTGCAGACAAGTGGCATCTTTTCACGAATCCAGGACTCTGCCTCATTGGCATCGGCATAGTACTACAATACAACATACACACATGCCCATCGAACTGACTACTGTTGGCAGCCGTGTCTTTCCGGTTGCTGCAGCTCAAGTTTGGAACAGCCTGCCAGAGGCCGTCATCCCATCGTCATCACCGCAGTCTTTCCGGCGTCAACTAAAGACTCATCTTTTTCAACAATCGCATCCACACCTGATTCTCTGACTGCTTGTCTGGCATCGTTACAGTGGTCCTTGTAGTAACATTGTTATTTAGGCTACTTTAAAAATTTATGTTTACTTACTTACTTACTTACTTACTTACTTACATACACTCAAGTTTATCAACCGGACTTCAAGACTAGAGAGAATCAAGGCTGAGACGGAATCCACGGAATGAACCAAGTATGTTTAGACAAACTGCTGGATCATATGACTACAATGCTGGCTGTGTTCATAAATTCGAAAAAGTAATATTTTAGTACACACCAAAAGTAATATGCAATATCCCAAAATCATGGACATCTGTTTGGACTTTTCACAGGCAACTACAAAATCCCTCACTCAAGATTACAGTTACCACCTTAGCTGTTAGTTAAGAGTTTAACATCCCTTTTCAACACAAATATGGCTATATCAGAGATAAAAGGTCAGGGGTGGAGAGCTATTCCTACCCAGTGAAGGAAGGCCAGCGATATACTAACCTCAACCCTGGCCACCTTTTTGTTCAGCAGCCACCCAAAAAAAGAAAGGGATCGAGAGGCTCATTTAAATTATTATGCCGGCGGTGACAACAGCGAAAGACAACTATCATACTGCAAGACAAAACTAAATCAAATACATACAACAAAAACGAGAATGTATCCTTCACCACAAAATACATATGATACAAAATCAACACAAAAAATTAGCCCCGTACGGGACTGACGGTCGACCCTTTGCAACTGACGTTTGTGACAATTTCAACGCCACGTGACACGAAAACTAGGACAAATATCCCCATTGGACTTTCGCCTAGTTTTTGGCATCCTCCCTGGCGTTACTTGTGTTATTCTACATTTAGCCGTTTCGATACAATAGCGGCGTGTGACAGACGGACGGACGGACAGATGGACACACGACGACAGCATATACCGCGCTAGCATAGTGTAGCGTGGTAAAAAGGCTCAAATAAATCATCATGCCAAATATTCAGGTTGAAGGTCATTACGTTCAAGAGTTATAGTCCGGACACACAGACACACGACAGACACACATAACTGACCACATTGTCACTGGACCTCCTTAATGGCCTTGTAAAGCAGTCAATCATAGAACAAGTCTGTGTCACGTCTGTGTCAGACTGCAATGCTGCCGATGGCTGCGTGCCTAAGCCAGGCCCACGCTGTCATCACTTCCCTGCACCGCTGCTGCTGCCGTGATACATTGACCATGCGCGACAGACAGACTGCCGGTTTTTCCATGCGTGGAGTTTTTCACAATCACACAATGACACAGAGACAGACAGACATACGCCAGACCGTTGCATGCCGACTACATGCAGACAGCGGCAGTAAACCTGTCGGCAACATTCAAACCTGGTGCGATTCCTGGGCGTCGTCAAGCCTCGCGCGACGTTTGGCGACCAGGTCTAGAAGCCGCTGCCATTTGTCACGAAGGCTTTTGATGTGAGATCGGATCTCGTCGCTGGCGTGATGCTTACTGGCAATCAGCTCCTCGCCAACCTCATACAACTGCTCACACCGCGGCTGTCGTGCCTTCACTTCCTGCTCCAATGCCTGCCATCATCAAAAACGCGAGTGATATCGTATCCCAAAAGAGCAGTGGAAGCAGGACGCTAATTTCCGTGTAACAGGCGACTGAGAACATCGGGGGATACACCACATACATGTAGTCTGTGACGCATAGACGGCCTACCTTCCGAGCCAAACAGCACTGCCACTGCCACTGCCCCTTAGTCAGAACTCATTTCCAATCCTGCTGTAGCTTAAACGTGTGGGTGGCAGGTAAAACTGCATGATCTCTGGTTAACACTCACCATACCAGAAATTGATTGATTGAGTTAAGGTCTTACATCCCTTTCGGAGACATTCTTCCCAGCCAATCTCTCGGCTTAGTACTGAATAACCAAAAAAAACACAACAAAGCAAACATGCATCCATAACAACATATACTACAACGTAAAATTAACCCCCCGAAAAACGAAAGCCAGGTTTGGTTGCCTCCCACGACCTCCGGCCTGAAAACGGAGAGGGCCTAGTCTGGTTTCGGCGCTTCACCAATATGTCACTTACTAACTTACGTAGACCATTACCTACTTACTTAAGAGCCCCAGGACCCACATGGGGCACCATACCGGAAAGCCGTAGAGATGAGTATCATAATAAAGAGCTATACAAATCAACAGCTGTGCTTTATTTGTTTACTTTAAGTCCAGCTGACGTATTTCAGTTTCTCTTGTAGTTAAGAGTACTCAGTATATACACAAGAGTTTATGCTTAAGTGGCTTTCTTTCATGACAAATTTACTGCCGATCGGGCAGAATCTCCAACAGAAAAGTTCTGGAGACAACTGAAGTACCGGTAGTTACATTTCTTCATTGTTATTATTTTCAAGAAATGCAGCCTAAAATGGCAGAATCACACAAAAGTTAACAATACTATGCTTAAGTCTTTCCTTCATGACAAAGTTACTCCCAGAATCTCCAACAGGGAAGTTCTGGAGACAATTGAAGTAGTTAGATTTCTTCAATGTTATTATTTTCAAAAAATGCAACCTAAAATGGCAGAATCACACAAAAGTGATCAATAGTTGGGATTTTGTGGGTAAAGCAAATATTGCAGTCAGCACTAAAAACTGCAGAAAAACCTAAATGATTGTGATATTCTGCAAACAGTACAAAGCCAATGACCCATAAAATACACAAGCCACAAATAATGAATCATCCCTGTACAAGCAACATCTACACTACACAGTCAAATATCTACACGGTGACATTATGTTCTTAAAAGCAGGTGATGCATGCAGCGGCTAAAAGTTGGTTGCGTGGCTCATTGGTAGAACGTCGGTCTTCGACCGGCGTACTTTCTCTGTCCTATGCTCGACCTGTAGCTGACGGGTGAACACTTATGTGGGCAAACCATCCGCTATGGGTCAACCAACCAGGCCAACTCAGCCTTTCATCCCTTCGGGGTCGATAGATGAGTAGTAAGCTGCAATTAGATGTCTCTTACCTCAGTTAGAGGTGGCGCCATCTGGTGAACGCGTACGAAGGAAAGGCAGGCATGGTGTATTTGCAGGTAAAACTGTGTGATCCATGCCTGAGCGCTTTGAGATATACATTGTATATAAAAGGCGCTATATAAATACGCTTCCTTTCCTTTCCTTTCCTTTTAAAACAAGATAACAATCTACACGTGTTTCTCAAAATCACATTCGTTTTTCCATTTTGAATAACTCCATCAAAAAACAAAGTCACAAATGTGAAGTTGTGGTACAAAAAATACATTAATCAATAGACTGGTATTTGACGATTGCTATTGATTTTTGCTTTACGTCGTTTGTATTGTGTTTCACTTTGTTTGTTTGTTTTTATTAGTCTGCGTGTTTTTATTTTTTGTACTTCTGTTAATCTTTTATGTGCTTGTATTTCATTTCATGCGTTTGACATGATCATTCTATATATAGTAATAAATAAATAAACAAATACATGGAATTTGCGGAAATTTGGCATAAGCATATCTGTGTATGCAACTATCACAACTGAAAAATGTAACCACACGACTTGTCAAATGCATCGTGAAAAAAATTGTCAGTAGTACTTACCTTAAACGGTAACATTTTCAGCCTCCTTAAGCTAGTGCGGTCAGTTTATGGATGAGTGGGCAAAGTCATAACCTACTGTTCTCTCTCAAATTTCCCTGGGAAATTTCAAATCTCAAATTTCCTATAACAAAAATTATTACGGGTGTTGGTTTTTGACTGAGTAGTTCAATAAAAAGAATATATTTAAGGACCGTTTTGCAAACCACAGAATATTTCAGGAGCATCAGTGTTCGTGCAGTTTATATCCAAAAAATAAAAATTTTAAAGATTTACTTTATATATTTAGAACTTTTTGCAGCGACTGTATATGCATGCACAGAGAAAGTGACGATCAAATGAATAGTAAATTGTACGATAAAATTATGGCTCATTGCACAATACTTACCAATACAAACGCCTTTACAAAGAGTAAGCAAAGCAGGCATCGATTGAAACAGCCAACAAAAATCAAATGTTTATAAACACTGCTATAGCACACACATGAAAAACGTTGCAACGATATACGTTCTTAATTGTTATAATAATAATAATAATAACTATTATTATTATTATTATCTAGCTTGTATAGCGCCAGTATATCAAAGACTCCAGTTCAGTTTCTCTCTCCCAATCAAGCCGATGAAGATTGTCGGCAATAGTGCTTTAAATACAGTACATCGTTCTATCTGGTGTGGGGCAAAGCTGTACCTGTCCACAGGTGGCAGATTGTGGAGTGGCCTCTAGACATAGAGGTAAGCTGCAAAATGAGCAGGACTTTCCCTGACGAATAAGCCGTCACGGACCAACAGTGGCGGCTCTACTATAACTAGGATGTGGCAGGCGGGTAGCACCGTCTGATGCTACGAAAACACCTCATGCATACATTACAGAGCTTGAATTTAATGGCAAATGTCCAAACACAACGCAACGGAAGCCAGACTGGCAGCAGCATTCACTCAAGGCTCCAGTTTTCTCATATCCAGTGGATGCACCGATGTCAAGAAATAATAATAATAACAAGAGTTCAAAGTAATCTAGCAAAAGGCCGCATCACCTACTTGTCACCCCCCGCATGGCTGCGAATGGATTCGACCAATCTGGGCCCACATCTAACACCGGTTTCTTGGACCCAAAAGGGTCAGCCCCACCCCCACACCTCAATGGCACCTTGATCAGTTCATCCGTTTTTGCACAGCACATCTGCAGGACCAATACCCAGACAGACAGACAGACAAACAAACAAACAGACAGACAGTCACACAGGCCACACTAAATGTAATATATGTCGCAATACGCCACATCTTATGCACTGTGTGCAGCAGAGACGTCAACATCTGGGAGATCTGGGGGCCACCTAGAAACCCAGCAGGGTCCAGGGAAGCACCCCGGTGGGGGTTAAGCTGGCATGCTATTACATGACACGGCAAGCAAGCAGTGAATAGCTTTTATGCCAACATAAAGATATCCCAAAAAAATCGAAATTTTGTGAATTCTGTGCGGGATAGCAGGAAAAAGCCCGCAAAGTGAACAAATTCTGCCAAAAACAGAAGAATTCCACCAAAGGCGGGAATGTTGGCTTCTCTGCATGTAGGCGACACAGCCTGCTAAGAAATAATGATAATAATATACTTTTATTTATTAGGTAGTAAGCAGAAAGATCAAATCACCACGAGACAGATGCAGCCACACAGCCTGTCAGTCAGTTACCTCATGTCGTTTGATGAGCATCAGGCACATGATGAGGTCTTTGCCGACGTCCTGAGACTTGGCCAGACTGATTCGTTCCAGCAGCCATGTCTCTTCCTCCTCGCTGTCCTGCAGGAACTGGTAAAACTTCAACGATCGCTCCAGGGCGGTCCTCCGCATTTGAGACAGGTTGTGAACACTGGCCACAAACACCCGCCGTACTCCTCATCACCCACTCCATCGGCAGTCGTGTGGGTAGGGTTTGCAACGGCGTTTGTCTGTCTGTCTGTCTGTCTGTCCACACGGTATCTCAAATACCACTGCAGCTAGGATCACCAAACTTGATGCAGTAATGTTCCGCCACAAGTTATGGTAACCCATTTATTTTGGGGTCAAAAGGTCATGGTCACAAAGCACAAAACAGTGCCGGCGTGGGGTTTGTACTCTTGTGAGTGCTTGCTTCTTCCAGTTTATGATGACAACGATCATGATACGACATCCCACCTGCATCAACATCTGCATAAACCCGATGACGATCCTATGACATGGCGACTAATACCACCATTAATTTATTAAGTCGTGCGCTAGATAGCTTGCATTAAATAATGTGTGTGGGAACGCCAATCCTTACAAAAATGAAAGCTCAAGCCCGTGGACGAGTATCACACCAGGCATTTTAAATGACAAATACCTGACAATACTAGATGCATGGCAAGGCCCAATGTCAGCCCTCCCGGAATTCTGTGGCCGCACACCCTATTAAGGTCGGGAAAAAAATGGGACGGACGGACAGACGGACGGACAGACGCCATACCGCTAGATGGGGCCAGCGTAATGAGATGAAAATAGGGCACTGGCACAAATACTAACTTCTCGTAGTCTTTATTCAACGGCTCCAGACGTTTCTGAAGCAGCTGCGTTTCTGGCTGAAGAGACTTCATGTACGGCTGAGCACGCTTGTTGAGGTTGCGGATGCGAGTGCCGAGGGCGCTGAGCTGCGACTCCATCAACAAGTGCTTCTGAAGAAGATCCTCAACTCCAAGAACGTGCTTTCCGACGTCGTCTGAGCGCAGCATCGGCTACAGTCAGAACAGACGTCAATGCACTCAACTGCGAAGATAAACAATGATTCAAATCATCATCGTCATCAGCGTCATCATCATCAACTAATTTACAGCAGGCTGACTACAATAGCGTAGGCCGACAACGCATTACATTGTCACATTAAGGTAAATGTAAAAGGCTTCCCATACTCGTTATCGAGCGTTGGGCCCGCAGCTGTGGTTGATTGGGGCGGTAGTGTGTGTTGTAGCTGCAGCATTGCGCTCCTGCACCATTGGCTCTTGCCAATCAACTGCCACTTCCTGGCCAGCAGTGCTCAGTGGCTGAGAGGTAACCTGGCGCCACACACAGGGCTATGGTCTTAAGGACTACAAAAGGAGATAAGCACAAGCATGGTGACAATTACCTTTAACTATTACTGTCAGAAACAATTAACACTATCATGAAAACACGAACTGACCTCCATCTCTTTCATTTCAACACTAATGCTCTCGATCTCTCGGAACATGTTCAGCAGATCGTTAAATCCGTGAAGTATCTTTCGTTTCTTGTCCAGGAGTTCCATGAGGTGGCGCCACTTGTCCAGAATCTGCTGCTCCCTGCAACATACAAAACTCGAAGATGGACTTTAGATGCCCCAGCGGTGACGTGGATGCCTTCCTTTGCCACCTCGAAGGCCTGCTGTAATCTCGACTTCTGAAGGTTGGAAAAAAAGATGGAACAGACGGACGGACAGGTAGACAGACCAGACCGTTACAATACGATTACGGCTAGATGCAGCCAACATAATAGCAACAGTTACAAGTCCAAACTAAACGTAACATAAGCTCAAGACTCTCAGCTGTCAAAAATCGGTATAACAAACTTCTGACGAAGCGTAACAAAGTTGTGAAGATTCACGCAAAGAAAGCAGAGCAGAGAAATGACTCAAAACCTTTTCTGCACATTCTCAGAGTCGAAGTAATTCTCACTGTTGAGTTCCTGCACCATCGTGGACAATGCCGCAAAACGATCTTTCTGCACGCACAAACATTCCAGAAAAAACTTCTCTCAGCATCTGTAACAACCTTCACCTTCACATACACTTGTAATGCTGGAAATCTTCTGTCAACATGCATACAGTGGTTACAGCCAGACATGAAAATTTCTATAGTTTTACCCACGTTGGCCGCAGTCACGTGGTAGGGTGCTCACCGCTGTATGTCCAGATGATATCTCAAAAACTGATGCAGCTACGATCACCAAACTTGAGATATAAATGTTCGACGATGCGTCTTATTAATTTCGGGGTCAAAAGGTCACAATGTCTGTGTCAGTGTTCAAAGAGAACAAACTATTGCCACTGCTGCATACGTAAGCCATGCTGGATTTTCCATGCTGTAATGCGCCACTGCAAAAGCAACGCTAGCGGCACTGTGTTTTCCCCCCGAGTCACTTGCCAGCGTCTGCTTGCCTCTGGGTTTTCCGTGGTATGGGCTTTTGCACTCTTGTGAGTGCCGGTTTATTCTAGTTTTCGAGTTTTATTAACTACTATTTTTCTGGACTTGTAACTAGTGGCACATAGTATCTATATGCATGTAGTACCTATATGCAACTCCCTCCCATGAGTTTGTTTAGTGCCTGTAAAGTTGAGACATTTTGTGACAACTAGAACATTGACTTCACTGTCCCAGCATTCACGTCAATAACTTCACCACCATATATTTGAAACAAGGTGTGACCTCGACCTTTGCTCTCCAAAATATAACCACGTGATAAGTAGGGGGCTGGTGGTTATTCCCTCATCAAGACTGCTCAGGTCGTTCACAAGACATGGTATTCAGAGGATTTGACCTTGAGAGCCTGCTGTGACCTTGACCTTTGACATCCAGAATCTAATCAGGTATCGATGGGGGCTAGTGAATATTTCCGACAGTTTTATTAGAACTCTTCAAGCTGTTCATGAGATACCGTGATAACAACGTCTAACCGGGCGAAAGAATCGACGGATGAACAGAAAAAAGGACAGGACAACGGTACAGCCTAAAAACATAATTCCTTTTCTGACATCGTCGTCATCTTCGTTCATTCCTTTACTCATTCCTTTACTCATTCATTCATACATTCATACCCTGGCTTCGATGTCAGCGGCGATCGCTTCATGTTTCTTCACGGCGGCCTCCACCTGCCGCGTGTTGTTTCCAACGCTCTGTTCCGAGAGAGCAGTCAGAACAGTGGTCATGTCGTTCAGCCAAGACTCACGCAGCGCCGCCTGCGACAGCCGACATATTCAGTAAGTAACAATGAAGTTCCGTTCAGAGATAAAGGCCTGCATAATTAGTCAAATTTTCAACCCCAATACGGAGGGGACACCCTCCCCCACCCGTGTCTCTCGGCATCTTAATACCTTGCATTCCCATTTTTGTAGCAAATGACAACTGGTGTTAACCCATTTAGTGATGGATTCTAGCCGAGGCATTCCACGTTTCTCACACTATTATGAACATACTCATGGATATTAGTATTGTGCCCTAGTTTAAGAATCAGTGGTCAGTTGCCAGCAACCATTGTAAATGGCCGAGGAGATAGCTTTTGAAAATGGCCGGATTTCCAAGTTTGGATGGCTCATGACCTTGACCTTAACCTTGGATCGAGTCATACTGCATACCGTCATGCATCACTCAACAGTGTTGAAGTGCTGAATGAAACTAAAAGCATTGTTATTGATGCTAACTGGGGAATTTGGTCCTAATCGTTTTTCTATCCATCAACTGACATCCGAGGCAAGGGAACTTTATTATGCTCGCTGTCCAACTCTATGGGCAGCAGTCTGGTGTAGCAGCAACAATGTTGGGTGTATCAACCACGTTACACTACGTCAAAACCAGTTATTACTGATATAAGTGATCATGTTCGGGCGACCATACTACCTCAGTATATAACCAGCCACCCATGCTAACTCAGCCTCCTGCCCTCAGCGGGACAGGAAGTGAGTACCGGCCAAAGTGCGGTGATGCTCTGCGGCTGTGGAGTAAAGGCAGGATGAATCATTCCAGTTGTGGATAAACGAGTGGATAGCAGGTAAAACTGTGTGATCGCTCATTAACACGTGCCATACCTATGCACTTTAGAGACGGGTATCACACTCATTACATAGTGCTATATAGATGTCGTGCTGAAGCTCACCTTTCTCTCAAACTTCTGAGCGAGCTGCTCCAATCGTTCTTGTCTGCAAAGCACAAACAGTGACAGGCTGCAACCTCGTCACGACCAGTACTCACAGTCATACTGCACTTCATGTACCTTGCAACTATGCATTGCACGTATTAACCATAAAATGGTTCCGTCATTTTAAACACGGAAATACAATTCTCACAGTCAAAAATCGTTGGGAACGCCGCTCGTAGGCATTTAAAAACAAACACTGGTTGAAACGAACAGACAAACGCATAACAACAGATTGGGCGCAATGCATAACGATGCCTTCTATAGGCTGGTGCAAAAAACGGGCCTCTGGCCACTAAATCAAAAAAATGCCACATATATATCACAAGGTAGTACAGTGTAAAGGTAAAGTTCTCCCATACTTGTTACCGAGCGTTGGGCCTGGAGCTGATCCCGGTGTACAGGCAGTCAGCTCACAAGTGCCTTGAAGCCATCCACCTGGCAGTAGACTGCCATTACTTTCCGCCAGGCCTCTGGTTACCTTCCCAGCCGAAGAGCGTCACCGCCCATCGGCCGGTATCAAATTATACTGCTTGGTGACAGAGGCACATGCATGGCAGCAGCTTGCCCAATGCTGTTACATGGAAGCGGACCGGCCGAGATTCGAACCCTCAACCTTTAGGATAGTTGAGCGAATGCTATAGCGTTAAGCCAACAGACCCACAAGGTAGTACGATGGTGCAATCTTTCGTAATGAGCCGATTCCAATTTATGGCTGAGAGGCACTGTAAACGAATTCTGAAGCTCGTTCAGCAGCTGGCAAACTTAAAAAGTGAAGTAAAGTAAACAGTGTATAGCAGTTTAGCATCAACTTAGCTCTTCACTGCTACGGGATTTAGCAACCCCGGAGGGATGCAAGGCTGAGTTGACCTATGTTACGTGAAAGCCACCGGCTGGGAATTGAACCAGCGACCTGTAAATCGCAAGTCCAAGTACCGCTGAGCCACCACGCAACACAGGCAAGAGTACAGTAGCCCCGTTGATGAATTACAGAGGCCAGTTCTTTGCGTCACAGTATGTAGGAGTTTCAGGCGACAAACCTGACGAGTTCCTCGCGCAATGCCAACTCTCGGTCGTGCTCCGCCTTCTCCAGCAGCGTCCAGCTGGACTCAATGTCGCGGATCAACTTGCCTTCAGGCGGAACGTACATGCGCCGACCGCCGACCTTCAGGCGCGCCTGGATGTTGAAGAACTGCACCTCGATGTTGCCGCGTTCACGGTACCTGCACGAATCGTATCACCGTCACCATCATACACTACTGCGGGTTTAATGAGTGGAATCACACCATCTTGACTTACTTACTTACCTCACATCCGGGATACAGCACATCTTGCACGGGATGCTGTACCTATTCAGCAAGGTCCGGCAGTTATTTTTTGCCACCAGAAGCATTTTTGTGGCCACTCAAAATGCAAAACATCAACTTCGACTTTCTCAATAC
>Ga0209780_1003109_pt1 | contig 12201 bp, 8 predicted proteins | sample WorMetexBAHAMAS2_FD_187384 | JGI IMG/M metagenome (GOLD analysis project Ga0209780, IMG submission 187384) | Marine gutless worms symbiont microbial communities from Max Planck institute for Marine Microbiology, Germany - Inanidrilus exumae... | ecosystem: Host-associated > Annelida > Digestive... | reverse complement strand
GGGTGGTCTGGGCTTCATACGACGAGGTTTGCCAGATGCCTCGAAGTGCGGGTTAGCGTCCGACTTTTAAGGTCGCCGAACATCCATCCTATCGCCACCACGCCGCAGCTTAGGATGGACCTGAGAGACATCGCTGATAACTAGAACGATGACTATTGCCTACTTTTAGCCAGCCAGTCTGACGCGGTACCGAAATGTTCTTCCATTGCTGGATTGAGATGGTTCGCTACCAATCGATAACTGGCTGTTGCCCGCCCCCCGCCGAGTGGAGGCAGTAGGTTAGGTTTGAGGGGGGCGATCGTCACAGATCGTCAAGAGTTTCCCAGTGTGTGTCCAGAAAAATATCCGGACTACACATACTAAGATCAATAGCTGAGACTGAGCCAGTAGCAGGGTGTACGAATGTTGCTATATGAAAGTGCACGTTAGTGAGTGAGTAGATTCTTAACGGCACCATCAGCACAAAGTAGGCTATTTGGTACTTGTACAAGTTTAAAACAATACAATAAATTAATTAAAAACAAAAGCAAGTAAGGTGAAGTAAATAGTAAACAGAAGAATTCTGTTAGAAAAGAAAGTCTGGGTAGTGACACGCTACTGTTCGGCAGTGCTGCGGGCAAACTTTTCCAAATTGCTCGTCCACTGTATGCAAAACTCCGCTGTCAGAGCTGTAGTAAATGGCGCAGCGTCAATTGGGCGACCAAGAACGAATGACGCCAGTGGGAAATTTCCTGTATCTGGTGAGTATTTTTTTCTTAATGGCACAATAAGGACGTCTACTAGTGACGCTTAGTTTCAACCAGCACATATCAACAAAAACGTTACACAAATGAAATTAATTAACGAAACTATATTGATAAGAAGTGAGTAAGTACTTTCTTAATAGCATATCAGAACTCTTATAGGTCATTCAATGCCACGAAGAAGTTGGATTACGATAAATCTGATGGCAACAGAATGTGTCTATTCAGTGCCATTAAGGCTTAGCTAGAATATATTAACAAAATAGTTACATTATCAAAATTAACGACGAAAATATTACAAGAATTAACAAATGTTAAGATGTTTAAGTACAAGCAGGACAACCGACCAGTCCTGCTCTAAATATCCTCAAAGGTTTTTCTCTGTGGGGGCGAGACCAACGTGGAGTGACCTTGGAAAGGCTGACTCAAGATTACTAGCCTACTCTGTGCTGATGGTGCCGTTAAGAATCTACTCACTCACTCACTGAAAACTATTCAGTGTCAAAAAAGGTTAGAAAAAAAATACATCAGCTGATAACTAACAAATGGTAAAAAGATAAATTAGCCACGTACGGGACTGGCGGTCGACTACTACTAACTGCCCACATCAGAGTCACGTGACACAAACAGTAGGACAATCGTTAGTTATTGCCCCGTAATTTAAGAACCATGGTCATTTGCCAGCCCCCATTATAAATGGAAGAGGAGACAGCCTTTGAAAATGGCCGAATTTGCAACTTTCAAGGGCTTGTGACCTTGACCTTGGATTGGGTCATACTGCATACCGTCATGCATCACTCGTCGACCTCTACCTACATGCGAAATTTCATTGAAATCAAAGGAACTTTTTGTGGATGGATGGACGGACGGACGGACATTTGAGACCCACTTTATTAGGTTGACTAGGAGGAGTCGACATAAAAATGCAAAACAAAGACTACAGAGCTAATATAAAACAAAAACAACAAGCATTAGGATCGACGACAAAAATTGGGTTTCTTAGATGAGATCGATGATGCCATGACTATCAACGTTTTCAAATACCTCTTTCACAGAAAGGACCATGAACTATTTTTCACGGCCATCTTGCAAGTCGGCACACTCCAACAGAATGTCCTACTGTCAACAGCACTCTGCAAGACTCACATGATTGGCTGATTCAAACAAAGTCTAAGGACTAGTGATAGTAGGCGAATAGCCAGATCATTCCTGCAACCGTCAATGCAACCTGTTGCAGCAACTAAAGCCACATGCACTCGGTCCATGCAACAGGTTGATGTAGCAGTTGCAACAATGATCAAGCTATTAATCCACAGCAGAAAGGCAAAGATCAGGCTACAGTACACTGACAAAAATGCGTTTCTTCAACAAAATTTGTTAAACGTGATACCTGCGATTTGATGGTGATGTCTGCAAACTCATCCATTGTTGAAATTAGATTGTGTAAATATTCTGGCAAAAGCACAGACACACACACACACATACACATGTAACAATCTAACTGGATGCAAAATTAGACGATTCTAGTTCCAGAGATATAAGTGGGGTGTCAAAATACAAGGTGGGTCACGTGACCCTGACCACGCCTCTTTTAAGGGTCATTTGTCATCCTTATTCTGGGACTTGACACAGCCTACATGCACGCAAAATTTGACGACCTCAGCTACAGCCGTTCCAGAGATATGGGCGGTGCCCACCAAAATTTAAATGGTTCACGTGACCTGACCACGCCTCGTTAAGGGATGGTTTGCCATCCTGGGCAAGCACTTGCTACCGCCAATCTACCTAACTGTAACTCTACCCACTACGAAGACATGAAAGGCGATACAAGTTATAAAAAATGGGGTAATTTAAGTAGAAAGGAGAAAGCTTTTGAAAACGGCTGGATTTCCAACTCTGAAGGACTCTGAAGTACCTTGGATCGGGTCATATTGCTTACCGCTGTGCATCACACGTCGAACTCTACCTACATGCCAAATTTCATTGAAATCTAAGAAGTTTTGTGGACTGACAGACGTACGTACGCACGTATGTACACAGGCCTACGTACGTACTAATGTACGGACGGACAAACATTTGAGACCGGCTTTATTAGGTCGACTCTGTCGAAGAGTCAACCTAATAATACAACAGTGATGATAATGACAACGATGCTAATGCTGCTGTTGGCGACGCAATGATGTATACATACTGTCAACAGCTGACTGTACGTCCCACGTCACAGACAGAACATCTGGCTGAGGGTTGATCAGAGTAAACGTTACTTCGTAGCCGGGACTTGATCCGAGCGACCTCATACTGTCCTTATCTGCCTGCCAGACACAGACATCAGGCAGCTACACACAGAACCAAACTGCACACGCTCTATTTGTGTGTTTGTGTGTCTACATTCACGATAAAGATCTAGTCTGTGACTGAGCAGTGTTTTTTTCTATATACAACATTAGATAAGCTGTATAAAATCAGCTCTGGCAAAATTGGTTAGGGTTCTTTCATGTAGAATGAACCCACACATCGCAAGGCAAACGTAGGTTCGTCGTACTTCAGCACATTAACGTAGATATACCGTTGTACAACAAGCAGTAGGCTGGTGTGCGGGCCGTGTGGTAAATAACCTGCATTGCTACACAAGCAGTGTCAGTGTACAGATCTTCACAATATGCAGTTTTTGTACACACAAACGTGACGATAATTCACATTTAGTACGGCCGCATCGTTGTGCAGTGTAAACCTTATTGGTTACCAAAAAATCAATTATTCTGAATTATCATTTAAGTTATAATTTCAACACTCTCGCATTTGTGGTTCTTTTGTTTCTCGGTTGTAAAAAAAGCAAAACGTCAGTAAATTACCTCGTATAACTACTTGGAAAGTATGAGGTTGCAAGTGATTGTTATTTATCATTTTTATATTTTTGTAATTGCTGTAAGGTGCTGACTTGTCGCATGCATTGTCAGCCATTGTAACTTTGGTCTCTGTAGTGTACCTGCTGTATAACAATACTCGTCTAGCCTAGAATACCAACTGCTGAATTTGAGTCCGTCCACAACGAAGTGCCAAAGTATTCGTCACAATGTCGAGAAAGCTATTTCAAAAGCCTTCAGTAGCAATTTCACTTCTTTAGCAACAACCAACGATAAAGGAGGTCACACTGAACACGAAAACATTAAAATGTGATCGGACTTGAAGATACCCTTGATACTTTCTCACAGCAGTATTCAGTAAGTCTTGATCACTCACAGGCATCTCATAACAGCAGCCCGCATATTGCAGAAAAAGGCACTCTGTATGATGAGTGATGAATCGGACTGTGCTTTAGACGATCTTAATTATGACTTTTTAGGGGGTGAGTGAGTGAGTACATTCTTAACGGCACCATCAGCACAGACTTTTTAGGCTAGCCTGGCAACAGGACTGTAGTATTTCACTTAGTAGACGTCGGTGCACTTTTAGCTGTTTTACAGAAATGCCATCTGACACTACCTAAATACCGTAGAACACTGCTGAGACAGCACGTGAAGTGTCATGTTGCAGAGTGTGGCAAGGGGAAGGGGGGTTACTGTCATTCTGGAATGGTGACAATGCTGCAGAATGTGTGGAATTGTGCACTGCGTTAACTTCATCCTGATGAATATCACCTGGATCATTTCTTCTAAGCTACCAAATTGTTGTTTTTAGTTTATTCCTTATATTTTCGTTTTTCGTGCCCTGCGCTAGATTAAGCTCGCCAGTGTAAACGTAATTTATATGCAGTTTGCACGTCTCAGTTGTATGATCTTTTCTATTAACTGTGAACATAATGTTGATGCGCATTAACAGACACTAGCTGTAGTACCGCGATTTCAGCGACTACGGCTGCTAATGCAAAGAAACGGGGATGTACGCTTTCCAGAATGCACTCATGAATGCCGATGAAACGGAGAGACGAGATGATGATGAGAAACAGATGTTCTGCATCAGTAGCTTGTTGCTGACAACACCAAGTCGTAATAAGTTGCTGGACTAGACTCTTAATTTATCGATTTTAACACAAAAAACCTTTCACTGAAACCAAAGACGTAGCACCAGGTTTCACTTTTGGTACTTCACTTTAATAACCTAACTTACCAAATAATTTTATCTCACTGTATTAATGAAAAGTTCTGGTTTGTGTTGTAGAACTGTGACGAAAAACAAAAATATCAAACGAAAAAGGGAAGAAGCAGCACCGATCACTGTTGCCACGGTGACAAAATCTGCCTCCGTAGCATCTCAAGCTGTCGGAAAGCGTCAGTAGAAAGACGTATCTAAACAGCCGTACAATAAAGCAGCTGACGAACAGCTGAGTTGTTTCTTTCCGTCAGTGTCGATAATCCTCCGATGGACTGCGGTACTTGGACATTCTAAAAGCATATTTTTGACCATCAAATGACACCATCTATCAACTCACTGGAAGACAAATGGCTATACTGCTTAGTACTTTTCAGCAATTGTCGAAATCAGCCAAAAATACCGAAACTGAAGGACAATGATGCGAGTATCTACGAATTATGTCCGGATTCAAGCAACTCTGTCAATTCTTTTCTCGACAAAAGATTTTTATTAACCTCTTGCTGCGTGACAAGCAGGTCGGTACAGTGCGTACACGTTTGCACCTCACCAATCACAGATCGTTCCTGGCCGCTATTTTTCTAATCTCAGTTTCGTATTACAAGTGTCGTTTTAGGCGTTGTTTATTTGCTCGTTGTTAACATCCGTTCTCGTGACAAAGTTGACAACTTTTACAGCGATTTGTAAAGTATTAACTGCTATAAGTGTTACGTATGGAGCTGTTTTCTCGGCCACCGCAGACAGGCATATCAGAACACAACGTAGTACTGCTAAAATATTTATGGCGTACAGCGATAGCGATAGCACAGCGGGGCGCTTGCAGTGAAATCGAATGACGGCGGGTGGTGGCTGCGATAGCGGCAGCACGGTATCGTCGTACCAGGAACAATAGAGTTGAGTTACAGAGTCATTAATCGTATCGGGAAAGGTATGACAAGAAGGGAAAAACGGCGTCTTATGACAGTTTTATGGTTGATGGACCAATGGTGTGAGACGACCGGTCTGCCGTAAGCTGCGGACGCGATTTCGAATGTCATATACTGAAAAGATGGCTTCGGAGAAAGTCGTGAACAGCCCGGGTTCGGGTGAGTCGAAGAATAGATCGCAGTTTTAACTTTAGTAATTTGTGAAGGCATGAAATTTCGCGAACACTTCGCTTGAAACGAAATGTGAATAGGTATCTGTTGCGTGTGTTTTTAGCTATTGTCATCAGCGACGACAGTGAGCATGAGCAGTCATCGGCGTGATTGTGAGTGAGTAGGTTCTTAACGGCACCATCAGCACAGAGTAGGCTATTCGATGCCAGTACATGTTAAAACCAATACAACAAATTAATTAAAAACAAAAGGTAACGACAAATATTAGGTGAACCGAATAATAAATACGAACAGTTGTGTTAGAAAAGAAACATTGGGTTAATTAAAACGTTATTTAGATAGCTTGGTAAAAGCCGCTCTCCTTGGTAAAATCAAGGATGCAGCGTGTATCGACGTTGGAGAACAGCTCTTTCAACGTAGTACTGCTAAAATATCTATGGTGTATGACTGCGGTACTTGGACATTCTAAAAGCATGTTTAACCGTCAAATGACACTTGCAGTGATCACAGACGGGTTGACTCTCTCTCGACAGAAGATACGAGTGAGTCATTCCACTGTGACCGATTCTTAGCCGAGTGATGACTGTTTCGTCACGCCTTATGAACCCGATAACAGTGTTATCAAACTCTTTAGCGTTGTTTCTTGTAGACTCGGCCTCCAATTTCATATCATGATGTGTCTTTTACAGGGGTTGGACCAGGTGACATTGACATTGGTTTCGGTTTGCAACCGCAAGTTAATCCTCCACAACAGACCAATCATTCACAGGCTGTACAGGAGTGCTTTCGTATTCCATATGAGAAACTTGCACCTGGTGTACTGAAGACCCTGAAGGCTAAACAGAGGCTGACAGTAGTTCAGATAAATAAACTGGTACAAAGTGTTGTAGGTGTAGTGCTAGTCACTGTTTTGATTTCAATCATGTTTTGATTTAAATGTTAGCAGTCACTGAATCAAGTATTTTGCCTCTGAACCAGTCTGCCCCGCTGATCTATGAACAGTTTCAGTCAATGCAGATGAATAAAGAAACGGAAAGGCGGACCCATTTCACAGCGAGGCTGAGAAAGAAGGAAGTCGCTTCTGTGCGTAATATTCATTGCTTATCTTTCTATGCCCGTTATTGGCGTCTAGACAAAACCTTGGCACAGCACAGCTGATCTGTGGGACTACTACATGATAAATGATTTGACAGCTGGCAGGAATACAACAAGTGTTCTGCGGAATATCTGCCTTACGCGACCTTCACGGCTGGTTAATGTCCAGCGCTGAGGCCACCTACATGGGCCCAATGCGTAACCCTGATGTGGCTGTATGCCGAAAATTTATTACAAGCTTTAACGAACTTAATACATTCGTCATAGTCTAAAAGACGTTAGCCAAAGATATCCCAATGGGTATTCATGACTGTAATATATTTATCTACAAAATGTGTATATAAAGACAGGAAGGACAGGTATCTGCTCCATTTCATAAATTAATATTTCGAATTTGTATAGCAGCATGGTTGCATCTACTGTCACACACCATTTCCACTTCTTAAGTCTTTCATAGCCAATGTCACTTCGTTTCTGACTTTTGGGAATAACTAGCCGCGTTACTATTTGCTGACGTTTTTGTGATCGTCTCGTCGCAACTAGCGACTGTATTTTCTCGTGTTGTTAGTATGTTGTTTTTTTACTAGTTTGTTTTTTTACTAGTTTGTTTTTTGGTTATTCTGTTCTGTCTCTCTCAGTAGTTGTTTAGTAGGCATTGAACGACAAGTTTTTCACAGACCAGTGCAAGTGACCTAATATGATAATATTCATTGTCTCAATACACGCTGACCTAGTTCTAACATAGCACAGTGGTCGTACGTGCATATCATTAGGTAATGACGTTGTCTGTGACCTAATACTGAGACAATGACGTCTCTATGCTGACCTAGTTCTGACAAAGCAGTCAAACAAAGATAGCATACAGACACCTACTTGGCTATTTTCCTTTGTCTCAAGACTATGGAAATTCTGACTCATCTAGCCTAATAGACAATGACATTGTGCATGCTCTCTCGTCGTTGTTCTTGGTATAACAAAGCATATGACTCATGCTGTGTGCAGTCTAGCCTAGCCTAACCCAACAGATGTGTGCGGACGATCGACAGTGTTTGTCTGCAGTAAAACGACAAGATGACGACGTACAGTCTTGGCGAAGATACAGTTGTATTTGTCAGAACAGCGGAAAATGGTGAACATGAAGTTGTTGTGAGACAGCTGGATTCGGATGTGAAGCACATTGTGCATTTGTGCTGACACCAACAGGTACCGTAACTAAAACTGAAGCAAAGAAGCGGAGCTTTGGTATCTCCGACGGGTACATGTTCTATCAAATCGCAATAGACATAAATCGAATAACGTCTCCAAAATGACATATAGGGCAGAAATGAGTTAGTGCACTTAATACGCTATCTCCATATGTCGAATAATCCATTGCGCATTTGTACTGCATGCACTTGTGACTGGCAAACCATTGCTAACATAGAAATTTCATGAACCTCGTAGCACATCGTGATATAACACGTATTCTGTTGCAGTGCATCGCTACAGTCCGTTGTGCAGGAGCTGGCAGCAGCAATGCTGGATCACTCCAGCAGAGACAAGCTGCGACGACGCCATGCACTCGAAAATGGCATCGAAATGCTGGAGCTTGTTCCGCCATCCGACTTACTCAGACCTCTTGCATTGTGCAAGTGATTATTTGCCTTCATTTCTGCAAAATGTGGTTGTATGAACTGGTTGTTTTAGCTATGGATTCTTTGCCTCAAGACATTGCGTCCTAGAGTATTCAGCACGTGGGCATCTGGCTAGAACAACACGGTTTTGGAGAATACAAGAACAACTTTATCGGTGAATACTAAACAGCTGTTTGTAACTTTGTAACAATGGCTGCAGCAGCAACAGCATTATATTACTGTGCTACACTGTGATCAACATGTTTTATTCTGTTTCTTAACGTTTCTTCAGTAAACTTGCTCTGCTACTATGTTCAGGTGAGTCGCTGAAAAAAGCTGAGCACTGGGTTGTTTCTGCGGAGAAGCAAGTTGTTTGTGTTGCCAACGACTGTCGCACGTTTGTCACTGGCCTGGCTGTCCTGTTTTCGATGTACTTCGTGCTGAACCTCAAGTATCAGCCTGAAGCCGAGACAACTCATGGAGTTCATTCAAAAATGGTTGCATCTTGTGTCATGTCAGTTATACTTGGTGTCCTTTAGACACAGTCAGTTTAAGTTGAATTGAAAATTAACAGAGTAAACTAACAGACACTGATTTGCACAGTACCTCCCTCCCCTCCATCGCCAAAAAAGCTAAAGTATACGGAAACCAAGATGGGACGGGGGCCGGCGACGTCGACGCCGGGACGACTCGAGTCCTTGGCCATACAGCGAGGCCTGTGAGTATTTACGACAATTTTGGAATATACTATATAGAAATAAGACCGTTTATAAGCAAGAATATAGTACACATTAATGACGGTTACAATATAAATATAAACAAATAAGTTCGATGGTGTCGAATATCGCGTGTTTATGATTATAACGCATAATTGTATAATTACTAACTAAATAAAAGTCAAGCCTAATTTAATTTTTCGCCCAAAGGGGGTTCACGTGTTAGCCGCTGAAGACGAATCAATTTTGGATGACGGTCGAAATTTTGTTTTGGTCGTCGCCGATTTTGTCGGACAAATTTACGAGATTTGAACACGACCACGTCGATCGGCGATTGCACAGTTTATTGGGTGGTTACAATGCTTGAATAACTAAAGCAACCTATGTTTTCAAAACGTATCGAATAAACTAGAATTTCTATTGTTGTATGTACCACCGATAGTCGTCAGCGGTGTCAAGAACGGGATTTCTTCTCCGTGACGAACGGCCGACGGCGACTCTGAGACGTCTCCTGTTCGCGGCACCAGCACACCACGTAACTACCGCATCACCCAGAAGGCACGCCGGCAGCGGCGCCGACATCGCCAGCGTCGCGACCGACTCGACTAGAAGTCGCGATGGCACTGACTAGTGCTGCGCAACTTCTCCTACAGCTGTTTCATGAGTTGAGTATTCAGTTGGACAGTTCTGCGTCGAGCACTAACCGAGCACTAACCTGCCTAACATCTAACTCATCATTGTAAATAATCCCTCACATTACTATAAAATACTATTATTTACAGGAACACGCCAGTAGCGCCGGCGTCGACGCCGACACGAGAGGAGCCGGTAGAACCGCCTGCAGCGGCTGCAACTTTGTAAGTAACCTATTACTGATTATTAAACAATAACGAACAACGTGTTTAGAAATAGACTAAATATTATATTAATGTTGTTAGAAATTTACTATTGATTCTGCCTTGAAAAATATCCAGCGACGTTATTAGTTAGAAAGTTATTGTTTACTACCTTTTTCTGTATTTCAAGGTCAAAATCTGTGCACTCTATTGATCGCCTTTCCAGTTGTTCATTGTTACATCAAATTCATAAAAGAGTAATCTTAAAACTCTTGGGAAACCATAGCAGACCGCAACGTATTTGGTGGTGGAAGCCGACTGTCCTCCGGAGGTACATACGTTACATCACTGGGACCAGCCGTCGGGAAGTTTAGCGTTGTAGTACCAATATATGTACCACTACAAACAGTCATACGGTCGGCCAGAAGCACTCCTGTTTGCTCGTGACTACTACACACACGGTGGGACGCAGTTCAATTTCGGGCGTATTATGAAAGACATCTATGACATTCTATATGTACGTCTGGACTAAAAAGATCCGTTCGCCAAACCTCCGGCGGTGTCGACTGAACTGTTCGTCAAAGAGAACGATTTTGTTTGATTGCCAGAAGACTTATTATTGACGCTAACATGAACTGATCATTGCTATATTTTGATAATAATGGACTCGTCATTGTCCGATCAAGCTCAACGTTTGGAACAAAGGAATTCATTTAAAGAAAGACCACCTTCAGTCTCAGACGAGATGCAGGACAGAATGTATCAGTACCCAAAAGGTACGTCATCAGACTTGCCACTACTTGGAAGCCACCAACACCACGCTCTGTTCCTGATAGTTTTGAGTGATGACAGGACAAATACCTTCTTTGGCTGCCTTATCTGCCATTTCGTTTCCTTTTATCCCAACATGGCTCGGCATCCAGCACAGGCTGACATGTGTTTGCCCATATCAGTCAGCTGGGTGCAAATCTTAAGTATGTCGAAGACCGTAAACTAATATTGATATAATCAAAGCTTTTGTAGTACTATAGAATATATAGTTTTGAATTTCTCTTACATTTATGTATGCAAAACAACTAACAACCTCTACCAAGGTTGTTATACCACACAAGCAAAGACGGATACTTCCCAGCAACAGCAATTCCAACCGACTTATCGTTCGAGTGGTGCAGTGCCAGGGACGACGCTTGGTGCTAGAGCTTATCAAGCACCACTTCCGGTTCAGACGATCTTAGATGATGCGTATGCTAGACTCCAGAGTTCGATGGGGAACAGTGGGTATGGTTACCGTGGGGGTTATCAGACTTACCGTCGACCCGCATATAGACGGCAAGGATGGGGACGCGGATTCAATAGAGGACGCGGACGTGGTGGTTACTGACGAAGTGGATCAAGAGCAAGTTCTGCAGCGAACAGCAATCGAAATAGTCGGGCGGTTACTCCTGAACGTGACCAAAAGACTAACGTATTTACGGTCCATGGAGAATCTTTCGTATTATGGAAGATATTCACTAATGAGAATCTCCGTGTATGTGTTGGTGTATATGAGACAAACGGAAGCCAGCAGAATGTTACAAATGAAGCCTTGAAAAAGAAAATCTGTCAAAAACTTCGAGGGTTTATCATGACAGACATGACAACTGTTCATGTCAAGGTTAACCTCGGAGATGACACTGAGTTGAAACATGTGTGTTTCATGAAAGGACCAGTTGAGTGTTCTCCAGCAGTTGCGAACATAATACCAAAAGAAGCGCTGCTTGGAAAGTTTGCAAGTTTTTTAAAACTCGATATTGAGTTCGAGTATTTCAGTCCCAAAGCAAACAAGGCCCTTGGCTACGTTGACAAAGCACTGCAAGCTTATTGCGAGGGTAAAAAGAGATTAATGTAAAAAAACTTAACAGTTTAAAACGACTTGTAAGGACAACAGTGGCTATGTCGCACAACTAAAACAGCAAAAATCAAAAAGAAAAGGTGATATTACTTATCAGCACATCGCCATAGAGTCAATGTGC
>Ga0209780_1003108_pt1 | contig 12201 bp, 10 predicted proteins | sample WorMetexBAHAMAS2_FD_187384 | JGI IMG/M metagenome (GOLD analysis project Ga0209780, IMG submission 187384) | Marine gutless worms symbiont microbial communities from Max Planck institute for Marine Microbiology, Germany - Inanidrilus exumae... | ecosystem: Host-associated > Annelida > Digestive... | reverse complement strand
CGTCCGTCCAGCTGTCTGTCACATGCCGGTTGTATCGTACCAAAACGGCTGAATGCACGATCATGCAAACAATGCCATACAATAGCCCAGGGACTCTAGTTTTCTGATGCCAAAGATCTCAGCAAAATTCCAACGGGGTCACCCCGAACAGGGTTGCCAAATAGAGGTGGGGTAGCTTCATATCGGCGATTTTTGATCAGTACCTCGAGTGTCTCAAAACGGTGCAAGAGAGGGACATATTTACTATGTAACATGAATAGGAACTGTAAATGTATCCAGTTCTAGCCTATGGATGACAAACCACCCCTAAAAGGTGCATGGTCAGGTATACATGACCATTTTTCAATTTCGATGCCCATTATCATATCTCCGGAACGGCTGAAGCGAGAGTCGCCAAATTTTGTGTTCGGGTAGAATATATCACATGCTAGCCTAGGGATGACAGACTACCCCCTATTGGGCGTGGTCAGGGTCACGTGACTTGTTTTTTTAAATTTTACCCCCAATCTTATCTTTGGAGTTGGTGAAACTAGGCACTTCAAATGTCATTTGCTCATTGATACAGAGGTGTACTAGTGCATAAATGATAGATTTCCGCCGAAAGGGATGTCTTTAGGGTCATGTGACCTCTCAATTTTCGGAAATAAGTGACAATATCTCGGAAATGGTGCAAGATGGTTGCAATGTAAGTCTAATAAGAAATCGTATGTGGCCTATTGAATGGCCCCATTGCCAATGCCCTTGAATGACATCCCAGGTCTCCTTTGCTGTATGGAACCTTTTGGTTTATGGTATTAAGGTTGCTATTACTAATTTCGTGTTGTTTAAATGACAGTTATAAAAGTCAGATTTTCTTTGTATGAAGTTTGATATAAAGTATGATATGTCTCTGTTTAACGTGACCTTGTTTTGCTGTAGCTTTCTCTGAGGACAGTTAATGCTGCTCGATCAGCATATACATGCTTCTTGTTTGCACCAGCATTTTTTTCATCGTACAATTCTGGTTCTGCTGCTGGCGAGTCTGGTGATGCTTCAAAATGCAAGATCAACACAAAGGTAAGATCTTTTAAATGTTCTTTTTGGTAGATCTGTGAGTGCAGCATCACCATTTGTGCATCTGAAAACAAAAATGTTCAGAAGGTTAAACAGATTTTTGCCATTTTTGCTTATTAATGATGATAGTAACAGTGTCCAAGAGTTACTAGGCTGCCACTGTTACAGTTTCGTTGTATGTCACTTGATGTAGTTTACTTGATCAGTGTTGTCAGATGTCATTATAGTCGAAACTCTTGATACTTTTCGTAGTATTATGATTTTATGATCACACAATGGGTCAATGTGTAGAAATAACGTGTTGATGTAATATTTTTTCAGTAAGAGAATGAACAATTTGCTGATGAACTTGACAGAAATTGTGCATCTGTGCTATTAGTGGACGGTTTATTTGACAATTGTGTGCTGTTTATGTTTCTGTACAGTCATGTGTTAGCGTATTCAAGTCCTTATCGGTACTAGAAAAGTCTGTTGATAAGTGCAAGATATCAATGCAGCCTGATGAGGAAAGGCTTGTCTTTCAGCTTTATTGCCACCATGGTAATGTTTTGTTTTTTTTCTGCCTTCATATATCGTTGATGTATGGGTTTAATATCATGGGGTATGTACAGTTGTTGGAGGCATAGTTTTTGCAACACTTCTAGGTGCTGTTAGTGGACGTTAGTGCAGTATGTTGTTCATATGACTATAGGAAAGTTGTGTTTGTGAGTTGCACTGAGTTATTGTCATGAAATTGTGATTTAGGTTTGCGCACAGTCATTACATGTGTGTTGTTGATGGTCTGGCTGTGTGAAGGGATTGTGAAGACTCACCGCCTCCTGTTTATTGAATGTGACACTGTGCAGGCGGTCTTCACAAAACACCTGTGTCCGAATGTCTTTACTGCTCAGACAAGGTACATGTGTCAGCTAGAATGAGCTAGGAAGTGATTTGTGATTGATGTACAGGATGATGAGTTGACTAGTTGTTGTGGCTTCATTTATGAAGAACTATAAGTGAAGCCACAATGACATGTCAACTCATCAGCACAGTGTGCTATCAGAAATGAATTTTACTAATCAGTTATTTGTACAGTATTCACACAAGAAATGTTAATAATTAATTAGTAGTCATTTTATGGCTTCAGTTTCATCTGTGATATAGCCATATTTGTGCTGAAAAGGGACATTAAACTCCAACTAACTAACTCATGGCTTCAGTTGAATGCGACTGGTTTGTCGGTCGTAACTGTAATTGAAAATGGCAGTGTTACTACTGTAGGAAGTACATAATCTTCATCAGCCGTTCATCGGGCAACATTGTGAGTCTCAATGTTGCGAAGTAGCAGATGAGCAGAGTAGGTTTAAAGCTAGACAATGATTTTCAAGTTTGATATTAGTCTTTTACTGTATCTTACGTTTTCAACTGATGTGCAATGATGTATTATCTGCATCAGGTTGTTCTGTGATGCAGTTGCAAATTTTCAAACTGGACAGGAAGAGATTAGTTTGATTGCAACTCCGGTCAAGCTGACTGTCAAAAACTATGTGGAAGATGAGCCAGGTTGTAAAGCATATTTGATGTATAGATAGGACTATGTGTCCAACTGATTAATTTGTTACTCAGTTATTTCAGACCACATGCTAATTATTAATTAGTAAAACGAAAATGAACTTGGGGATTTTATTCTCTATTGTAGAACCTGTAGTAATTGTGGTGTTTAAGGAACACTATTTAGGGCAGTCTGACAAACATCTCGGCACTTACCGATTCTGTTGTTGACATAAATATCATGTTGATGCTGGTAGGGTACTGGCACTGAAGAGCATCATCTCTTCACTCAGTGGTTTGGTGGTGAATGAAAAATGAAAAAGGGTGAGACTAGAGGGTGGTTTCCCTTGTGGTCTGACACTGCTGTTTGGTTGACAGGATAAGCGTCTGATGTGTGAAAAATCTGTCCAAATATTTACTCTGAAACAAGTGGAGCAAGAAAACTCATGCCGCATTCCAGACTGCTCGGAAGTCGGAATTTCCGAGTTCGTTTTTCTGAGTTCAGAACTTCAGAGCGTTCCAGTGAACTCGGAAGTTGGAACTCGGAAATGTATGAAAATTTAAGTAAACAAATAAAATGGAGAAATTTAACGTTCTCATACAAGCTTATCAGCATCTAAAAATACACAGAGAAACGTTATGTTGTATAACAACGAAATTTCTGATGGCAAACGACGCATGTGGTAAGATGTCAACGTCACGTGACCCAAGTCGGGCTGCTCCTGTCAGGATCGAGTTTGAACTGGTAATTTGCGAGTTCGCGTGACCTATTTACGAGTTTGAACTCGGAAATTCAGACTTCCGAGCAGTCTGGAACGTGGCATAGGAATCGAAGGGAAGCGGCTAGCCCAGATTCACCTGTAAAATTGTCATTAAAATGGAACTAGTCGTGGTGTTTATGATGTGGTACCAGCAATGTTATTTTGCAAGCGTAATAATGAACCGATGCATAAAGAAGCCGTTGCATATTGCAATGGTTTTGTTGTACTGACAGCACTCTAAATGTGGTTGTCATTAGTTGTTGCTGTTGTACTTGTACTTGTTGTAGGACTAGTAATAATGGTAACAGTAGCAGTTGTTGTAATTACTGGTGTTATGTGTGCTGTTCATTGGGATATTTATCCACGCCGGCTGTATAGCCGACAGCAGGGGTAGGGCGTTTGATCGCGTCTGTCTCTGTCTATCTGTCTGTCTGTTTGTCTGTGCTCTAGAAGGAAAACGGCTGGAGCTATGATCACCAAAGTTGGTAGACAGATAGTGCATGGCAGGACCTCGGCATGCACTGACCGTGACGTCAAAGGTCAAATTCTAACCCCAAGCTTTGAGATGGGAATGGGCCGGGATGAGGAGCAATGCGAGTGTGCATGTCAATATGACTGCACATTTTCTACTTGCTCAGTATTTTTATCAAGTGGCATCAAGTTCAATCAAAACTTACATTCGCCTGACGTGGGTCTGCATGTCAATACGACTGCACATTTCTCTAGTTTGTCCTGCGCTGCCAACTAAATCTATTGAGTGTTCTTGACCAACCGTCAGTCTTGTGTTACTGACGTTGGCACACCTTGGAAGTACTCAGCTCATGCAGTTTATGCAGATAATTACGATGATTGTGGTTCAAATATTTATGCCTGCACTGTAATTTTTGTGTTTTGATGTGATTTATTTGTTCGGTTGTGTTTATTGTGCATATCATGATATGCTGTGAAGCAATTGTTCACTTGTTTACGACACACGTAGCATGTGTCAGCCGTGTGTATTTGTCTAGACCCAATGAAAGCCATTCGCACTGAGCTGAGTCTCACTCGTGACGAATTCGATGGCTATAATGTTGGTGTCGATGCCGAAGTCACATTCTGCCTCAAAGAATTCCGGGTTTGTGTAGTCTTAGCCGCGATTTACTTTGACACTAACCACGCGAATTCTGTGTCTTGTCTTTGCATCAATCACATTGGCATGTTGTAATGGTTGTGTCTTATTGCTGTCGGTTTTCACCGTGTGACACAATGATAAATGTCCACCCGTCTTTCTGTGTTGCATTGACATATTGTGTCAAGATGGCAGAACCCTTCCTCAAGCAGTCGATACTGTAATATGGCCTGTGAACTACTGTATTCTTACCAGACAGAGACCATTTTGACCGTATTATCATACATTGAAATTAACAGAAACTCAGCCGGGACCAGCTGTATTAAGCGAGTGTCAGTTATACCTGGGGCCATTCTGAAGCAGGTTTACTGTATATACTTGCAGTAGAGATAGCTAAATTGTAACTGCAAAAAAGACATGGTGAACTAACACAAAATGTGTAAACGGTTGCCACAGACCATTGTTTTGAAGTTAGTTCCTGGATCATTGTGGGTTCTGCATCAGAGAGATGATGTTCCTGGATCATTGTGGGTTCTGCATCAGAGAGATGATGTAAAGGTAGCAATGTACCTTCCTCCAGGAGTCGATGGATGAAGAAGCATGAAGTTCAGTGACTTGTTCCCTTGGAAGAGGTCGAAGGGCATCTGACCATAGAACAGTTTTGCATCAGTCACTGCTCAGCATTCATTGGAAGCATTTGCTGCTAAACTGTTGTATGTGGCTGTTCTGTCGTAAAATATCGAGTGGAGCTGAAAAGTGATTCTATGGTCGTTTTGGTGATGTTGTAGGCTGCATTGTCATTTTCAGAGCCCTCCAACTTACCGCTATCAGTATACTTTGAATCTGCTGGCAAGTAAGTTTCTTTGATAGACACTAACAGACATATATACGGAGTGCAGCTAAAACATACGATTATATACTTATTAACTTACTGAAAAACCTTATGCAATTTAAGGGTTCAGTGCAATAACCTGATAAGTCCCACCTTTGCACTTTCGAGAAAAACACCAAGAAAGTTTTTTAAACAGCAGACACCAAATGCTGATTTGTTTACATGCTCCATTGTTGCTAGCTCAAAGTGAAAACACCAGCTGATAGTTATAATGAACTCACACTGACACAAATAATGCGACTTTCAAAATGTCAATAAACTATGCATTTATCATCAAAATATGCTGAATTTAAGGTCAAAATGCAACATGAGTGTAATTATAATGTTCTTGCAAAATATATGTGAAAACTGTTTATACTGATAACTTGAGTTATCAGGTTATATTACTTTTAGTATTTTAACCGTGAATGTCGTAAACATAGGGACTTGTCATGTTATTGCATAAACTGCTCATGTGGTAAGCTGAAGGGTTTAGTGCATTAACCTGATAGCTTGAGTTAGTGTCAGTTTAAAATGAGGCTTGAAGTGTATTCTATTTGATTTTACTTTCAAAAAAATAGTTTATGAGTTTACTGCCCAAGTGTCCAAAGTAATTTTGACAAGAGGCTGCATTGCCGTCTTGTCTTGGCAAGTTGGCAAGACTAGACGGCAATGCAGCCGACGGGGAATGCATTCGTCCGCTAGGTGTGCTGAAAGGACACATTTGTCAGTGGTGGGCACAATCCACTCATGCGTAGGTACATTACAATTTGCCGGCAGATGTTCCACTCAAAAGTACCCCTTTTGGGGTGATGTGGACCCTATCTAATACATGGTTCCTTGCACCCACATGAGTCAGACCCTAAACATCATCTCAATTGGTTCAGCTGTTTTATGCACAGCTCACCCGTGTGCCCAACATACAGACACAGACCATGCTACGTGCGGCATCTGTGGCAATAGGCTGCATCTTATGCACCGCGTGGGGGCGATGCAGCTTATGACAATTAGCCTAAGTGCTTTGTTATTGTTATGGGATATAACTCGTGTTGTCATGTTATTCTACAAACCCAATGCAAAGTAGCAACAGACTATTGTAACTGGTAACGCTACTTGCCAGGTTATTGACCACACATCAGACTGCCACAAGTGTCCTGCATTATTATCATATAAGGAGATAACTTGGGTTGTAAGGTTATTGCATAGACATACACAACTCTTCACTTGACACCTCCCACTCTGCTCAAAATCTTGGCTTCATCTTTTTTGATGAACATCTTACCTTCTCTGGCCAAGTTATATCTCTCTCCAAAGCCTGTTACTATCACATTTGTCAACTTCGCTGTATCCGACCTTGCCTCCATTCCTCAGATGCCTGTACCAATGCTACCTCAATCGTTCGCACCAAACTTGATTACTGTAATTCTCTTTATTATAAACTCCTGAGTCTCAATTATCCCATCTCCAGCAGATCCAGAACACTCTTGCTCGTACTGTTGTTGAAGCTCCTGTCATATCACTCCCATCCTACATGCTCATTGCTCTCCACTGGCTCAGAATAACTGACTGCATCGAATACAAGCTCCTCTCACTTACCTACAAAGTTCTCACAACTACCCAACCTCCATATCTTCATAACATCATGTCTGTTCTTCATCCATTGTTACTCTTGCTCGGCCACTGTCATCATCCAGTTTAAAAGCGCATACTATTCTGCATAAAATGACACGGACAGCGCTGTCATAATATGAGCCTGTACTGAGTAACGATTTACAAATTCATTTGTTTAGTTGCTAAAACACAATGAGAATTACAGTATAGAGTAATGAAATTTTTGCAAGGGCACAAACTAATAAGGTCAGTTGAACTTGAAAACTGTTCACAAAACTACACTGTTCCCATCACCACATCTTATTTGAGAAGAAACAAGTGATCACACATTAGACCACTTTTTAGGTTGACTCTTCAATAGAGTCGACTTAATAAAGCTGGTCTCAAATGTCTGTCCGTATGTGCGTACATACATATGTACGTCCGTCCGTCCGTTCACCAAAAGTTTCTTCGATTTCAGTGAAATTTGGCGAGTACGTAGTGGTCGATGAGTGATGCACGACGGTATGCAGTATGACCTGATCCAAGGTCAAGGTCACGAGCCCATCAAAGTTGGAAATCCGGCCATTTTCAAAAGCTATCTTCTTTGCCATTTACAATGGGAGCTGGCAACTGACCACTGATTTTTAAACTATCACATAATATCTAATTTTTTCCGGGCTGGATTTTTTATATTTGTCTTAGTTTTTGTGTCATGGACTTTGAACTTCGCTGAAACATCAGTTGCGAAGAGTCGACCATCAGAATTTTTTTCTGCATCCAAATGAATGTCAGTTTATGCATCTTTTCATCAAAATAGACATTTGTATGGGAACCTCACCTCAGTCACTTTCACTTAAACACTGCATGTTGTTTCTTGTGCAGTTGCAGAGATGTTGGAGTGCACATAGTGCATTACGTTTGTTTGTATAGACCAATCATATTTTCCATTGACGGTGATGCGACGTTCGAAGCGAACTTTGTTCTTGCGACCCTTGCTGTTGATCTATTGCCGTCATCACAGTGCAGTAGTTCTCAGCAGTTGTCAACACCCGGCACCACTCGAGTTCCACCACGACGTCCGCAGCAACATACTGCTGGCATTTCCAGGTTCTAGCATTCATCTTTTCATGTGCCTCATTCTCTGTTTTTCCAGATGATTCTGGGTCAGTCACTTCCACGTCGTTTTCTTCCTTCACTGGTTCTGGACGAGAACCTTTGGAGTTAGCAGCACAGGTTTATTAAGGGCCAGATGCCATTCTTGTCACCCGACCGACAATGCTGAAGGACAATCTCTGTATGTATCCACAGAGCTGTATATATGTGGCTATTGTGGCATGATTGCAGGTTGACTTTGTCACATTCCTTCTAGGTTTTTCGCTGCTTATTACAAGCACAACAGCTGAACGTTTTTCTTCTTGTTGCACATATATATTTTGTATTGTGCATCTGCCACTTTGCAGCATTGATTGCACCACGAGATGACTTGACGTTTATTGCCGGTTCAGCTAATTCTGCTGACGTTGATAGAATGACAGTGCCATACTTACAGCAGAAACAAGTCTGCAAGATGTCTGACACTTTCCAACTGTCACAGCAAACATCATTTTGTTGTTTTCACTGCTTCACGTCTATGAACTGTGATGTAACTAACTTATATTGTCTAGTGAACTTTTTATTGTTATGTTGCGTCACATACACTCAGTGCATAAGATGCGGCCCGTTTCTGCAGATGGAGTAGTGTGGTCTATGACATGTCTGTTAGTCATGTTGGTCAGCCCTGCAAAAATGGCTGAATCGATTGAGATGCCGTTTGGGAGTTGACTCGGGTGGGCCCAAGGAACCATGTGGGGTTGAGATCCCCATGGGAAGAGGCAATTTTGGGGGTTTGTCTGGCGAATTAAAAAGCATTGGGACTCAGTGCTGCGGCATGTTGCACAGTAAAACATCAATAACGGCAACAGTGGGACTGTGGCAGCCGGCTGCATTGCTCCAAACTGGTCAGTTTTTCATTACATTGCCCCCATGAAAAATCTGCCCCCTCCCTGCAATGTGGCCTGTCGTGATTACTTGTTAACAATCAGTGCTGTTGTTCTTATTAGGCCTCAGAAAGCTGAAACAGTGAAAGCTGGTAAATCTTCAACAAAGTCGTCGTCTGACAGACGTCTGATGGAGTCAACACATAATACATCTGGTCCAGCCGAGATGGACAGTTGCGTGATGATAACTGATGAGACTGTGCTCGCAGACCAGTCTGCTAGTGCTACTACTAGTAACCAACCACTGCATTCGGTGTCAAAGCCATCAGCTGCTGGTGGAGATGCCTCTGCTGCTTCAAGAACTGTTGCTGAAAATGCTGAGGTTTCAGAAACAACAGCCAAGTCAACGTCACGACTGTTTGATTTGGTTAACGCTGATAGTCCTGTTGCAGAAGTAAGTTAGTTTTAATTTTTTTTAAATGTCACCACATTTGATGATGGTGATGATAATTTTACTTTTCGAGACTTAAAATATTGAAGAAATAACGAATGGGAGGTGGTTTTAGAATGATCAGGTGTGGATTGTGAAGTGGAGAGTATTAAATTTCAGATAGTCCAAAGATGATGTAGGAGATTTACTACCTACCTACCTACCTACTTCAGTTTTAACGGAAGCTTTCCAGGTGAACCTGGCTTACCCGATTCCCCATCAGTTATCTTTATCAATTTGTACTGGAAGAGAGCCTTTGGATGTAAGTGGCACAGGTTTCTTATGGGACAGATGTCATCCATCCAACGATGTCAGAGCACTGAAGGGTACACAGAGCACTGATCGCAGCCAATGGCCTAGCCTCCTCCTCCTTTTTTCATCTGTCTTCAGACTCCTGAAAGAAGGGGCACTCTGATATGCCAGTACTAGAGACGTAGGTGTGTATAGTTCATAATGGATCGAGGAGTGTGATTAAACAAGGAAGCTGCAGTAGTTCTTAGTACATGGCACAGATGCCGCATGGGGCCAGGGTACCCCCTTTCCTGCCTTTTTTCCTCCCTTGTCCATTCACTTCCTCATCTTCCAGGGTTGAGGTTAATATATCGCTGGCCTTCCTTCACTGGGTAGGGATAGCTCTCCACCCCTGACCTTTTGTCTCTGATATAGCCATATCTGTGCTGAAAGGGGACGTTAAACTCCCAACTAACACAGTACACGGCACAGACTAATAACTGCTAGTCAGACAGACAGTGATAACAGTGAGTGGTTTCGGTGTTGAGTCTTTTACCAGTTCAGTTACACTCATACACAGAGAGCCACTTTCTAAGTGAAACTGGGTTAGCTCAGCTTAGCTGATTGGTTACTTGATTTTCTTCCCATACACATGCCGAACCCGTGTATTCCCGCGGGACAGGCCATGACTTTCCATATCCTCTTCAACACCGTCCCACCACATGTTCCTTGTACATACTGAATGAGTTGATTATCAGTCTCATGTTATCCATACAGATGGCAGTCGTGGGGTATGGTTTGTCTGTCTATCCGCATGATATCTCAAGAACCGCTGCAGCTAGGATCACCAAACTTGACAGGGAAATGTTCTACCACGGTTCCTGAAGCCCATTATTTTGGGGTCGAAGGTCACAAGGCACAAGAAGCAGTGTCAATGTGGGTTTTTGCACTCTTGTGAGTGCTGGCTTCTTCTGATTGTTACTTTGCTTTGTTACACGTATTGTAGAACAGAGATGAGGATGCTGCAAGTAATGAAGAGGATGCTGTTGACAATAATGCCGTTCCAGGAACTCCACCAAGTAAAAAGGTTTCTGCACATAGTTGTCGGCTTGTTATGTGTAGAGTTTTGCATAATTTTGTTCTTTTATGAAAAACCTGAATTGAGTGGTTGAAATTTCAAGTGTTCTCTGTCAGTGTGTCTATGCGTGAATTATTTCTTTTGTCTTTTTGTAGTGTTTTGTTCTATAAAATAACATCGCATTAACGTGATTATTTGCACTGTTCCTTCAGTGAATAATATGTCAAGATGATGTGGTCACGTTGCAGTTCAAGTCTATATTTTTCGGTTTGTCTCAGTCGACAACAGCTGGGTCTCAGACTTCACAGCCTCCACCAGTTGTTCTTGCAGAAGACTCCGAAGAAGACTGACAACTGCCGTGATCTGTTTCGTTGTACTTTCTCTGCTGTTTGACTCAGTCATTACCCACTCCGTCGGCATTCGTGGGGGTACGGTTATCACCAGCGTTTGTCTGTTTATCCACACAATATCTCAAAAATGCTGCAGCTAGGATCACCAAACTTGACGCACAATTGTTCCACGATGAGTTCCGGAAACCCATTCGTTTTTGCGTCACAAGGTCAAGGTCGCGAGTCACAAAAACATTGCCGGTGTGGGTCTTTGCACTCTATGAGTGCTGGCTTTTTCTTGTTTTATGATGTTTTACTGTGCTGTGGTAATACAAGCTTGGGTCATTGTGGAATGATTTTCACGTGGACATTCGGACGTCGTCTCGATGTGTGTGTTCTCAGTAGGGCTGTACCGAATATTCGATTCGAACCGGACCGAATAGTGGGCCAAATGGACTATTCGTATTCGGCCGAATACTGCCAGGATTTGGAACCCGAATACGGATAGTTGATAACTGCCCACGCGGCCACGCCGCGCCATGGGCGCGTGATGAAACACAGCAATTAATGTTGGCCAGCGTCATGAAGCCTCGTCTGAGCTCGTAAATGGTCGTAAATACTCCCTGGTCATGGAGTCCTATATACTAGCAATTATTATATAGGAGTCCATGCCATGGTGCAATAGACGCAGACCATAAACAGCGGGGCGTGCGTCAACAGTCAATAGTCCCTGTTAGATGAAGCCGATTGTATTGCACCACAGCGTGACGACACAGGTGCGGATGCAGGGATCCGATGCAGATGGACTGATACGAATCAGTGCGGGCGATAATGGGCCCAGCGTCCAGTCCAGGCCCAGAAACCCGGCCAGTGTTGCAGTTGCTGCGGCAGGCGTCCTGCAGACATTAAGTAATTTCAAATTTGCAACAGTCAACAGTTTTGTTTCTAAACTATTCGAATTCAAACCGTATTCGGTCGAATACTGACGCTAGATATTCGGTATTCGGCCGAATAGTGAAATTACCGTATTCGGTACAGCTCTAAAAATTTGCTCCAATCATGGAACTTGATCCAGTCCGGCGTAAGTAACTCCGAAAGAGAAGAACGATTTTACAAAAAAAGTGTGTGTTCTAGCTTACGGGTTTGTTATGTTGAACATTGTGTTGTGATGACTAGGAATG
>Ga0209780_1003107_pt1 | contig 12201 bp, 6 predicted proteins | sample WorMetexBAHAMAS2_FD_187384 | JGI IMG/M metagenome (GOLD analysis project Ga0209780, IMG submission 187384) | Marine gutless worms symbiont microbial communities from Max Planck institute for Marine Microbiology, Germany - Inanidrilus exumae... | ecosystem: Host-associated > Annelida > Digestive... | reverse complement strand
CCCCTATACTATGTGTAGGCGGGCCAGTAACAATCAGGCGCGTATAGGCACTATTAATATTTTTATAAACATCTCTGATTTATTTACACATAAACGATTACGTCGCTTCTCGCTTTTACTCCTACTGATAATGAATATAAGCAAGTAAGTAAGTAAGTAAGATGATTATATCCAGCAGTGGTGGCTTGCTGGTTGAGACAATCATAAGAGCTCACTCGGCGAACCATAATTCGATTCCTATTAACCCTCAGACTTGGCGTGACTTGAGGAAGGACATTCAATCACTCCGGTCTACATGTCTGTCTTTATTGACGGCCGACAACATCAGCCGTCATGGTTGCCCGACAGCCGTTAAAGAATATCGAATGAAAGAAAGAATATTTATTTATTGTTATTTATTTATTTATTTTTGTCATTGCGTCACTTTCGTCGTAATGCTGGCTTCAAACATAAAACGACGCCAACCTGTAGGCCTACAAACTCACTTATTCAAAGAAAGTAAATTTTAAGAAAATATTTTATTCGCTATTCTTTGTCGACTGTCGGGACACCTTGACGGACGTTACTGTCGGTCGTCAATGTTGACCGGTTTATGCTAACAACATGACAAATGCGCTGCGCTGTCTATTCGTATTCCTTCCCAGGGAGGGTAGGAGGCTGAGTTGGCCTGAGCATAGCACACGACTATAGTTGCTTGTAGCGCTGCCGAGCTAGTGAACATAATTTATCCGCGAATAAAGTAAACTATCCTACATGCCGTTGCAACAGACGAAGAGAAATGTTACAAAAATCGACGCGTAATACGGCGCCGTCGATAAGGGCGGCCACCGAAAACCTACACGTAAGTAATCGCTGGTTATCATTATAGCTATGAACGACGAACATAATAGGGCCTACTACCGATACTAACCGACATAGGCGCGCGCTGTGTGGGCGAATTGGAAGAAGAATGGCCGTAAAATAGACAGCCAAGAGAGTGTGTGATTTCACAGTCGCGTGGTCGGACACGGCAAGCATCAACGTAGTACAATGAACTTACAACGACATTAGCGCCTTCAAATGACGGATAACAACGGCTAATCGACTTGTACTGGTCAGCATTATTTACACCGCGGCACTTTGTCGGCTTCGGCGGTAGCCAGAAAACCTGACTCGAGCAATGAATGTGTGAGTCTCGTCTCGTCTCGTGTCGTGTACGGAAAGCAAAGTTTCTAATTTGTTTCTCATTCGCTTTGCAGTCAATCGCTTTTTTTATTTCGCTTTACTTCCGCTCACGATAATGCTAACGTTGTGCGTGAAACGATAGGTCCGCGTGATATTCGCTTGACTGTGCAAGAAAGGCGCTCTAAATTTCTAGTAGAATGTACGTTGGTGCTATGTTATGACAGTTTTCATACTTATTATTTTTCCTCTTTTTAATGCTAATATGTGTATCACTATATAATTGCCTTTCCGTTTTTATTTTGCGTTGTGGTTGTTTTTATACTGTGTCTGTGTGTATATGTGTCTTTCCTACCGTTTAGTGTGCTGCATGCATGCATTTCGTGTGCGAAATAAAGATTTCTATAAGCAAGCACTAAGTAACGACCAGACAGCATTTATTGACTGCAAACCGCAAATCTCTGCCAAAGCGGAACATTTATCCACGCTCGCAAAATTGCCATATTTCGCAATATATTCAACAAGATTGAAACCGTAACTTCTGATCGTCTTCGATATCTGACCGACTATTTGCCTATCTCAATGCGTATCTCTTTTGAAAATAAAAATGTCATCAAAATTCTTGTTTACAGTAAAAGCAAAGAGAAATCAAGAGAGTAGCATGACTTAATTCGTGGATGCAGTACAGGGTGCAAACAAAAACTAGCAGCGACGAATCAAAAACTACAACAAAGTAAGAAGTGATGGTAACTTTTAAAAGTCATCGTATATACTTCAAAACGGGTAAAATATGATCGCACTGAAGACGGGACGTCGTTCACTGTTTGATTACAATCAATGTCAATGAAAACAGGTTACGGATTTCCACCTCATCTAAGTGTATTTCGTTTTTTTCCCGACGTCAAAACAAGTCTTTGCGAGTAGTAGTGACTGGCAGTAGTGGCCGATTCTGTGACCACGGTCGACTATATTTTGATAAAGTGCAAGAAAAATGTACGAGTTTGAATATGCCTTGAAAACTTAAGCCATAAGCTTAGGCCTACTGAAACCCGTCAATTAGTTTCACTTTGAGGTAGAGAATAGCAAAATCGTCCTGTACGCTATAGCTCACTCGCGTATCAAAGAAGGCGAAGAAACAATGAAGGCTTTGCTAGTAGGCGCGTGAAACAAAGAAGAAACAACGACATCAAAGTCTCCCGTCAACGATAAACGTCGTCTTGTCGCGTGAAAGCCAACGCGTGAACTGAGTGATGGTGCCTTGTGACACGTCTTCGACCAAGTTCACCCCAACACAAAGACACACTTCAGCCTTGATGGCCAGTCAAGACAAAGACATAGGGAAGTGGACACACAGACGAAATGACCCAAGGACAACAGTCGCAGACAATGAACGATGTACGAATACTCTTCGCGGCGATAATATTAATTTACCGAATAATACCGAAAAAAACTTAGCAACAGAAAACTAGAGTTCATTGGCTATCGTACCTTTGACGTCCGAATTGACGTTTTATGAGTTGATATGCGTGATCCTACGTCTAGTCGTTTTGGCTTGTGACGGACGAATAGACGGACGGTAGAACAGACGAACAGACGACGACAACATAATACCGAGCTAGCATGCATAGCGTCGCGCAGTAAAAAAACTGGTATCAAAAAGCTTTACAAAGTCGCTTTTATTACTTCATCCTCCATACATGGGCGAAGTATTACCATTGGCGTCGCCAGCTATTGGGCACTGGGGCACGTGCCCCCCTCGACTTACAACAATTTAATTTTATTCAGTGTACTTTGGCCAATATGAAGTCTGACAGCGACTATATGTTGACAGTCGCTTCCTGTAAATACCCAGTAACTTTTGTGTCCCCCTGGCACCAAATCCTGACGACGCCACTGACTATTACGATTCGATCGTGCAATAGGGTGACAAAAATAGGCCTACTGCAAACAATTATCACCGAGGCGTTTAAAAACCACACGCCATATGGTGGACCTAGCCTACATTCTGTTGACATTGCGAAATACGTCTGTGGCGGACAAAACGGACTTACAGTGGGTGGTAGATAAAGTTTATCATTGACGCCTGTTGAAACCAGTGATTTGGCGCATGCGCAGCGCGCTGGATGACGACCTGACATGGCGCCAAAACGTCAACCTCGTCGCCAATGCAAACTCAGGACACGTCGGTTTTGTTTTCACACACAATAAGCTTTGTTTTGATTTCTTTTATTACGCTCGCCGCGTCCAGCGGTAAGCGTGACGTAACGGTCTGGCGTACGTCCGTCCGTCCGTCTGTCCGTCCCATTTTTTGCAACATTAATAGCGCGCACGGTGCATCGACTTGACTCAGGGGGAGGGGGCAGCACGTGGTGCGGCCAGTTCCGACGACACTACCATTAGATACCAATCATTTATTCATCATGGTTTGATCCGCTAATAACCTAAATTAAAATAAATCACCCGATCGATAACTAAAGCTGTTCGTATTTCGAGGTAAATTATTGTTTTAATGCGTTCTTCTTAGTCGCAGAATTCATTGACTATTTTAATTGGTTTATTTTTTTCACATTGCATAGTTGTATTTCCTATGTGTGCTAACTGAGTGAATATAACATTTTATGTCGTGAATTTAGGCGACGTATTTTTTTAAATCTAGCACTGTTATAAACATTATGCTACAACATTAATAAACTTACTTACTTACATACATTTCCGTTCAAGTATTACGAGGATGAACATAATTTACATACTTGTCGCTTATATCAGTATAGCAATATAACAGACCGAACGACATCATAATCGGACCAGTGCTATCATTCCTTATGATACGATACGATACGGTAGATTAACGTGCGCTCAAAAGCTGACGGGGTGGCCAGCTTAATCTAGCGCACGGCCCAGAAACGAAAAAAATAAAGAAAAAATAAAAATAAAAACCGAGTAGCTCAGAAGAAAAGGTCCAGGCAAAGGTCCGTGGAGGCAGTATTAAACATTATCAGTCTGTAGGTGGATAGCTAGACCCATTCATCATTTTCGCTGGTAACGGGATATACGTACTGTAGATATACACCTTGGGCAAACTGTTCACACGTCGTGTCTCTGGTGACAATCAGTACTGGCGACTCAGAAGTTGGCGGCTAGATGGTAATGGTAGCCGGCGGACTCACTGACTGCATCCCGGCACGTACTAGCTCTGATCATATCACGCGCCCTACTATCAGTTATACTACACCGTACTACGCTAGTTTACCTTTGCACTTACCTTTCTCATGAAATGCATAACATATGCGTCCGATTACGAAGCCAAGAACGCAATCATAATGACAACTGGCCTGCAAGAAAGAGGTACACACAGTTAAACGAAAGACGTGTTAGGCCCGACGTGCAAGAGAACTACAGGGTGGGCCAAAAAAGTGATACCTCTCGTACAATGTAATATATGTACGAGAGGTATCACTTTTTTGGCCCACCCTGTAGAAGCATATTCTATAAGTTTTATCCCACACACTAATATTGTCTATTGAGAGTTTGTGCCCTTAAAATGCGTCCGTCGTTAACAGCAAATCAACCAAATTTACTGTCGATACAGATGAATACTCGTTGCATGATTAACCATTAACATAGTTTATTTTAAGCCGTATTTAATAGCGAACTCGTGTAACAAAGTTTCTATTGGGGCTAAAGCCACATCTTCTGGAAAAAAGGTTCAAGAATATTCGTTGATAGAAGTCACAGAAATTATTCTAATAAAAAAACATTAGAAAATGTGCAGAATATAATGGTCTGATAGTACTGCGACGGTAATAAAAACGATCAAATGAAAACGTTTACGGTTTAGATCGTCGTCGTGATGTTTGGAAAATAAAACGTTTGCGCTACCTCTTCAGCGGTCGTGCATACTAATGTTGCTTGAGGCAAGTTACAGTGTATATTCCCACTGCACCAGCAGACAGTGTGAAAATGCTTTGATGACTGTACCGCCAGAGCGCATAATGAACGACCGCAAGGTTCTCACGTTAAGTTACGCAACACCGTAACAGATTGATTACATCGCTCTCGGTAGGTGAGCAAAGTATTGCGATCCGCGCGTCTGTATGATTGTCTGTTTGTCTGTCTGCCGGCTCACATATCAAACAACCACAACTGCCATGTCCAAATTTCACGAAATTTTCCATACATGTTACCTGTGGCCATGTCTGAATCGTTCTCTAACAATCGTGCAATACGTTATGTACTTCCGGTTTTGTGGATGACGTCACGTTCTAACATAATGAAGCCAGTGGGCCGGAATTATAGACAAAGTTATGTTTGGTCGAGTTCGCCAGATGACAGCACTGGAGACGAAGTTGTTGTCTACGATTGCGGACTTGTCTGTGCTGCCATTTGGTGTAATAAATCATTGCCACAAAATAGAACTAATTTGCATGTTTCGCACGGCAATAAGTTCTGTTATCATCGCCTTTTGTTTCCTAGCAGTACTTAGTACTTAGTACTATGGATGAGAAAATTTGACCCTTTATTAGGCAAACAAATGCCTACAGCAAGAGACTGTTATCAGATTGGCCGCGTCTAGCGGAAAGCGTAATGTAACAGTCTGGCGTCCGTAAGTACGTCTGTCTGTCTGTCTGTCTGTCCTGTCGGCATACTCACCGTGACTCACCAGGGGCAGCATGCGACGCGGCCAGCGTACATTTCGGCCCGACAATAAGGAAGATCGATATATTTATATAGCAATATGATTAGATGATTTGTACACCGGTCTTTGCCCACTCTAGCTCAGTGTTCCCAAAATACCTACACTAATTCAGTGATTCAACGCCACGCTGGATAACTGACGGTTTTTAGCTTTTGACTTTCGGGCACTTTGGTGCTCAACCCTGAGCGCCAGAGTGCCAGAAAGTCAAAAACTAAAAATGATCGGTTAGCCGGCCTGGGTGTAGCCGGTGTACTCTTACATTTGGTAGATTGATGCGGGGCTGGATGAGTGACGTCCTTCTCAGTCACGTCCTGTACCGAACGCAACAAAACGTACTCATCAACGCCAGTGTAACGACTTTACTTAGGGTCACTTTAAAATCGCTTGAATATCAGTTAAAGCTAAGTTAAAATCAACAGTAAAGACCAAAAACTTGTTTTTAATCTTAAAAATCCGGTTTTAAATCGAAATCGTGTAGGAGCAAGACTAGTAATGGTCACTGGTGTCTGTCGGAGTGTCGTCGTCGTCTGTAACGCTGCCGGCGGGCCGACCGGCCGGCCGCCGTGCGCGTTGGCGGTCGGGCGGCCGACACTCCACGGCGGGCCAGTACAGTTACGTCCCGTTAGGGCGACACCTTGTTATAATGAGCAAGACTCACCGTTGTACCCACGGGCGTCTGTCGTGTCAGTCCGTGCATAATCCGCCATGGAGCTGAATACTATCAGTAGAGCGATGCCGACTAGACGACGCCGTCGAATCATCGTGTTGTCGGCAGGAATTTGAAACCAAACTACTTCCGGTCACCTAGCTGCTCCAGCGCCCGCGGCCGACGATGAGACTCATGATGTCACCATGACGCATTAATTACGTCAATAGTTACGTAGCGCGCGCGTGACGTAATGGAAACGAAACATCTTCTGAAGCGCCAGGCAACTATCGAACGGTGCCGTGTTGATACTGTAGCCGCGTAGATCTACGTTCTGCCGCAGTTCATCGTATAAGAACCGACGAAAATCAGCTACGAACCGGCGGTAAAAACTAAGTGAAATCGGATAAACGGAAGAAAGTCGCTTGCGAGTCCGATCCGACTGATGTTACGACTGGGCTGTCACGGGAACGACAGACGGGCGCCGAAAGTTGCTTCGTCAGCTGTGCTGAGGGTCGCTAAGATGATGAGTCAGTCACGTCAAGACCGTCATAGCTGGAGGCAAATAGCCGCACCGTCGCGCACAATCCACCGCTGTTCTCTCGGCGACGCTGCGGTTGACAGTGCGACTCCACTGCGTCCCGGCCACCGCAGCGCACGGACGACTGCGAGCTACAACGAGGGGACGACAGCCTTGGCACGATGAGAATATTTTAGCCGTAGTTGTTTATACACAGATCTTGAAATTAAAAAAATATGAAATCGTGTTTACGTCATTTTTTTATAATAAGCATCGTAGCAGTTGATCGTAAATTAGTATTTAACGTGATTCGTGACGTGATTTTAAATAAATATAAATTTTGAGAACATCGTATTTACAGCTTACGTCCAGTGAAAACACGTATGAATCACGACATTTGGATTGTAGAAATGGCGCGCATGTATCTCTTTCTCCGTTTTTATCACCGACGACGATAAGACAAGGTGTCGCCCTAACGGAACGTAACACGACTGGCCCGCCGTCGCGTGCTGCCACTGGTGAATTACGTTGCGCCGCCGTGCAGTGTTACAGATGACAGACGACGACAGACGACGCCAGACGCCAGAGACCGTTACTAGTCTGGCCCCTAAACTATGTGTAGGCGGGCCAGTAATAATTACAACTCAAAACGCTTTAAAATCATGACAAAATGAAAATGAAGGCCAGTTGGTCTAAACCATACATAGGCTACAGTTAGTATAATTATAGAGTGAAGTAAATCTAGCGTGAAGTTCAATAAATCAAATACGGTAACTAACACGAGACACCTGTTCTTTGCGAACCTTATCGTGTTTGCTTGCTTACTTACTTATTGATCGTGCCACAAGTTGGTCCCTAAAACGTCACACTGTCGGGTTGGTCGATAGCTCCCACACTGTAACGGGAAGTGGGCTGGTCGCCGCCAGGCTCAGTCTGACCTGATCCGTCCGAGGCGAGTCTTTAATTGAGACCCGACTACGATGCTGTCGCCGGCGGCTCACACGGCTGCAGAACAATACAACTTTCAGCGTCGCTGTTTGAAGCTGATGTCAGCCAAGTAGTCACTACTTGTGTCAGCTCAGCTCACGCGGTTCCACCCGTTCACCAGTAAACGCGTCTACTCACTTCTGCCGTGCTTAAAGCCCCATTCACACCTCACAAACTAAACGGAACTATAGAGTTACTACCTGCGTCAGTTATTTTTTATTTTCCCTAACCATGGAAAATTAAAAAATGGAATATGAACATTCATTTTTTTCATTTCTTCACCGAATAAAATAAAAATGGGCTAATTTCAATGGAGGAGAGGATAATTATATCTATAAATTATTTTAAAATCATCTGTCAAAAACGTCCTAGCTGTTGTGTCACCTAGTTTTGCAGTTAGACGTCGTATACACGGTTGTTCGTTTCTTTCACGATTGTTCTGCAGACTGCAACTGTGTGCTCTAAAATCAGGCATGAAACTTGATGACATTAACAACAGAGTGGTCGTACGTGGATTAATTTGCTGGAATTTGCCGACAAAAAATTAATGCAAGTACAGACTGCATAGTCGCATCTTTAGGCAAACCCCAGCAAGTCAACAACTACCGACGTTCTAAGGAAATTCAAAAGTATGGTATAACACCACTCAAAACTTATCAACACGCACCGATTCAAAACGAAAATCCAGATTTTAGGGGACGAAGTATGCCCCTTCCGAAACTCAGCCTGTGGACCCCCCGTTTATCGTCCATCCCACTTCTTAGGCCGCATCGCAAACATAGCATAGATTCGACAGCATGTAGCGTGGTCTGTGTGTGTGTGTGTGTCTGTGTGTTTGTTGTCACACGGGTGGGCCCTGCAAAAACGGCTGAACCGATCGAAATGCCGTTTGGAGACTGACTCTTGTGAGTCAAACTGTCTACAAAAAAGGTGTATTAGATGGGGTCAAGGTCGGACGAATCCATTCGTCGTCGCAAGGGGTGACCATATGGCGATGCGGCCTTTCGTCAAATTTGGATCTGATAACACCCATATGTTTGTGGTGAATGCAGTAATCAGCGGATGAAAAGTGATTTATCTCAAAGCTGCATACAAACCGACAAACGTAATGAACCGAAGACAGTTTGCGTTGATTGTTGAATGTAGTCTTTAATCCGCTGCATAATACACGGTATGGAAGCTATGCTAAAATAAACGACGCCGCTCAGGAATGTGAACTGTAGAGTGGACGGACATTTTTCCCGTCAGCAAGTACCGTAGACAAGACGTTGGTGCGTATATCGGTGACATTGAACAGAGCTGACAGTATGAAGGGCGTGGCCTGGGACAGCGACGAGTCGACGACGAAATCTCACATCACTGACAATGGTTGTCCACACGCGCCGTAGCGGTTTCGGATCGGCCGCCGCCTGTATCGTAGAAAAACCGAAGAAAAAGGCGTTTACATAGAAAGAAACCAACAATTTACACAGCGAATACTATCATCTTTCTTCTCAAAATAAGTTCACAACTAGAAAACATACGCAGTCGAATCCACATGCGTACCACGCCTTTTAGATATCCCTGTGACCTTGATCTTTTGACCTCTTTGTTAATGCATGCCGTACGACTGCTATTAATGTGCACGTGTACCAAGTTTGATGTTAATAGCTCAAGCCGTTTTCCTGTTAGAGCGCGGACAAACAGGCAAACAGACACGTCTGAACGCCCTACCCACGCCAGCGGCTATGCCGGCGTGGGTAATAAGTAGTATTTTAGGTTTATCAACTGCAATTTTTGCATTTTTTTCATCTTCAGGGTGGTATACATAGCGCCATCCTTTGTATGATTTCCTGAAACGCCATTGTATGCATGGACCGGAATAGCTAGTCCCCTATAGGCCTACACTGCAGTCGATTCTAAACATCTCGGCGAATTATTACAAGCGGTAGAGATGGGAATCTAACCATAAATTGAACGACAGAACCGAATTTAACAGTCCAACGTTATTTTTGAACCAATGAAAAGTGCGTGTGATGGGATCATGGGAGGAGGCCTATGATGACATGATTTAGGAGCTTTGACAACAGCACGTGCTAAGAAGTTTCGAATCTGCTGGATGCAGGTTATTACGTATCGTTAGCAATACGATATTACAAATGAACACACAAACACAAAAATATGCAGAGAAACATAATGCTTTTGATTATTCCTGTACAAATTCCACTTCAGTCAGTATTTACTATGCGACGCGAACACAACGGTAACTGGACTACAATCCGAGCCAAACCCAAATATTCGAAACAGGGTTTAATCTCCATCCATAACAAGTAAAGGGTGGCCCAAGATATATACACATGTTACTCCATTTTCATGAATTTTATGGATGTGCTTATGCTAAAAAGACGTTGACATGTGCCAATGATCGTGCAAATCGGTTCAGACGTTTTAACGATCGATGTTGGCAGTCGAACGCGATGGCTTCGTTTGTGGGACACCCTATATATAGGCTTTAAGCCCTGACGCTAGTTATGAGATATAATAGTTATTCGTGGGTGGAAACCGAAGACGCACATTCCATTTCACTCATAAGGAACAGATGCGCCATTAATCGTCCTGCTTCTTGCACACGACACATACGTACGTATTGGCATTCTCAGCATTATCTTAGAAAAAGGCCCTGCTACGTCTGGAACAACTAGGTCAAAAAGAACTGATTTGAATATAGTTTCTGGTATGCAATATGACACAAAAATTACAACTGATGAACGAATAGGTCTATCGTTTTGAAACAGCATGCCTTCTGGTTGGTCAATTGGCCGGGGTCGAGTATGGTTTGAGACCACGGCTGAAATTTAATTACGCAGACCGTATAAAACTGTTACATTTTGAACGTGCAATCGTCGTTATTGCAAGGTCGGACTGCGCGATGGGCTGGACTGGCTGTGCTCGGAAGCGTCATCACTTCCACGTTTCTTGTCTAGGTGAATCTGCGTTCATCGGTTTCCCATCGGTTTTATTTATACACCGGTTCCGGGAGCGAACCTTAGGCATGAGTGGCGGAGGCTTTTTGCAGGCCGTTCATCACCCAATTACCAACAATGTCGAACTACTGAAGGATGCCGGGAAAATGTCGTTACAACTTTATTTTAAAAATCAACTAAGAGTTTGTAGCGGGTGTAATGGCGTATCAAACAGCGGCAGTTTGGATGACCTTGAGTGACCTTGAGTGACGTTCAAGGTCATTCAAGCAAACCTTTTCAAATGTGATTTTTTCGTATAGCATAAGCTGTGTTTGGAAAATATGTAAAAATTGGGTGGCGGGTCTGTTACCTCCTTATACAGTAGTTAACACAATTTCAACGTACATGTCTCGCCTCGTGCAGGTCCCTGTTCGACGACTAAGATTGTTAGCCCTAAGTTGTCAGCATGGTGTTCTCTCTCTGAAAGCAAGTCTCTAGCCACAGTATCTCCGTCTATAATGTGACGGATAAAATGTCTCAGTCAGTAGAATCATTTGATGAAAACGATCGGCAATTGCGCTGAGCGCAGTGTGCAGATTGAGTATTATTTGAGTATTATTATTGAAAAATTCTTTTTGGCACGTCAAGGGCCGTGGATATAGTAAGAACTGTGTATTATATCCACGGCTCTTGACGTGCCAAAAAGAATTTTTGCTGTTTTAAATGTGTCAGTTACACGTTGTTATAAAACGACAGTTTTTTTACATTTATATTAAGTATAAGCTTATGAGTATCGTCAGCAGCGGACGAATGTCAGGTACGTCTTCAGTTGCCGATGACGTACTTTTTGACGTCATTATCGTCATCATCATCAACCGCCTTCGACGCCGAACGGATAAAGTAAGATAACAGTTGTTACCAGTAGGCCCTACACACAGTGGCGTATCCATCAGGGGACAGGGGGACGTGTACCCCAGATTTCAGGCCGAGGGGACAGTCATGCAAAAGTCCACCCCCCAACTATATTGACACACAATAATATAATAGCAGGTTTTACAAGCCAAAGTCTGGGCTTACCGGCTTATGCGTGTAAGACAGACAGTAGTTCAACTGCAATAAAATTAGCTCCCAGAATGCACAAAAACTTGCCATTTTAAGCTCAAAATCAAAAAAAAATGTCTGAGAGGGAGTATAGCCCGCTCTCCAAACCCCTCCCCGTACGGAGGGGGACACCCCCTCCGTACGGGGA
>Ga0209780_1003106_pt1 | contig 12206 bp, 13 predicted proteins | sample WorMetexBAHAMAS2_FD_187384 | JGI IMG/M metagenome (GOLD analysis project Ga0209780, IMG submission 187384) | Marine gutless worms symbiont microbial communities from Max Planck institute for Marine Microbiology, Germany - Inanidrilus exumae... | ecosystem: Host-associated > Annelida > Digestive... | reverse complement strand
CCTGTAGATTGATAAGTGTCTTTCCAGTTGTTGATATCATGTTCTGTTGCAGAGATATGTTCGGTCAAAGTTCAAAGTTGGTTCCCACAATCGTTTTTGTCCCCTAGCAGTCATAAATGAATATGTAACCAAGTTTGGTTGAGATCCGTTCAGTGACCTCAAAGATTAGGCGTGAAAAAAACCACAAGGGTAAAATATAAGCCCTTCGGCATTGCGATGCCTTGCGGGTGAATTATCACAATTCTGTCAGCACTGAGGCAAGCACAAAACACTGCGCTAGGTAAGCAACGTTGCTGCATCGATTCGTTTGGTGCTACAAGGGACTGACTTCTGTAGCTGCACCTGATAATTTCCAAAATAAAATTTGGAGCAGGTTTAGAGTTCTCTGGAAGAGCAGTTGAACAGAGTGATTTGTTTATGATCTTTTTCCGATCCAAAGTCTTCTGGGTTGAGAGGTGGAAGGACAGAACCGCCAGCATTTCGCCATAGAACTGTCTGAAAATTGGCTCTCTTCACATTTTCAATGAAAGCTTCCCTCATTGGTGGAAGAGCATGCAAGTTTGGCATAGACGAATGACCCTTCCCATTTTTCTTACCCCATACAAGCAGCCTTGTATGGGTCATGTCTGTGCTGTCCTTTATGCCATAGCAGCATGCCGAAACGAAGCAAGTGGATTGATCAATGACTTTCTGTAGTGGAGCATTAACATTTGCGATAGCTGATAAGTCATATTTGTCATATTACATGATCTTGATCACAGTGCCCTTTCCAATGCCCGAGTAACACGCCAGTGTGACACACCCTGATATAGCATGGGCAGGTAGCAGGTTATCATCACTTGCTGATGCTTTGCCAACGTTGCTTTGATGTCAAGTATTGCCCTTTTCTTGCCATGAGATTCGACGTCTGTATCATCCGACATCACAGCGATTTGGCGGGCCTGTTCAGCACAGTACAGGACTTGGTGGATAATGATGATGTTGGCCTCTTCATGTTTGGTCTCCAGATCAAACCAGCTTCTCTTTCCTTTCATGCTGACTTCAATAGGGCAAGGATCCTCTCCGGTCACAACCAACTTGTGCCTTTGTATATTCTCCTGATCGAAAAGCTTGTCTCGCGAGTTCATCAAATATGAGACGGATGACTTGCTTCTTGTTTTCAACAGAAGACAAGACGACCTTCTGGTAGCTTTGTAGTACAACTGAGTTGGCGTTATCTGCTGAGCCCAGTTTTTTAGATGGTACTGAAAAATCTCTCTGGCCATGTGTTTTCAAAGTCTTTTAACATTGCCTGTCCAATCACAACGGCATTTTCAACATTTGCAGTTCCTGGCGCTAGCTTTCCACTGACAATGTTGACAACACTCCTTTCATGATGGTCCTTGTGATTCATAGAATCAATACATGTCTAAGTTATTGACAGAGACCAGCTCTGTCCATGGCGATCCAAAGTCCATTCCATATCCCACGAATATGTCTCGTCACATGCTGTCCCTTAAGGAATAGACTTTGGACTTTATCAGGCAGTTTGTCCTTGGACCTCAGGTAGTACAACCCATATCTATCATAGGTAACGTGTCCGATGGAAATGGGCTAATATCATGAGTTGCCCAACAGATATCAACTGTCACCTGCCTGATTTATGATAAGCATGCCCCAGACTATCAGAAACAAGACAGAGAAAAACTTTATCGGACTAAACCAGGTTCACTGAAATTCAGGGGTTTGGCTCCCGGACTAGTAATCATTTTTCAAAACAACTGTGGTCATAATAGACTTGGCTGCTTAAAATGTAATTGTAATAGCAACTGTACTGTGTACTTCAACTGAAATTTTCTCACTTAAAGTGACCCATATCTAACATAGACACAAGCCGTACAATGGAATGTATTTACAAGTAGAGACGTTTTTTTAAGTTCATTCCGTAACAACAACTACATCTAACCAAGCAGTTGTTTTCCATCATCTTCATTTGTCTCCGTCTCTTCAAACTCCTGCATGCGAAATATGGCCTCAAGCAGCTGGCAGACAATGTCGAAATACATACCATCAACGTCGTTACCATTCGCCGCCTCAGCCAGTGTTCCTAAATGGCACATATCATTCAAACGTTATTCACAATTAAGATGCACTTTCAGTTCAAACTGATACTGAAAATTTCATTTTGTGCACAGCCGATGAAAATCACACTGGCATCGGTCAGTACTGTCCTGTCCCTAAGAAGTAGCTGGTAGATTAAGAAAGGATAAAGCCAGCGGTTGGTTTTCCTTGGCTAGGGTCACTGCCCTGAGTTCCATTCAGTGTTGTAGTTCTGCTGCAGGTTGGCCAAACAGCCTGTAAAAACTCACATTACGTACAGGCACAAGTTCTCTTCAGAACAGTTAAAGGAATCAAATCAAAGGGACGGTTTGTTGGTTGGTTGGGAGATTAACGTCGTCTTTCAGCACAAATGGACGACTGAAGAATTACGATTCACCCGGCAAGTCACCATTAAATGGTGTGTGTGTGCCAACACAGCCAAAAAACATTTACAGATGCAAAAAATGAATCTATTACCAATTTCTCCATAACAAGCATCTGGAAATATCAAGCAGTCCCGGTGGGTGCTTGCTTATGTGAATAAGATGGGTGGCCATCTACAGGACATAGAGTGTCACCAGAGAGAAAACACCACCTACGTACCTACCTCCATGTTTCCACGTCAATGTCAATCCAAGTCTGCCATTTTCTGTCTCGGCTTTCTTCCTCCATTTATACCAGAAGATAACCTGTGGGTGGCACAGGTTTTTGGAGCCAGATGTGCTTCCAACAGTATCAAAGTACTAAAGAAAGCACTAAGCACTGACAACCATTGGCTTGATTTTATGATCCTTTCTTTATTTGCCAACAGACTACTGATGAAAGGTGCTCTCTGACGCCAGGATAGTAGCCAAACAGTTACTTAGCAGACTTTCCACTTCTAGGGACAAGAAGTGCAAGGGGCATGATACGAACATGTGGCCCCTTTCGGCATCGGGTTAACTAAAAGACTGTCTGATGTCTACCCTTCACGAGGATGAACAATGTCGTGTTTGATCTGGCAGTTAGCTATCATCAGCATAATTCACTAACTATCAGGTGGACTATTTTATAACCTCGCATGCATCAAACAATGTCAACGCACCAAATGATAAGTCGGCGGGAAGATCAAACTCAAAGACCGGCTTGAAGCATGACAAGAACTCCAACACGCACAGTGCGTCACCGACTGCTTCTGATGGTATAGCGGACTGGATAGCTACTGGCTTCGGTAAGTCCTGACCAATTTACAACTAACAATTTCACCCACTGACTACTGACTGACTAAATCTCTTTGAAAATGTCAATCTGTTTCTATTTTTAAAAATAATATAATCAAAATTTCAATTATTGGCTAGAATCCTGGGACAGTATCACACATTTTGGTTTAAACTTATTACACTGTCTCACAAAGAACGAAATGAATTTCTCTGCCAAGACAAAAAGATCTAAGTTTAAAATTTAATTTTCTCAAACAGACAGAAATGCAACATAAAACTGATGATATTTCAATCAATTAATGCAGTCACTAAATTTGTTAGCAAACAACACTGATCAGAAATATAGAAGTGACAAACAAGGAAGGTGACCTACTCACACAGTGCATGCAAAAATTACCTTAAGATCTTCACATTCCAAATCCTCGCGGATTCTGTTCCATTCTCTCAGCATCTCCTCCTGACGTCTCTTTTCTTCTTTTATCTTTGCTCTTTCCTACCAGCAGATAACACAAACACCCATTTTACAGCCATTGTATACACATTATAAAAACAAAAACTGGCTTCAGTTTCTTTTCATTGTAAAAGTCGCCGTTTTAAAACAGCAAATATCAAAATTTTATCCGCAAATTCAATGCACAGACGACAGCGATCACATTTATTTCAGTCAGCGGCCTGTCACAAATGTAAAAGCTATCTTCTGTGCTTAGAATTTGCAGATAATTCGCGAAGATCTGTTAAAACCGTTCCAGAGATATGGCCAATTTTCGACTTTTCAAGGTGGCGGTGGTCCGCCATCTCTGATTTGTTTCACGCGTGTTGGGACCATCCACGAAGAGTATTTGGTGGTCTTTTGACTGTGCAAAATTTGCTTGTAATCGGCGCAGTAATTTCAATAGTATGCAAATTTTAATATTTTGTGCGTTAACCTTGAAAATGCCTATTCACTCCCCCAAAATAGGGGTTTTTGCGGGATTTTACCCCCAAAATGGGAGCAGTGAATGGCATATAAGAATGTATTGCCACTATGGCAGTAGAGACAGACAAGGATGACACCGTGGTTGTCGATACTCTATCTGTATCAAAATATCTTAAGCTCTCTTTTGTAGATGGTGAGTTATGGATGGACATATCTACTCCTCACAGTGTGGTAGTTTGCTGCTGAAATTTTACAACTTCATGACTATCAGTGGGAGATCAAACATACCTCCTTCTTCTTAGCCCTATCTTCGTCTGCTTTCTTCTTCAGCTCATCCTTCTTAGCTTGTCTTGCCATTAATCGGTCCTGTCTCTTCTGCTCCTTCATCAAAGCCTTCTGAGACGGCGATGCCTTCACTGGTTTCTGTTCTCTAATAACTGCTGCTTGACAACAAAAATACAGCACAAATCACACACAGGTTTAAAGAATATTTAACAAGTTTGTCATAATGTTCTACAAATAACAAGCAAACTGCACGTGCACGTCAGCTGCAACAAGGATGACTGGCAGCAATCTGTCACTAACTGAGCAGATGGAAGTCTTCTGCTTCATCCGGGACTGGCACCATCTAGAAGTTACAGTGAGTGCACAACAATGCAGCTGCGGGAGGCAGGAGCAAAGATAATTAATATGACATCAAACTACCTCGGCCACCATCTACCAATCGACAACTGCTCTTTCAACTTCCAGTCATTCACATGAACAGATTGTGCCAAATGTGGTTCCACCATTCAGCACCCGCCATGATACCATCTCAAACTCACTCTTTACAAAGGACTGCACTCAAAAGAGGCTCAAGAATCACCATTCACCATTCTGATTGGGCGCAGAGTATCATGCATGACCTGCGAAACCAGGCACTCTGAAGTTACGACCATACAGTATGATATAAACACAAATGCTGTTATGGGTTGTCATTAGTACTATCTTGACCATGATCAGACTTCAAAAGTACAAAGGCAATCCAAGTTTTACATTCTATCCCACAACACCTTTTTATTCACACTATTATTATGATTATTATTGTCAAGGCATGGCAAAAAATGAACCAATAGCCAACTGTAGATCAAAAAAGGAGCTACTGGGTGCTCTGTAACTTTGACAATAGCAGACAGATTTTCAACTAGAAGATGGAATTCTACACCCCATCGTCGAAGTCAATGCCTTTGCCACCACAGACTTAGGCCTGCTGTGACCCGGACATATAAAATCTAAACAACTGATCAGTATGGGCTAATGGTTATTCCCTGTAAGTTTCATCGAGATTGCTCAGTAGTTCATGAATGAGACATGGAATTAATCTGACCTCATCGGCTTGCTGAGACCTTGACCTTTCACCTCCAGAATCAAGTCAGGTCATCAGTAGTGGCTACTGAACATTCCCTGTAGGGGAATTGTTGGGTAGCGATAGCATAAAATTCCTTTACATAGTAATAAAGTCATCATCAAAGATACTGTCACATCTTAGACATGTCGCTAGACTACCTTGCAAAATATTTGGCATTTTTGAACTCACCATGGCCAATGGTCTTTTTACACCACCCTGTATGTTATGCTATAAACAGGAACAAAAGAGTGTACCAGATTCATTTTGAGTCTTTTTCTCTTTCCGTGCCTCTGCTTTCTGCTCACTTTTCCTCCTCTGATTGGCTTCCTTCGCCTCCCTAATTGCTCTATCCTCATCATTCTCATCTGATGATACACTGTTGGCATGGTCAGCGTCCGAATCTGATTCCATCTGAGCTGTTGGCCTCCTCTTGGCAACAGAAACGGCAAAAGAAGGACTTCGTCCACCACAGACAACGTCAAACTGAGCTTGCTCTAGGTCGAACTGTTTCACATACTTTGCCTACAATTAAACATTTTCAGTTAGCAAACAATTTAGTACTGGCCACCACACAGAAATCAGTTATAGAAATAAAAAACATAAAATGTACCCAAACTGCTTATTTTCCCAGATCATCAAATATATCAAGAGCAGTATTAGACAAAACTACCAACAGAAAACAAAAAGCTACCAAAAGAAAACAACCTACTGTAAAATCGCCATTTGTTAGTCAGATAAGAAGGGATGATCAAGGAAGGCATGGTGGAATGGTGTTAAGGAGGGCAGGAAAGGTTTTAGTCTGGTCTGACACAATGTATGGTTTCAGAACAAGTGGAAAAAAATGGCTAATGCAGGTGTACCTAGATGACGGCCAGTGTGTCTGGGTGTGGTTGGTCAGTTAACAGTGCCAGGACACTTTTAAAGACCAAGCGAGCTATTAGGTAGCACAATACCATTCAATTCTTGAATGTTACCATTCAGTTACTGTTGTAATAGCACTCGCGAGGTTTAAAGGTGATATGCAACGATTTTTTGCCAAATTGATTAAAAGTAGTTTCTAGCTGCTTACTGCAACATAAACCCCTCTGTATAACAAATTTTGATAAATTATGCCGTAAAATGCTAAAAAAGTACAAGTTTATTGGTCTTTTTGGTATAGTTATTCTTCGGCTGTTTCCGTCAAGTGTGACGTCATACCAGGATACGCTGGTCTTGTTTGCGTTGTTACGCGCTATTGAGATTGGATAAGAAGTTATTTATTTTACCATTTTATGTTTTAAGAACATTGACAGTTTACTAGTTACTACTGTAGTGCAGTGTAGTGCAATGTCTCACTCAACACTCCAATAGCCTGTTCCCTTGTTTGTTTTCCTGGTATGACCTCATCACTTGCAAAAGTAAACAAATCATCGGGTGCACACTTTCGGGCGCTTTTTCTAAAATTTCCTAATTTTTTGATGTTCCTTAATATTCAAATATATTTGCTTATATTAAAGACATACGACGGGCAATTTACTTTAACAACCAAAAAAAAATCATTGCATATCAAGGCAACAACTGCTGGATATTTACTGTCTAAGCGTGGAAGATGTACGTAAGATTCAAAGGTACAGGGAAGGACGGTCAAGAGAGAGGAATACGAAGAGACGGTGACAAGTAAAGACAAACAGCACAGAAAGAAGCACCTAGTCACCCTTCCCTGCCACCAGCGCCTTTGCATCTTCAGACTCCTTGGTGCTTTACCAATGCTGTTATTATTATTACTACTATAAAAAGAGAACGTGTTAATGTGACATCAGTTTATAAGACCCAATGACACACACAGGAGATAGGAGAAAGGGCTCCTTAACATTACTACTGCGGTTTAAATGGTCGTTTTCCATACAAATCTGGGTTACAGTGTTCCCACTCCTTTGGTTACAAAAATTTCCAGGACTTTTCCACAACTTTCCAGGACCCCAGAAGCATTTTTCCAAACCCAGTCATACGCCAGTGATGTTTAAAGATAAAGAGCAGTTACTATGGAGTCTGGGGCAGAGACCTGGACGCCAGCAATTTTTCATATATACAGATAAAATCTAAGCTAAAAATATTTTTTTTGTTTTTTTTTGCATCATTGTGTCCACCTCCCACATCATAGCCTAGAAAATTCCTGGACTTTCCAGGGCCTGCACTAAAATTTCCATTACCAAAACCCATTTTCCAGGACTTTCCAGGGCCTGAAAATTCTACAAAAAAGAAATCCAGAACTTTCCAGGAGGCGTGGGAACCCTGACGTACTGACCAAAACCAGTGGCCTGGTCATCTATCACCGGACTCCTAATGGAAAGGGGAGCTACTCTCTGTAAGATGTTTCTTCAACACCAGTACAACAATAATTACAAAGAAATGTGTTCATATTATTCTGACCTTCACTCGCCAGATGCCATCCACGTCACAATGACAGTGCTTCTTCAGAAACAGCTTGCAACGATCGCGAGTTAACACACCTCGACGACGTCTGCAACGTCGCAGAAAAACTTTACAAAAATGTAAACTTCAACTAAGTTAAGTGCTCAGCAATCAACATCAAAATGAGACAAACATTATTTATTTACTTCATTATTACCTCCAAAGCCAACAGGTCTATAATGTTGGTTTTGCTTATGGTTAGACCAATACTGTGGTGGTGCCCATACCAGACAAGATTGGCCACAGCTATACCGATTCTGCTACCAGATGTAACATCATCAAAATAACAGCCCATAAGTACACATAAATTTCTTTATAAAAACATTAATGCATTAGTTCAAGAATTGTGAAATACTTCCACAAATTTCAAAAAATGGAATAGCCAATCAAATAACAAGGTGTCGCCCTAATGGGATGTAACACGACTGGCCCGCTGTCCAACCGTGGAGCTATAATGAGTCTTGTAAACAATGTAGGGCCCTACCATGTAATAGGGCTTAATAACGTTATACACTTCTGCATAATTGATTTGCATATTGACAAAATGGAAAGCATGTGGTGTTATGTATATTTTTCACATTACATTACAATTACACGTACACACACACCTGTATCGATTTGGTTAGTTAGTTGGAGTTTAACGTCCCCTTTCAGCACAAATATGGCTATATCAGAGACAAAAGTTCAAGGGTGGAGAGCTATACCTACCCAGTGAAGGAAGGCCAGCGATATATTAACCTCAACCCTGGCTGCCTTTTTGTTCAGCAGCCACCCCTAAGGGAAAGGGATCGAGAGGCTCATTTAAATTATTACGCCAGCGCCTACAACAGGGAAAGACAACTATCACACCGCAAGGCTAAACTAAACCACATACAACAAAATACCAGAATAAATCTTAACTAAGCAATACAGATAACACAATCATAAAACAAAACAAACTAAACCCAGGTTCAGTCGCCTCCTACGACCTCACGCCTGGAAACAGAGTGGGACAATTCTGGTAGAAAGGGATCGGATGGACAATAGAAGAAAATAAGTAAAGTGGACGAGAATAGGAAAAAAAAGAAAAGGTAATAAAGAGCAAGAGATGAGGAAGTGGATGGACAAGGGAGGAGTAAAGGCGGAAAGGGGGTACCCCGGGCCCACGTGGGGTCTGTATCAATTTGGGTATTCAATTACTCTCACAACGAGACAACATATGCAATGCTACAAAGGCACATAGGTACTGATTTTTTTCAGGCAAAAGCTGCTGCTGCTTCCTCATCAACATCAAGTCTCACATGCATGCCTACAACCTGGAGGATCAGCATCTAAACAGAAGCAAAAGATGGCTGCAAACTACCAACCCAACTCGGCAAGCATCAACTGTAGTTGTCAACGTTTGTCCTATCTCTCTCACAATGTAGCGATACAGCAGTGCATCAGCACCAGCCGCCGTATTCTCACTATAAACACACGTGATATTAGACTAGTTCTTCGCTTACAATAATATCTGATACATCCCATATGTATTAACAATACATTTAACTAACACGACTGACAACAGACAAGCAATAACAGACACATTAGTTACCAATCATACGCTTGTGTTGCGTGGAGGCTCAGCGGTAGGGCGTTTTACTTGCGATTTACAGGTCGCGGGTTCAATTCCCGGCCGGTGGCTTTCACATAGCATAGGTCAACTCAGCCTTGCATCCCTCTGGGGTCGCTAAATCGAGTACCTGCTTCGGCTGGGGGTTAAGGCGGGATTCTCAGCTCTGTCGGGTGGCAGGTAACACTGTGTTGTCCCATATAGCATGTGAGTTTCACGTAGCGGTGAAGAGCTAAGTTGATGCTATACTGCTATACACTGTTTACTTACTGTTTATATGCAAAATTGTTTTGCCTCAAGCAGAAGAGACAAGTACATAAGTAGGGTCACACTGACATTCTTTCTACATGCTTCACCACTGACATGTAAACTTAACTTATAAGTTGGTCACCTGTTGTGATGACAATCTGAGATACTGGTAAATACAAGCACACTTCATCAGCCAAGTAACATACAAAAAAATCGATAGTAATGTCACTGGTTAATACGTATCAATATACTTTTGTATCTACATTGCTCCATATGCACAACATTTCAAATCTTACAAACCTTTCCATCAATTCCTGTGCAGGTGAAATTACGTCAACAACAGTCGCACTTTTTCTATAATGCAACAACCAGAAAACAAAATGAACTTTAGTGATGGCATGATACATCGCATCATACGGAACATTGCGATATTGAAGGTGTATCGCATCGTATCGTTATCGCGATAATTCCTTCTCAAACCAATCGATATTCCGCACTACTCTAGTGACGCGTCGACGGCAACAGGTCACGCTCAGCACCATCACCCTCAGCAACGAAGAGACAGCGACGGGTGGGAAGTAATTAGTGTCACGTTCCAAGGCCAGCCAAAGCATTGGACAGACCATCCGGACATGCGAAGTGCCAGTAATTCCCAGGTATAGGGGGTTGATGTTTGTTTAAGCATCCTTTCCTGTCCGCCTTAAAGACCGTCGCTGGCTCACTTACGCATTCATTATAAGGTAGCGTTCTATGGCTATAATATTATGACCGTAGCGCACGTTACATCGCAGTGAGAATGCTAATTTAGGCCTAAACCTTTTCATATTACTGTTGCAAAATTACGTCAAATGAAGTCGGCGATGTGGCTCCCCGGGGCTGGACGTGACAGTCGGGCATTTGTTGTGGGTACCAAAGTCATCCAGTTGTCATCCAGCCAGTGTGCAGTCACAACCATATACAAGCAGTTGCTGCACGCCGTCCACATATCTGTTGTGATGGTGTGTGATGGCCTGCTAGAGTGAAGTTTAAGTGGACTTCTCACTGATGTGTTCGAACACTGCACGATGTTCGAATGACGATGATGACGTTAGAATGCCAGTGAAAACGCTACTAAAATCTAGCGATGCTATGAGAACGTCCCCATTGACGACATTCAACGGTGTGCGACCGACATCGATCGCAGTCAACGTTGTCAGTCTGAATGCTACTGATATCGTTAGTGGGGGACGGTCTCAAAAATCTAGCATTGCTAGATTTCAGTATAGCATTCTCACTGACGCCAATCACCATCCATCGCAGTTGAACGTTGTCGACGGCGTTCGATGGTGTGCGACTGTCGTCGATCACGGTTGACGCCATCAGTTTGAACGCTGCTGAAATCTATCAATGGTAGATTTTTGATACTGTACCGTCCCCCGCATTTGAATGCTGCCGAAGGTTATGGACAGCATTCAAATGCCGTCAACGACCACTGATAGCACTCGAACGTGTGCAAAGGTGTCAGTGAGAATGCTACATTAATCTTTGACTATCGATCAATAAACACGGCGGAGCATCTTGGGACCATATTGTATCACAATATTTTGTGCATTATCGTATCGTGCCATCACTAATGAACTTTCTATGGCATTAAGTATCATCAATAACATAACAGAACTTCCGACGATTAGCACAACAGATTAAGTTACATGGCACCTAACATCATGTACAGAGTGCAAATATGCAACTTATACACAGATGATCAACAACAAGCAATCAATCTGCAATACAGTTACTGCCAAAAATACACGGCAAATTAACCTCTGACTGTTAACGATGATTTCGACTGCCTCATCTACAAAATAGCGATCCTTTGCAAACAAAAAGACGTCATCATTCATGTCGATTAGACGACTTCGATGTGTTAAGGAAGCAACACACAACAAAGGACGCTGCAGATACTGTGGAAAGTTCTCCAGTTGCTGCTTTGCCTTCTTCTCTGAATCAATTGCCTCTTCAAACGTTAGCCCAGACCGACCAGTATATGCACACGTCCACACCAGGCTATTGCAGAGAATAATTCGTTCAAAAAACTTCCTACAACACAAAACAGAAGATAAAGCAAATAGACAGTTGTCAAAAAAAACTAAATTCAAAATATGCAATCAAATCACAATTTAACAGCATACCCAACTTGTGAACAGCTGAAGATTTTAGTCCAGCTAAAGCTAGATAAAATTTACTACATTGTGAGCCACTTCTATTTTTATAACAAGCTATAATATAAGGATCGCACACTTAGAAACTAACTCTTTAATCAAGGATTCCCAACACGGTTTCCGGAAGGGCAGGTCA
>Ga0209780_1003105_pt1 | contig 12206 bp, 10 predicted proteins | sample WorMetexBAHAMAS2_FD_187384 | JGI IMG/M metagenome (GOLD analysis project Ga0209780, IMG submission 187384) | Marine gutless worms symbiont microbial communities from Max Planck institute for Marine Microbiology, Germany - Inanidrilus exumae... | ecosystem: Host-associated > Annelida > Digestive... | reverse complement strand
CATTCTGCCTTTCCTTGTTTTTCAGGGGGTCGCCAAAATTCAGCCCTAATCGCTATACTTAAGACTAGTGCTGGTAGCATCGATCTCTTTTAATTCTTGGCTACGATGCTACCGCATCGTCTAATTTGACACCAGTAACACACCATTGTGGTCGTTGTTTTGCTTAGCTTAATTTCCAGGCCTACGGCTTTGTGCTGGTGGGCAATAATAATAATAATAATAATAATAATAATAATAATAATATCACCACCAACAACAACAATTAGAAGATGGACTTCTATGTCCCAGCGTCGACGTGGATGCCTTTGCCACCTTGACAGCCTTCTGTGACCTTGACCCTCGACCTCCAGAATCTAATCAGTTCATCAGTAGGGGTTACTGAATATTCACGATAAGTTTCATCGAGACTACTCAAGCCATTCATGAGATAGTGTGGTAACAAGATCTGTCAGGACGAACGGACAGCCCAAAAACATAATGACTTCGCAATCAATTAATTGTTAGAAATCACAGTCATAATTGTTGGTAATTTTAAAAACGTGACCATAAACTGACTGATCAGCTGCAAGAAGAGGACATACCGCTGCTTGTCTGAACGCTGTTTATGTCACTCATTGAATGAGAGCCAACTAGAGTTGTGTCATCAAGACCAATTCCAACTCCAGATGATGGTTCTTCCTCGGGACTTGCAACGGTTGTCTTTAACTCCAGACTATGCAGTGAAGCTGCGTCAAAATCAGCAGTGATAAAGCCACTAATTGGCAGCCTAGTCTCTGACGGCGGGAAAAATTCAAGGCTGCTCTCTGACTGGCTGTCAGCCTCGGCCATGGGTTGTGAATCATTCGAGGAGTCCATGGCAGGCCGGAGATCGAGACTGCTGGTAGACTGATTATCACTCCTGGGTACCGGCAGACTGTGCTTTGAGCCCTGCCGCCAACCCGTGAACTCAAAACTAGACGTGGAATTACTGGTTGTTATGGATTTCATGAGTCCGCCGCCACTTCGGACACTGTCCATGGTCTCATCTTCTAGATCCAGGGTTGACAGTGAAGATATTCCTTGGCCTCCATTTCCAAAACCGAGGTAATTTGTATCCTCATCATCGTTTTCCGGCGGCAATTCTGGTGGAGAGAAATCCAAAGCTCCACTACTAAAGAGTGCACGACTTGGCGTGGAGTTGACAGCATCATTCTGCAGTATAACAAACAAACTTGCAGTAGTCGAGTAGTTGGCAACGGTAGATGACTTTGCTTTAACAGGTAACCTATCTATGTCCAATTCTGGCAAAGAAGATGGTACGGTGTCGTCAGACGTATGTACTGCTTGGTCGGAGTCTGAAACAACGACTGATGTACCCTGAAAATCTGCCCAGTCGCCATCATCTGGTGCCGACAAAGGACGGAAATCAGGATCCACATTGAAACGAATGACGTTCGCCTGAGACAGTCCGTGGTAATCAGACCACTCGCCATTTCCATGCTCGGTCAATTCACCCGATGCCGGTGGTGGGCCAGACGTATATAGTGACGTATTGCTGATCAGATCTTTAATCATCTGATACTTATCTGAGCCTCCCGTGCTAGAAAGTTCCAACGAAGAACTAGTGTGCTGGTTAGCAACAGTAGACACTTCTCCAAACGTCGTGCCATTAGCTTCTGTTTTAGGCAGACTGTTAGACACAAAAGTCGACCGCGGCGCTAAAGACGGCAACGACGAAGTCTGGAACGAAGCAAAATCAGCAAATTCGCCATCGTCCTCAGTAGCAGCTGACACTCCGTTATTAGGCTGATCTCCAGATGCTGCAACAATGAACACCAGAAAACAACACGTGACCATCAAACTGAGAAAAAAGATAAAAGTTCTACCGGATACAGTCGTCGTTTCAATGGCCATTTCTGGGTAAACCTGGGCTAGCTGACTTCCTTCTTGGTTTCTTCCTCCACTTGTGCTGGTAGAGAACTTTGGGGACAAATAGTGTAGCTTTAAAGGCTCGATGCCCTTCATGTTAGCCAACCAACAGTGTCAAAGCAATGACAAAAAGTTTCTAAACATGAAGATGTAAATTTAAAAAAATTAGCCCCATACGGGACTGATGGTCGACTCCTACTTACTGCCAAGTTCAAAGTCACGTAACACAAAAACTAGGACAAAAATCAAAAATCCGGCCCCGATAAGCTTTAGGTATTGTGCCCTAATTTAAGAATCCGTGGTCATTTGTCAGCCCCCCATTATAAATGGGGGAGGAGATAGCCTTTGAAAATGGTCAAATTTCCGGCTTTCAAGGGCTCGTGACTTTGACCTTGGATCGGGTCATACTGCATACTGTCATGCATCACTCATGGATCTCTACCTACAGACCAAATTTCATTGAAATCGAAAAAACTTTGTGTGGACAGACAGACGTACAGACAGACATTTGAGACGGACTTTATTACGTCGACTCGGAGGAGTCGACTTAACTAGCCATATACTACAGGGCTTACAGCAGTATAATCATAATGTGCCTATTAGTGAGTGCAATGAATGGCAGCAGAATACGTCCGAGTATCAACAGCTAATGCCAACTGGTCGACAGGTCAAAAACTTCACAGCAGAGTACGCAGTTCTAAAGCAGCAGTTGTCCAGAATGTTTATCGGTCTTGTAGTCAAGACCAGCAGTGCCAAGACCAAGACCAGCTCTCTCGAGACCAAGACCAGTGACTTCAAAACCAAGACCAGTCCTTCAAGACCAAGAGCGGCAAACGAATCATGAAACAAATACACTTAATACACAATAACAGTCAAAGTTCATGAACGTGTTGTAAAACAACCATCACAAGTCTGTCAAACAGTTCACAATTGCCATTAAATTTAGCGAAGTTTACCAAAAATTGCAGTCTTTGTTATTAACTTGTGCAAAAAGGATTATAAGTTTACGATGCACACACGCTAACAAAATATTGGTCGGTCTCGAAAACAGCCGAGACCGATCCTTCGAGACCGAGACTAAGACCACAAGTGGCAAGACCAAGAACAAGACCACAAATTCCGGTCTCGAGCGGTCTAAAAACCAAGGCCATGATCTCAAGGACTACATCTCTGACTTTTACCTTTATTAAGTACATTATCTTCATTTAATGGCCTTTTTTCAAGTAAACCTGGGTTATCCAGTTGTTTCACTGGCTCCCTTCCGTCACCTGTTCTGGAAGATCGTCTTTGAGGACAATTGCAAGGTATTATGTCAGCCGAACAGCAGTGTAAAGTCAATTGAACAGATGTCAAAATGATCCACTGGCCTCACTGCTTCCTGTCAAGCAAAATCGAAAACTAGAAAGTAATAGGTCAGCTATTTACACTGAGCAAAGATAAAAATCAGGACGGTACATACTGTGGTGTCAGCTGATTTACATTTGACTTGCTGTTTGACCTTCATGATAACCAAGTCATGTTTGAAGGTCAAATCTGGAAGAATGTTGAGGTCAAAGGTCAAAATTGTTCTGGCATACAGAGAGGGATACGAAAACACCATATCGACTGCTCTATCCAGACCACTAAAGTGGTGGGAACAAGTATAGTAGTAAGTAACAGCAGCCTACCATGATTCCTTGACCACAGCAATTCAACACACACACACACCACATGTACCTGGCAAACTGTCTGCGGCAGACGTCAGTTCACGGAATGCTGCGTACTTGTCAACTTCAGTTTCAAACAGGTTCATGTCACAGGAAGCAGTACTAAACAAAACAAACAAATTAATTCTTAAAAATGACATTTGCAACAGAGCAACTGATATGTGAATCGGTACTGTAAATATTTCACACAGTAAAAAAAGCACAAGAACTGAAGCTGTTAGCATATTCACTGTTAACTGCAGTACAGATTGACTGCTCTCCAGACTATCTATATATAATAATAGGACTGTCGCGATGTGTGACCACGGGCGTGGCTTGGATGGACGGACGGTCGCGCTTGGCCGGCACAGGCTCGGGCGGGGGCGTGGCTTATGAGGCGCGCCGGTACAAGCAAGTCTGGGCAGACGAACGGGCAGGCAGACGGGCAAGCCGACGGCCCAAATCGAGCCAAAATCACAAAAGCGAGCCAAAATCGTGGTATGTGCGATTTTTGGCTCATATGTATAAAATTCCCTACTTTCCAAGTTAGCTGCTTAAGCACTTGGTATTGTAGCAAAATGTAAAACAGCAACAAATAACACATCTGAGCTATACTCGCTAAATGGCTCTAAAAATGTTAAATGGACTGAAACCAAGAAACAGCTTCATACCTCACTTTCCTCACTTGATTATCACTCTGACGATTTTCCGAATATGTGTATAGTCAGGGAAAAATACCACAGTCCTGTGACTCACTCTTAATTCTTCAACGTTTTGAGGTCTTTTAGTTAAGTGCTGGTGATTATGCACATTTGACAAATATCTTGACTTCCAAATGCATCGATGGTCCATATTTAAAGTTCAAAATTAAACAAGGAAATAGCATAAACAACTAGTTGGCAAAATTGAAATACAGTGCCAGCCAAATGCACTAATTAGAAATTCCTCTTTTCCCTTGCTAATGGCCGCTCGTCAGGTGTATATGTGTTAATCAGTTCCCGTCACGTTTTCCTCCACTTGCTCCAGTAAAAAACTTTGGAGGTAAATGGTGCGGGTTTTTATGGCCAGAAGCCATTCCGGTCAAGCAAAATCGAAAATTAGAAAGTAATAGGCCAGCTATTTACACTGAGCAAAGGTAGAAATCAGTACATACTGTGGTGTCAGCTGATTTACCCCTGCAGTCCAACAAATACACATGCATTCAGTAGCAAGAAACAAACACTTCAAAAATGCAAATAAACAAACAAACTGACAACAACGATGATGACAACAGTGTACAAATTTACATCACCACAACAAATTGCTAAATCGAGTACCTGCTTTGGCTGGGGGTAAAGGCGGGATCCTCACCACTGCCGGGTGGCAGGTAACACTGTGTGATCCCATATGGCAATTGAGTTTCCCGTAGCAGTGAAAGCTAAGTTGATGCTAACTGCTATACACTGTTTCTTATAACATCAAAACTTTCTTTAGAGGCAGTGAAGTGGACACTGTAAAACTCTCACGACTGCCCAAGAAACTAATCTTAAAACATACGCACTAAGTAATACTGACCCACGCATTATATGACCAGACTGGGCACTGAACTGTGGCCATGCACTAGGAGGGCTTTATCACTAAGCTACAGAAATAATAATGACAACCATAATCATCTGAATAACAATTCCACTTCGGACACTGTCCATGGTCTCATCTTCTAGATCCGGGGTTGACAGGGAAGATATTCCTTGACCTCCATCTCCAAAACCGAGGTTTTGATTATGAACTTGTCGACAAATCAGGTTCATCAGCAGTCACAAAACTAAGAAAGAAACTAACTACTGCCATTTTGATGGCCCATTTCCTGTGACCCTGGTTCTTACTCGTTTTCCTCCATATATTTCCGAAGAAAACTTTTGTGATAAGTGGCACAGACTTCCTTCCCGTCACCCAGTCCACGGGGTCAAACTCAAAGTACAAAAGGAAACAAAGCACTGACCGCAACCAATGGTCTGGCCTTATCCTATCTTTGTCCACCTTAAAGCCTGCTCTCTGACGCCAGCATAAAAACAAAGAACAATACTGTACAGTTAGTCACGACTCAGGAGAATTCCCATCATTCCCTCCACACCTTCACCAAATTTTGAACGAAAAATCCAACGAGAAATGCGAGCGTGAGAGTGCATGCAGATTGCAGATGGACACATAAACAGAGGCGAACTGGTTTTATAATCTGTCCCATGCTATATGCTATAGCTATTGGACAGCAGACTGACTAACCAGGTACAGAGTCATGAGCGTGCGTGATGCTGAGGCTATGGTTCAATGACACGTTGCCTGGTGACGAGGATACAGCAGCTGACTTGAAGTCATCAAACTCGTCATCATCTGCAGTGGCCAAGACCTTCACTGACGATGTATCAGTCACGTTACCAGGTCCTGACATGGCAGTGGACGAGACGCCAGAATCCGGTATACAGTGGCCTAATTGTGACGCATCGTGTAGATGTGTTGAACGCTGTGACAAACTGGTTGTATGAACATCTGTCGAACTGATGTCTGGAACTGGCAAGTCACCCGCATCAGCGGATGGTGGAAGATTGTTCTGGCCCTCATCTGATGGACTGGATGGTGGTACCAACTGATGACCATACTGGCCCAAGTTTGGCACTGGTGCCTGAGGACATCGTGACAGAATAACCAGGCTGCTGTAGTTCATGTTGTTCTACAAACACATAAGTTTTTAACAGTAAGTAAAATACTGTATTGTTACTTCTCTAGTTTCGTCTGCAGTGCCGTGGCATTGTTCATTAGAATGGCAACCAGCCGGAAAAAAATTATGTTCTTTACAGCTAACCAGAGTTCTATTCATCGATGAGTGTCCGGTTGGTTAAAAAGGCTCTGCCTGCCTGCATAAAAAATGTTGTTCTTCACAAAAAAACTCTTAATGTAGACAGAGCCTGGTTCGCAAACTGTATCCTCATTGACGATGACAACTGAGCTCCTAAAAACCAAAAATGGCCGCTGTAACAGCTGTATGTTACTTGTATTACTGCTGTCATTACTATTATTGCTACAACCACTTCTGGGAGAGCCAATGTAATCAGGATCAACGTCGGAAAACACAGCCAGAAACAGAAAGGGCAATTAAAAGCAATAAGACTAGGAACAACTCTCACTCCGTATGTTCCACGCAGCAGATTTGGCACACAAAAAGCCTGTTTGCAGAAAACAAAGCAAACAGAATGACTAGTACTGAGATTAACCTGTGCTATAGAGATCATTGCGAGAATGAGAAAGAGTTCTTGGCGTGAGAGTTGGCCCGGAGTCGACTTGTTGCACATGTCCCAGATGTAGCCGAGCACATCCCGCCGCAGATTGCTTCTCAGCAGGATTGAATAGACCAGTTCCGTTTTGATGAGACCGTCTTGCCTGACAGACGACAAACAACACAAGATCCACATTCCTTTCTCCAGACTACGTTGATTACACAGGTCTCCGAGGCAGACATCTGATAGCAAGTTGATGTTGTTGTTATCATGTGTGTTTATGATCCATGTTTCATCAACGATATCTTCGGTCAAGTGAAGCTGCGGCAGGCCACCCTCCAGTTTGGTCTGTGAGCAGCTGCTGACGATGTGAAACATCATCTCACATTTGCCGCGCTGATACTTGTCACTCGTTGCAAGGCCGCACTTTTTGTGGCACGATATGCAGTGCCCTTCCCTTGGTTAGTCTCGAAATGGTTTATTTGTGTCCAGTGTCACTGTGGCAGATCGAATCCTGGTTGCCGGATAGTGGGGTCATCCACAAGGGAAGAGTTGACCACTGAGGCCAACTTCCAATCATCTTGCCATTGACTAGTGAATGTCTATGGGATGAGTATCTGTCTCATAACAAGTACATTCAACACACACCAAAACCTCCGGCCATTTACTAGGTAAACCTGCATTAGTGAGTTCCCCCTCACTTTTATTGTTCCACTCGTACCAGAATAATATATTTCGTTACAAGTGACATGGGTTTATTTACAGACCAGGTGTCCTCCAGTCACCAAACCAACACTGACATAGATAGAGCACTGAACGAAAATACTAAGCACATCTGAGGTGGTTTAAAAGTGCTACGTGAGAAACGTTCACAAGTTCAAACAAAACCACCGTAACTGTTTTGATCATAACAGATTCATGTAACGGTCAGTTACCCAGTTGTGGCTTCCAGGACCTGGTGATACACGTCGGGAGCTGGAAGTTCTCCAGTCACCCAGCGAGGTAACGGCGAAGTGTTGGACGAGGAACCTGGGCTGTGACGAGGCTGTCGCTGTGAAGTGTCTGGTAATGGTGCTGCGCAGAAAGACAAAGGTATGCAATACTGTACTCAACAATGAAACAAACATACATCATCATCAGAATCATCATCACCACCACCACCATCATCATCATTATCAGACCGCATCACCTGCACGCAGATGCACAGATGCAGCCTACTGCTACAGATGTCACACGTAGCATGGTCTGTGCGTTTGTCTGTCTTTGCATGGGTGAACTGAACAAAAATGGCTGAACTGAACGAAATGCAGTTTGTGGGTTGAGTTGACTCAGGTGGGTCCAAAGAACCATGTACTAGATGGGGGTCCAGTATCCCCCATAGCAAGTGGCACTTTGAAGGGCAACACGTGCCAGCCCATTCTACCACAGGTAATGTGCCGCCTGGTCAGCACACGCAGTGGACAAGTGCCTTCATCGCTGCAAGAGGTGACAAGATGGGGATGCAGCCTCTTGCCTAGTTACTTTGGACACTTGTTATCATTACAAACACACATTATTTCCCAGGTGAAATAGGAGTAGCTGGTTGCCTCTCTTGCCTGTGATTCTCAAAGGTGATTAGTTCACAATTTTCCCCGACCATTGTAACGGTTCGGGTACAACAACGGGTATGGTGTGTGTGTATGTATGTATGTGAGTCTCTGTGGACAACAACTGTTTAACGAAATGAATTTCAACCTAAGTTCATCTTGACCATACCTAGGTCAAGTCTCAAATTCAAGGTCACAGGTCAAAGTTCAAGGTCAAAATAACACTGGATAAAGTAATCTGCATGATAAATGTGTATATAACTAGCAGCCTTTGGTGAATGAGATTAAACTATAATGGAAAGATTATTAGACTAAATAGCAGAGCTTTGCATTAATCTCCGTTAATGCTGTGATTAACGTGGAATATATTAACTCCAGTTAAATTAATATTTTAATCACGCTATTAATCAATCCGCCCAAAAAAGTACGAGAAGCAGTAATTTTATTTATTTGCAGCTACAGTGGCCTTCCTTCCCTCCTTTATTGCAGGCAGAGGTCCAGCCTACTTCTGGACCTCTGCAATGACACCATATGGTCCAGTGTGCTAGCTTGGGAGAGGAGGGGAATTGGTAGGTGTATGCAATGTGTGTGTAACGTGTGGGGAAGGCGGGGTTAAGTAGCAGTGAACAGCTTATTGCTGGTTCACTTTTAGAAGGTGGGGAAGTGAAAGGATAAGAAGGTGGGAGTGAATTGCCCCGGGCCCACACGGGGCAAACTGTCAGCAAGAAATAGGTGACGCTGTCTCCATACCATAACATAGTTTCTTTATCATATTAATATTACATACTAATATCAGTAATAGCAAAAAATGGTGACACAACACAAATGTCACTACAAGACCACAGAGAAATGCTCTGAGACAAAAACTAAGTGAAACTATGAACTGCATGCCTGGTAGAGTGAAGAGTTCACTTAAAGAGTCCGACTGGTCGGCAGCCCAGTGCCGAGCAGAGCAGCTTTCTGTGTAAGTAACACCCAACGTCGGTTTAGATCGCTGGGCTTCATTGACTGTTGACTTCTTTGTGAAGACGCGTGCAGGCTTCGCTGACGCCGATAAGTCTGAACACTGCAGCATCATTGATGCCAGATCTGTCCGAACACATCACTGACATAATTACCATACAGGTAATGATAGCCATCATCATCAACAACATGGACCAACTGAATTTACGATTTTGTGGCCACAACACTTGCCACCATGAATTCCGCCACTTTCTGCAAAATATCTAAATCTCACTAAAATCCCATTTTGCAATTACTTTCGAATAAAGTATGCAGTTTGTATGGTTCTCACCACATGATACTATATACAACCGAGAAAAATGCTATCACATCTCTGTCTATTGTCTGTCTATCTCATTTATTCTACTAAGCACAGTATTTTATTGTTACCATGGACCTTCTGCTGCTTAAGCCATGCACAATTTTTTCTACTAATTGACTCATTGAGTGGCAATGCCACGATCACTTTTTCTCGAAGCCAATTCCACGTTCTTTTCTGTAGCTGGTTCACACACAGATTGCTAATCGGCATTCCAAAGTTTACGTTAGTTCATCCATGAACCTCCAAGTTGACCTGGCTCTATTTGTACATCCTAACATGTGCGCCTCGTCAGTTTTCAGTGAGAGAAATTCTCACCAGTTTGGTTCTGTTTGACACCAGTAGTGACACAGTCGTCTGGTACGTCAGAACTAGTGTCAGCAGCTGACAAAGTCACCGTTGACGGAACGGACAACTGTCGCGATGCAGTCGTCACGTCTGGCATGCCACTCAGAAATTCACCGAATGCATCCTCGTCAGATTCAACTGCAGCACGTGGCTGAATCATGGCATCTACAGCACGTATAATTCAAACATCATCATCATTGCCATTTTAACCAGTTAACTGGGTCCCGTCAGTACTCTGCCCCCACCAGTTCTAGAAGAGGATCTCTAGGGATAAGTCTTTTATAGACAAGATGCTCTTCCTGTCTCCCAACCAACAGTGTCTGAGAACTGAAGAAAACGTAATTCAAACGTCACAGAAGGCAGAAACAAACTACAGCCTTTCAAAAACGAGCCCGCACAGAAATTGCACAAAACATGACAAGCTAACAAATTGACGCCTTCGGGGCTACAGCACTTTAACTTGGGCAAGAGCAAACTCCTGGCACAAACAAAGAATGTCTTAGGGCAATTGCAAGTCTCACAAAATCTCTGCCAATACATACTTTGATGTTTTGAGCAAAATGGCTCAACTCTTTTGGTGCTAATGCTAAATAAATTTTAGTAACACATTATAGGACACTCAGTGCCATGAACATGCCTGAGGATGAAATAACTACGGTAAAAAATATAAAACTAAAGCTAAAGGATTGACATAAAATTTAAATAACAAACACTACAGTATAATAATACGAAAGATGGGTTTCCTTAATAAAATCAAAAACAGTATCAATGTTTACTTTTTCAAAGAATTATTTCAAAGAATGTACAGTAAAATAAACATTTAGCAAGTCAGTACACAGCATAAGTATGTGCTTCATTGTCACCTGAAGTCTGTAAAAAACAGTGGAAGCAGTGAATAGTACACAGAGAAATAAAGCAGCTGCAGTAACGTAAAGACAAAATGATTTTAGAAACCTGACAAAATGCCGACTACAACAATTATCACCCACCACTCACTGATGAGCTGGACTCAACTGCAGCTGATGCGGCAGCTGACGTGCCACTCGCGGCTGACTTGTACTGATTGTGCACGGGTTGCCTGGTTGACTCAGACTTGCCCAGTATTGACTCTATCAGTGTATCGGCGTTGATGCTTCGGCTGCTGCCATGGCTCCTGTACTCCTGCAGTCGTCGCTGCTGCGCGGCAAAATGACGCTGTTTCGCGGCCTCTGCTCTCTGCCGCTTAATCTCAGCATCATCCGTTGGTGCCACGGGTTTGCCAACACTGACAGAAGTAAAACAACACATACAAGCTCTCAGCTTTCGTTTAATTGGCCTCGTAATTCAGGTTTATTAAAGATTAGCACAGATCTCCCTAAAGTAAACCTGTGGGATTCATGCATGATGCAGCATGGTTATACAGGTTTTGAGGTGAGGTATACTTGATGCAATAAAGAAGACAGCATAGCTGGCTGGCTAGGGAATATGCTTCATCATGATGGTTGTCAAGGGATTATACTATCTTATCTTAAAAGTAAGAATGAAAGGTAAATCACCAAGAAGCTGGAAAAGGTTGAATATGATGAGTGATGTAATGGTAAAAGAATCATATGAAAAGACTAAATGGGTGGCTGTAAATAGGACAAATGGATTTTAATTAGTGAACGTAGTCAGAAACATGCTAGCAACAGCAGAAAACTAATGAGGAGGAGACGGTTTTACAGGCCCTGTGCCTTCCTGTGACCCCTGACAGCATCAGCATAGGGAAGAAAAACAATTATCATCACGTTGTAGCATGGTAGTAATTACGCTGCTTTAACTGTAACCAGCCTCAATTACTATGATCATTAATTCCATGTATACAGTACAGGCAACCCATACTAGGGTTAGGACGATACCAGCGATAACGTCGATACTCGATACCTCGATACTTGACAGTGATCGATACCGATACTCAATACCGAGTATTACTACTTTAGTAGTGATGGCACGATACATCGTATCGTGTCGAATATCGCTATAATTCCCTCTCAAACGATTCGATATTTCGGATATTTCGCACTAGTCTACAAAGGTGCGTTGTCCGTATATAATAGGTCGCGCTATCGGCGTCACCAACAAAGAGAGAGCG
>Ga0209780_1003104_pt1 | contig 12209 bp, 10 predicted proteins | sample WorMetexBAHAMAS2_FD_187384 | JGI IMG/M metagenome (GOLD analysis project Ga0209780, IMG submission 187384) | Marine gutless worms symbiont microbial communities from Max Planck institute for Marine Microbiology, Germany - Inanidrilus exumae... | ecosystem: Host-associated > Annelida > Digestive... | reverse complement strand
TTAGAGGCCCGGCTTCTATTAGAACCACCCGGTTCACCAATAAACATGACATTATTTAAAACACCAAGATTCTTGGTTTTATACTTATTACTGCAAAGCGAAATACCCGGAAGGCTATACTGCCGTTCTGCTAAATGCTAATCACGCAATACGCACGGATGTAGGCTAGCACGGATGACGCAATGCACCACAGTGCTACGGGGGGATGCGCAATTAGTTCTATGATATTTGTCTTTTAGACCTCCCAGATTCTGTTAGAGACCCGGCTTATATTAGAGACCCGGCTTGTATTTGAGACCCGGCTTCTATTAGAGAAAATACGGTATGTCACCTCCGTTACTGTACATAAAACCGTTATCTGCACATAATAGAAAGGATCAGCGTGCATTTACTGTGCAGTGATGTGACTGATACGAGACAGAGAAGTAAATGGAAGCATCGCGAGTGAGTGCAGTCACCCTGAACGTCTGAAACTCCAACAACGCTGGAAAAATCACATCTTACGAAGTTACGACGCCTCTCCAATGCCAGTTCCCGTCTTAGACGTCAGGACCCATCTCAAACAAGTATGTCGGTCCTCCTCACAGTTGGGCCGAAATATACACCGGCCGAGTCGCATGCTGCCCCCTGGTGAGACACAGAATATGCCGACGGGACAGACAGACAGACAGATGGACGGACGGATGCCAGACCGTTAGATTATGCTTTCCGCTAGACATGGCCAGCATAACAAAATCCGCATCAGGAAGTGGTTGTTACCTTAAATTCGCGTGGAACATCGTCCTGGTTCAGTGGAAATATCCGTGTGAACTTGAAGCTCTCAGCAACTGCGTAGACTGGTTTGCGCATCTCCTTGGCACAGATCGCCATTGTACATGTTCCAATCTAGCATTACCATCACAGCGGCTTGCAAACAACCTATTCATCACACGTAGACATCACATTCTATCCCGCTACCAAATTTGAGGAGCTTTGCTTCATCCATTCCGAAGACAGAATGCTATCCCCAAAGTTTAACAAATGGTTATCTGACACTGACAACCCTACCCCTTTTCGGAGTGGTTTATCATCCATTAGCCATGGTCAACCTACGTACCAAATTTGAATTCCGTTGCGAACATAGCAAGGGCAGCACAAGATTTACAAAAAACGTACAAAAACAAGTTAGTTAAAATTGTGCCACAACTTAAGGAAGTATAACAAACACATACATGTACTAACTAACGTGTGACAGAATTATCTCACAGATTCAAAACCAAATCATGCAGCTGATTTAGTTAGTGCATGTATGTGTTTGTTTTACTTCCTTAAGTTGTGGCATAATCTTAACTAACTTGGACTTTGAACCCAATGCATGCAATAAACAGATTAGTCCTGACACCTCAGTCAGTTGCAGGCTGGCTTAGCTGCTGCTAGCAGACGGGCTACCCGGTAATGTGACCTCCGCAATCCACATCCTTGTATGAGAAAAGAAAGAAGAAATGGAGGAAAAAGGAAAAAGATAGGATGCAGCAAAGAATCCCCGAAATGGGTCTAGCATTGAATCCCCACACATCTTCAAAACCAGGCACCCTGCACTAGGATAAAAAGGTGAAATCATAGAAATAATTTAAGGGCCAGTTTTTCCACTGCAAATTAATCTTCAGTTAATGTTAATGGGAGATTAACTCGCACTAATTAATGGGAGTTAACATCCCATTATTGTTAATGGAAGATTAATTTCAGGAGGAATAAGCGGCCCTGAGTCTCACTAACGTTAGCTACTTTAACTCAGCAGCAATTCAGTAGACCTTGTTGATGATGCCGCCACTTTCCACAACTCCCTCTGCACCCACCAACACCAGATCTATTTTCTCCATCACATAACTGTCGCAGCAAACAACAGATGCATTACCATAAACAACGAGTGTCAATAAATCTCGACGAGTGTCTCAATCGTAGGCGGGTGGCAGATTTTTTTTAACTGGTGAACGTGACAACGACCAGTCGGGAGCAATGCAGTCAGCTGCAGCAGTCGAATTGATGTCGTTATTGATTTCTTTGCTGCATCAGAGACTCACAATGTTTTTCGGTGGGCCAGATAACCTCCAAAAAATGCCCATTCCCCTCGGAGTATCAGGACCCTCATCTAGTTCTTATACATTGTTCCCTGGTCCAACTGAGTCAGCCACCCAAAAAGTGACCAACAGACAGACAGACAGACGACACAAAGACCACGCTACTCCATCTGTAGCAATAGGTTGCATCTAGCTATTGCTGCAAAACGGCCTAAAAACGTGTACGTCTTTCGAAAAAACCTGACAGATCACCTGCAATGCAAAGTCTACCAGTAATCAATTATTCATTATAAAAAGGCCGAAACTTACCAAGATTTCAAAAGAAATCACACACAACTTCGCTGACACACAGGAATGAATAAAAACGGGAGGACAACACGCGTGAAGACATATCCTCCTTAACCTTTCGGTCATTTATCCAGGTCAACCTAGCAGTGATATATTCGTTAATGATAACTGAAACTGTAAATAAAACGAGACGCCCTGCTGTCGCAGAGGGACCGTGCGATGCGCTATGTGTTAAGTGTGTTTTAACTGTCTTTTTTAAACCAAAATGGAAGCAAAGTGACAGCTGTATGAGTATTTACCTGCCCATGTGGCCGAGTGGTTAACGCACTTGGCCACCATGTGCAGTAGAGCGTCATGCGCTCAGAGGCCAGGGTTCGTGCCTCAGTTCAGGCATGTTCTCTTACTAAAAGAATTATTTCTAATACTTTCTATGCACATAATGAACAGGGAGTTAATCCCGGGCAGGTAAGAGGGTTCGACGGTGTCCTCTATAAACTGGCCGTTGCTGATGCTTTGATTAGCAGTGTCAAGGTATTAGCCGTGCTGACGTGAGTCAAAGCAGACAGATGTGGCTAAGTCCTCTGGCTAGGTGCTGAAGAAGTGTCAGTCAGGTGTCCAGGCGCTGAAGATGTGCCGGTCAGGGCTGGCACTGAATAAGTGCCAGTCCGGGATTAGCCAGACAAAGGCCATGTCTGGAGGGGGGACGACTTAGAAATACCCGACAAACTGCCTATTGTTCCTTCCTCCACCCTACACAATGCACACATACACCGCACACACCTACCAATTCCCCTCCTCTCCCTGGGCTGGCACATTGGACCGATATAAAGGTCTCAGTGCTGTGGTCCAGAGTAGGCTAGACCCTTGCATGCAATAACGAACGACCGCTGGATGAGTGCTCTCAAGGTTCATTCACATCGGGTTCAAAGGGAAGTAAGTAATCAGACAGAGAAGCATGGTGACAGGACAGACATTATCGTCAGTAAGATTTACCCGACGGCCGAGTCTAGAATGAGAACTGCATCGATATCAGCTTCTCTGAGGTCCTGACACATCCTCTCCCTGCAGCACATCACACCAACTCCAACTCAACACTCACACATTCAAACTAAATGGTAAATGTAGAGGTACCTACATCAGTACTTTTTGTGACTAATCCAGCTGTTGCTGCCAAATCAAATAAAATTATTATCCATAGTCCTATGGATCATAGGAGCATTTCTCAGAGGCAGATGGCCCGCAGGTGACGTTAGTCCTAAACCAACAGTAGGCTGCCATTACTTTCTGCCCCGCCCACGGTTATCTTCCCAGCTTCACTGATAGCCGAATGTCCAGAAATTGAACCTGCGAGCTCTAGATTGCTAGACCAACAGCCCACCCATTGCTGCATCGCACCACGCTATACTTAAAGTAAGAATAAAAACCAAAACCCAATGAAAGACTGAAAGACTTAAGTCTGGTGGGGAGCTGCAGTAAATGTCAAACAAAACAACACCTTCATGTGCTCAACAGAGATATGCCAGTGTGATTTAAATTATGGTTATTTGTTTCAGTTTTCATTTCAGTTAAGTATCAGCATAAATTTTTCAGTTTCAGTTTCGTTTCAGTTTTTAAAAATTTTTCAGCTTCCATTTCAGTTACAGTTACAGTAGTGGCAGCCTTCTGTTATTGGTGGTTTGGCGTAGTGGCAACGGCGTTGGGCGCATCAAAGAAGTTACACTACGCTGAGCCCGGTTAGTGCTCAGACGGGTGACCATCTTCGGGCGGACATGCCACCTCGGTATGTAACCAGTCACACAGGCCAACTCAGCCTGGCCATCCCTGGATGGGTATGCGCATTGAGTAGTGGTGATGGTTTCGGCCTACACTAGGGAAGAAACAATGAGTTCTGCGTAACAGTAGGCCCTGTTACCACGACTGCTGGCATAGCCATACTGATCTAGTCGATTAAAGGTTCTGGTTGCTAAGCGAGCCAGCCATCTGACCAACGTCAATGGTATGCTGGCTTAATAGGGTCTAACCAAAAAAAGGAAAGGAAGAGTATTTATATAGCGCCGTTTATACTACGCATAGTGTCAAAGGGCTAAGACATGGATCACAGTTTTACTTGCAAATCACACCATGCCTTTCTTTCCTTCGTAAGCGTTCACCAGATGGCGTTACCACTAACTGATGTAGCAGATGTCAAATTGCAGCTTACTACTCATTTATCGCTCCGAAGGGATGAAAGGCAGAGTTGGCCTGGTTGGTTGACAAATAGCGGACGGTTTACACACATAAGTGGTCACCCGTCAGCTACAGGTCGAGTGCAAGACGAGGAAAGTTCGATGACCAAAGACCGACGTTCTACCTCTATGCCACGCAACCAGCAAACCCACGGTGGCTCAAGGCACCACAAAAGGGAACCACAAAAGTGGTGAGCTCCCTCGCAGGTCGAGTGCAAAACGGGGAAAGTTCGCTGACCAAACCAACGGTGGCCCAAGGCACTGCAAAAGGGAACTACAAAAGGGGATGAGCTCACTCACAAGGGACTTCGGTCTATGTGAAAATCTTCTTCTTCTTCATTACCACCTCCATTTCACCGGCTGTTTTCCAGCCAGTTCTCACTAAGAGAAATGAAGCCATGCTCACCCGGCACGATCAGGCAACGATTCTGTTACGTAGACTTTAAACCACTTGTTTGTTTTTGCGGCTTCTGTGAGCAGCTGTAAGACAACTCTAGACCGTGAGTGTGTCAGAACTGTCTGCAAAATGAACAAAAACACTGCAGTTCATCATCATCATCATCATCATCATCAAACATGTTTCATTTAACAATGAACAACATCACATGCAGGCAAAAAACCGAGCACTAATGCGCCAACACATTAACGCAAATAAAGCAACTGTCCGTGCAAATTCTGCAACAAAGTTGCAATGGCAACTTGATGTCAAAGCTCTGGCGGCTCGTGAACCGGCCACAGGGTGCTGGCTGGTTCACAGCTAAAAAATTGAAAATATTGTAATGTTTTTGAAAATATCAAAAATATCGGACATTTTTGACTGAAAACATTGGACACAGGCTATATCACGGACAAATGTCTTGCCAACCGATTATTCATCCTCTAAATGTGGTAGCAGCTTCTGCTATGGTCAATAAGATGCAGTGGGAGATGGCAGATTTTGCAACTGTTGCACCACTTGGCAAATTCGACCAAACAACATTGTCGAACTTCTGACTTGTGCCGCAAACTGGCAAACTGGATGAAACGTGCACATCGCCTTTAATTCTGGCCAATTTACTCCATTATATGAAAACAAGACGTCATCCACAAAACCGAAGTATGTAATGCCGTCAGAGGAGGACCAAGACATGGCCACAAGTAACATCTGCAAAAAATTTGGTGAAATTTTTATACGTGGATTTTTTTGAGATATGTGAGTGGACACAGACAGACAGACAGACAGACAGACACAAACAGGCTGAATGCCCACCGACTGAAGCAAAGTGAATATATTGACAATGATACATTGTTGGTACTGAGCAACATATAAATGATTCCCACCCTTGGCAATCTATCAGCTTGTTTGTTCTTACTGAATTGTTAAAAAAACATCCGTTAGTAAATTAGTACCATGTATTCTCCATGATGTGGACAGGACTCCCCGTGTCTAAGAGTCAATCAGAATGACAGAGAACAGAGATAAATGGAGAAAGTACCGGTACGTCCATGGTGTGGCCAATCCTCAGATCGAGGATGGCTAAAAAACAGAACAGAACAGAAATGGCGGAACAGAGCTGGCATAAAGGAGGCATGTGCCCTTTCCATCAGGAGTTTGGTGATGGATAAAAAAATGAGGCCAGGCCGCTAGTTAGGGTTTGTACTTTGTGTCCCCTTCGATGCTTTGAGTTGACACTGATGGTTATTTGGCAAGAAGGACATCCAGCCCATAAAAACCATATTAACGTAATCCCCAGAGGTTCTTTTCCGACAGAAGGGAGATCCAGTTGACCCAGATACACCTGAAATACGGCCGATAAACGGAAGTATTAGTAGTAGTAGCAGGAAATGTATGTAATGTAAGTAAGTAACATACCACACCATCAGTGATGAAAGGATTTCCCAACCGAGCAATCCTGCTACGAGCTATGCTGGCATTTCTCAAGAACTGTTGGCCTCGTTCGACCAGTGATTTCTTAATAATGCTAAAATCCTGTTAAAGTACAGAAAAATTACGGGCACTATTCAGCAAACATAAAACGTTTTTGTAGTTGTCAATGCCAAAAATTGAAATAAAGTACACACGAGCTGCTATGAAAGGTACAAGCTCATTAAGCCGATGCTTTATAAAGAAGTAGAAGATGGTCTTCGATGCCCCAGCGTCGACTTGGATGACTTTGCCACCTCGATGGCCTGCTGTGACCTTGACCTTTGACTTCCAGAATCTAATCAGGTCATTAGTAGCAGCTAGTGAATATTCTCTGTAAGTTTCATCCAGATTCCTCAAGACGTTCACCAGATATCACGATAATAAGATTTGTCCGCGTGAACGGACAAGCAAACAAACGGACAGCCCGAAAACATGTCTTCGTCGATACCATCGGGTGGTGTAGGCATAATAAATCAAATTATATACTACGTAAACCTATATACAATGTAAAAAAGTGTGAAACGTTGCTGTTTACAATTAGACTTGCAGCCACACCAAGTCAAACTTTCAATTAAATCTTACAAGTTGACTCTTGCAGAATATATACATGAGCTAACAGAAACAATTATGCTCAAGACACACCCGTTAGATCTTAGAGAAGACACACATACACGAAAAGAAGAAATTACGCTTGAGACTTACCCGGTCTTCTAATTTACACAGTGTAATAAATCGCAGAAACAGCTCGCAGCCAGACTTGACAGCCGTGATTTGGCTTTCTCGATCAGAACTAGTCAACTTCACAATTGCATCCTGCAACTCGGTTCTCAGCCCTGACAACGTTTCCGCTACGACATAAACAACAAAGCAGCATGAGACACTGAGCAGCTAGTCAAAGCAAATATATGCAGTGTCACAACCCAACTTAAAGATGATATGCAATGATTTTTTTGGTTGTTAAAGTAAATTGTCCATAGTATGTCTTTAATATAAGTAAATCTATTCGAATATTAAGGAACATCAAAAAATTAGGAAATTTTAGAAAAAGTGCCAGAAAGTGCGCATGCGATGATTTGTTTACTTTTGCAAGTGATGACGTCATTCCTGGTAAACAAACAAGGGAACAAGCTATTGAAGTGTTGAGTGAGACATTACACAACACATAGGCATAACGACGTAGAAATAAGTTCTTAAAACATAAACTGGTAAAATTAACTTCTTATCTAATCTCAATAATGCATACCAACGCAAACAAAACATTATGTCGGTATGACGTCACACATGCCGAAGAATAGCTATACCAAAAAGACCAATAAACTTGTATTTTTTAGCATTTTACGGCATAATTTGTCAAAATTTGTTACACAGACGGGTTTATATTGCAGTAAGCAGCTAGAAACTACTTTTAATCAAGTTGGTAAAAAATCGTTGCATATCATCTTTAAGCTTCTTTGACTGGCCAATTTTCTACAGAAACTCCTAGTTAGGCTGGGTTACAATTACAAAAGGTCGCCCAAACAGAGGAGGAATTTTTGCAATACGCAGCTAACCATCAGCTCAAAGCATATATGCATCGAACGTCACTGAAACAAATAAAAATGTTCTTTGAACCTTGGAGTTTCAGTTGCAGAAAAAGACAAACGATGACGTTAATGATAATGATGAAATAATCATGATAATTATAACATCAGCAGCAACAACAACAATAAATTAGCCCCGTACTCATCACAACTGACGTTTCTGTCAAGTTCAAAGTCATGTGACACGCAAACTAGGACAAATATAACAAATCCGGCCCGATCAAATTTAGACATTGTGCCGTAGTTTAAGAACCAGTGGTTAGTTGGCCAGCTCCCATTGTAAATGGCGGAGGAGACAGCTTTTGAAAATAACCAGATTTCCAAGCTTAAAGGGCTCGTGACCTTGACCTTGGATCGGGTCATACTGCATACCGTTGTACATCACTCATCAACCTCTACCTGGACAGACGGACATTTGAGACCGGCTTTATTAAGAGTCAACCTAAAAATCTGCTCGTGAACAATTTCAAGCTCACCATTGCTACGCTGAATAACTTCAAGCAAAGTCTGAATGGCAGCAACAGCTTCAGAAATACTTGGATCATTCTGAAGTGTTTTATTGAAGCACCTCACAATCTCTGTCAATACAAACAAATCTTCATAAATTGCAACTGTCATGACATATCATTATTTAAGACAGCATCAACACGGATAATAAACATGGATGACAAAATGACAAGGCATTCGTAGATAGCAGACTTCGCACCCTTCGCCAGAGGAAGATCGAGCCATAAGCGTAGGCAACATGCACCAAAAATTTCGTAAAGATCGCACGTGTAGTTCCGACAATAGACTCGCAGACAGACAGACAGAGAGATACACAGACATACTAATCACAATACTTGCGCATGGCTGTGGACAGAAGTCATGTTTTTCTCGAATGTATTGCTTTATTGCAGAAAAACAAAGGTAGTGGTTATAGCGGCAAGTATTTGCAAGGCGATGAATGCATCCTTTAGTATAGCATGCTTCAGGTAACTACAGGGGCCATTATCATAGTAACAATAGCTACGGTGACGTGCATTCTGGTAATTCTTCCCATTAATCGTCAAATTTCTCCGTTCCTCTTTTACTTTAGTTTGCGAGTAATTTCGAAATAGTTAGTCAAAATGATGCCCTTTGATAACTGAAAATTGAATTCTGTCTGATTTTACAGCAAATAAGTACATTTAAGCAACATTGGTGTTTGTAGCGAAATTCATACCATTATACAGCCCATTATAGGAAAAAGCATAATGTCATCCACCACAAAACCAGAAGTACATAATGTATCGCAACAATGCCGGATGCCATTTATTTAGGGGTTAAAGGGCAAAGGTCAAGGTCAAAATGTCTGTGTCAGTCTTCAGACAGAATGCAATACTGTGTACGTTAGCCATGTTGGGTTTTCCCGGCATGGGTTTTTGCACTCTTGTGAATGCGGGCTTCTTCTAGTTTAACTAGCATTGGTACAGACTGTTTACTGATTGCTCTCTGATATCAGCTGCCCACTAACAATGTAATGCATTATTTCACTGCACCTGGTGTACTTTGCATAAGTGTGCAATTTTTTACATTCATTTTTATTGATTGTAATTGTAATTGTTCAGTTCCGTTTTTGATGCTACAATACATCACTCGATATAAATAAAAAACAATCACATAGACGACAGTGTGTGGAAAATCATTACCATTATAGAAACACATAAATAACGAGATGTGAAATTCCAAAAAGAGAAGCAAGGCTCAAAAACAACAATCAAGAACACCAACCTTCTGGATCCATTTCTGTGACTGACAAATCAAAACTGGAAAACTCTGCAACAATAAATAGCACACACAACATTATTATAACTAGTAACTCTACAACAGTCCAGTGAAAAACAACTTCATATCTAACAGACTAACGGCTGGTTTTTCCAACCGCCAATTTATCTTCCATTAACGTTTATGGGAGATTAGCTGCCATTAATTAATGGGAGTTAATCTCGCACTAGAGTTCATCTATGGCTCAATGAAAAGAGCATTGTCGACTTCCTATTACTGATAATTGAACTTTTTTCGCTAGCTCTCATGACTGTGGCACTATTAAGCGAAATCTGTCGAAATTGGCATTGTCTGAAGGGTCGATCACCTTGAGCGCAAATTCTAGGTAGATGGGGATGTCGCCCGCAACCTGTCTATAAACCATTAGATAGAGAAATGATGTAGCTACAAGTACGCTACTGGACGTTTTCACACAAAGAAACTTTGTAGCAGACTTCTTTCGACAGAAGTTGAATTTTACTGGCAAAAACAGCAAAATAGCGTATTGTGTCACCCCTTGGGTGACTTAGAGGTAACGTACACAGTTCATCAATGGCTCGTTTAAAGCATGTGGTCATATTAGTGCTAACTGTACTTTTTTCGCCAGCTCTCACGGTTGAAGCACAATAAGCGGATATTGGTCGAAATTGTGGTGTTCAAAAGGGGGTGGGTCACTAAGCACAAATTTCAGGAGCAAGGGGGTAGTCAACCAACGACTGTTGGCGTTAGAAAACGAGTCCCTGGGCTATCATGTGGCATTGTTTGTGTGATCATATCATATGTTTAGCCATTTCGGTACAGTGCTGGCTTGTGACAGATGGACAGACAGACCGACGAACAAACACACGATGACGGCTAATACCCACGCTAGCATAGTGTCGCGCAAGTAAAAGCAACAACAAAACGACAATGGCAGCTGGACGTACGCCTGCATGAAGATTACTGGCATGTGTCTAGCTTCACATAGCCGTACAGCTAGCCAAAACATTGGTGTGCAACTAATGCAGCAGCAACGGCTTACGTGTATCTGGATCTGGATAAATAATCGACAAAACCTCCGTTGGAGTATCACGTCGATGAGTGTGCTCTGCTGTCTATGGCATGGAGTGCAGCTGTGTCTTGAATGCAGAGACAGTGTCTGCGTTCACTGCCGACTGAAGCAGCGTATTCCACTGTGGGACTGTAGCTACAAAGAAGGAGTTCTTGTACTGCTGAGTATTGGCCGATATGTGACGGAACTTGTAGTCATGTTGGCTGTGGGTTCGTGCATCTGCTCTTGTCAGGATGTCATCCACTGGTATTGCTTTTTACCTTACACTATTTAAAAGAGAAGTCTCAGTCTAATCTCGCGTCTCTTTTCCTTCAGAGGCTGCCACTGTAGGTCCGGGAGCATCTGAGACACACTGGACTGGTAGGAGTAGTCTCTCTTTGTGAACCTGGCAGCTCGCCTTTGGACTGACTCCAGTGCAAGTTGGTCAGTCATTTTTCGTGGATCCCACACAGCTGCAAAGTATTCCAAGCGAGACCGAACTAGTGATGTGTAGGCAAGTTCTCTCGGTTTTTCTGGGCAGTGGTAGGTTACCGTGTGGCTATTTTTGCCGGTGATCGCTTAAATATTTCCTGTGCCTTGTGGTTCGTGGCCGTTTTGAACATAATCCTTGCAAATTACTTGACACTTGGGTGATGTATACAACCTTCTCGCTGCCTGTTAGCAGTTATTTGCAGTTAACGAAATAAAATTTTAATAATAAGTAAAGTAAATATAAACAAGAATAACTAACAAAAACTAATTTTAAATAAAGTAAATAAGTAAATGTACAACTCAAAGGTGTAAAGTGTAAACAGTAGCATAATCATCATCGGAGTTTCTGGATGCATGATAGAATCCTCTGTATCCAGATCATTATAGTATCAGGTCTTCTTTGTAGGGAAACTTCAGTGGTTGATCATTCCACGCTTTGTCAAGTCTGGCTTCAAAGGCCTGAACACTGGGTGCTGTGACAACTTCTTCGGGTAGAGAATTCCACGGCTTTACAACTCGTACAGCGAAACTGAATTTTCTAATGTCCAGCCGTGACTGCTGTGCATGTAATTTCAATGAATGGCCTCTCGTCTTATTATTATCTGATAACTTCAGTATATTTTCACAAACATCAGAGTCATAGATATGATGCAATATTTTGAAAACTTTTATCATATCGCCACGGTGGCGTCTGTAACGTAATGTTGGCAGATTTAGTTTCTTGAGACGATCAGAGTATGATAATAATAATAATAATAATATACACATTTGTATAGCGCCATATGGTCGTAACTTCAGAGGCGCTGGGCCAGGCAGTGTGCTAGTAGGAGTGAGAAGAGAAAAGAG
>Ga0209780_1003103_pt1 | contig 12211 bp, 6 predicted proteins | sample WorMetexBAHAMAS2_FD_187384 | JGI IMG/M metagenome (GOLD analysis project Ga0209780, IMG submission 187384) | Marine gutless worms symbiont microbial communities from Max Planck institute for Marine Microbiology, Germany - Inanidrilus exumae... | ecosystem: Host-associated > Annelida > Digestive... | reverse complement strand
AATATCATCTTTATTATTATTATTATTATTATTATTATTATTATTATTATGTCTTTGAAAGATCTACAAGGAAAACTGGAGATTGTTGAAATGATGAGTTTCCAGCCACACTCTTCAGCTATTACTTATCACATGGCATGTATATGAAAACTGCTGTCTAGTAGTATCCTTAAGCAACAGGTTTTAATTGTGTGGCACTTATAGCCAAATTGTTGTGAGTATGAGGACATATATTGAGTGAATATGTTGATGGTCAACTAGCAAAATGTATATGTTTGATCTTCAGTATCTGTTTTGTTGTCCAGCTTTGATTAATGTCAGTCAAGGTGAACAGGCCACTTGAATTGGAAAGCCTGTGTGTCCCGTACTATGTTATACATATCACAGTAATTAAACACAACAAGCGTCTATCACTGTAGCTGAAAGGCAACATTATAAACGACATATTACATTTGTCAGGATGAGTGTGCTGAGGTGCGGACGTCGTTCATCCAGAAGCTGCATAAAGGGCTGATGTCTCTGCGGCTTCCATTGCAGTACCTCAGTGTCATGTGCTTGGCTGCAAGTGAGACAGATAAAGGCCGTCGGACTGTGGTGAAGCAGATGCTGGTGTCCAACATCAACCGACGCCGAGAGTACCTGCGGCAGAATTCTGTTGCTAACAGTTAGTATTATTGTGAAGAAACTAGTGTTGTCTATACAAAACCAATTCGGAAATCATTGATTCTGTAACTCGTAGTTTTGATCGTGAAATTCTCGTCACTGTCTGCAGTAGTAATAGCTAAGTAGTATAAGCTTGCCATCAGAAAGAAATGAAGTACCATATAGAATGCTGCAAGTACACTGTGGGTGACTTCTACACGTCTGTACTGCCTTTGCAACAAACAAATATACGATTTAATTACAACAAATATTGGTAAAATGAAGCCTGTTATGCAACTAAGCAGACATCCCATCTCGCAGAGTACAGGCATCTCATCTATCGCACAAGGACCACTTTAAAAAGTCAAAAGTCGTCTTATATGATCAGCTATAATTTCCTGCATGCATGCATTCATGCAAGCATGTATGTACACTGCTATGATCCATTCAAGTATAAACAGCCCTTAAGTTCTTGAATGGACATCATTGTCATGTGTTGCTAGTATTGTGCATCAGAATAATTGAGTGATTTTTTGCTAATTTCAGCCCGCAAAATATTTGCTTTGCTGCCGGACTACGTGCTGCCATATGCTATTCATCTGCTGGCACATGACCCTGAGTTACGAGGAACTGATGACGTGGCAGCGTTGTCCAGCATTCGAGAGTAAGTTTGCTGGACTTCCTTCACTAAGTACACAGAAACAAACCTTAAAAAAGTTTCATTACAACACTTGTAAATGATGTTTGATAATATATGTTGCTTATCTGAACTGTTGTACACTGTCTTACATTTAACTGATATTAAGAGTTATTGTTGTTATCTCTCGTATAATATACAGTGCCCTGTGGCCGATCAGTTTATACATCATAAGCTTCTTTGATTATCATTTTTATCTGTTTTGCTTAGTTAAGATTTATTCTGGTGTTTTGTTGTATTTGGTGTAGTTTAGTCTTGCTGTGCGATAGTTGTCTTTCCCTGTTGTAGGCGCTAGCGTAATAATTTAAATTAGCCTCTCGATCCCTTTCCCTTTTTGGGTGGCTGCTGAACAAAAAGGCGGCCAGGGTTGAGGTTAATATATCGCTGGCCTTTTTTCACTGCGTAGGGATAGCTCTCCACCCCTGATTTTTTTGTCTCTGATATAGCCATATTTGTGCTGAAAAGGGACGTTAAAATCTAACTTGTGTTTTGAAGAAAATGATTTTTTTTGTTTTTATTATAAATATATTATTTATATGCTTTGTTGTGAAACCTAGTACACAAGTGTGATCGGTGAACTCTACATAATGTGATATGCTGTTAGAGTTTGTAATTTGTAAAATCTATTTTTTATCTTGAGTAGCTAGAACAGCTTATAGCGGGGGTTTTCAGACTGTGGTCCACAGATGATGTTGGTGATGATGATGATGCTTTTGTTTACTTGCCCTGTTCTATCCTCAGTTGAATTATTTATTTGTCACAGTTTGTTGTGGAGTTGACTGCACACTCATGTTGCGGCTGTTAGGCGTCAGTTTTGTTGCATTGTAGGTGCCTGTGGTTTCTGATGGAGCCACTGATAAAAAGTGAAAACTATAACTTCACATTCTACAAGAAGATGTTGGAAAAAATAAAACAGTGCAAGGATGCTGTGTGCCCGGACAATGACGAGGCAAATCAGGTCTTGTATATTGTCCTCGTCTCTCATTACCATCTGTCATTGCTCACTAATTGTTGAAGTATTTGCAGTTCTGCGTCCCATTCATCATCTTCAGAAATTGTTTGCTGTCCTCCATTTTTTCCATAATGGTTTATATGGTACTGGTACTTCAGATTTATTTCAGGCTCACCTTTTTACAGATTATTTTAATAATTATAGTTACAAGTGTCGCCCTAACCTGGGTCCTCTCACACTAACCTTACTGGCCCGCCGTGCAGTATTACCATGGAGCTATAATTAGACTGGAGGTGGCATGGTGTCATCTTCTGGTCTCTGCAGCTGAAGCTGCCTGCAGGCCTGCCATGGAGTGTTACAGACGATGACGGCGACAGTTGCCAGCAAGCAAAACAGTACTGGTCCATTAGGCAGTTCATTAATAATATCTCTTGTTTAAATAGACCTTTCTCAGGAGAACCAGAGTTAGCTTGTTCACCCTCCGTTTTGTACCTCCACTTGTTCTGCAAGAGAGCCTTTGGGGGTGAATGACACTAGTTTTGCTGGATGTCCTTCATATCACTCAATCATCTGTGTCAAGGCACAGAAGAAAACACTAGCACGTACCTCATGCTTTTTTTGTTTATCACCAAACTTCTGATAGTAGGGATGTTGATTCCTTTATTATGGTTCTCCAGCATCAATACCAGTGATGGTAATATACATTGTGTATTTCTATTCTACTGTAAGGTTTTAACTTCAGAGGCAGTTGTCTAGGTAACTGTCCAGCACCTCTGTAGCTCTATGTTACAGTGATTTCTAAATGTATAAGTTCATAATATCTTTTTGTAATGATGTTATGCAATGCACTGAATTTATATGTCCTGTATTTGTGGATATATTGTATACATTACTCTGTGCATGACTTATTTCGTGTGTGTTCAGTGTGATTGCATGTGACTGCCTCCACTCATTTATAAATCTAAGCATAGAACAGTAATGTGGGATTTATGTTAACCGACATCTGTATGAATCTGTTTATAGAAACTGTACTCGGTATGTGACTTGGCATCGGGGTTGATGATGTCCAAGACAGCTAACATAGTGTTAAAGGACTCTCCAGCAGAACCTTTGCTGCCACATAAGCTGTTTACAGAACCAGACTTGGTGAGTTCATTGCTGAAATTTATTCTGAGTCTTGATATGTTGTTCTATACATATGCTGAATGTTGTCCAGCAGTCTGTCATGCAGACTATCAGAGATTGTCATATATGTGGTACACATATACAGAGATAGGCTGGACATCATACTTGGCATCCAAACCGGACTTCAGTTTTTCATGTTTTTTTTGAGTTACGGTATATTTAAGAATTTTGATGAATGTGTACTGTTAATAGCACTCCAGCCATAATGCTCGATCACAGCTCATGCCTCATCGCTCGCTTCTCGCGCATAAGGTGCTTGATCCATTACCGTTGCTGGCTGCTAGTTCCGAATTCCCTGACAGAGCTCACCACTCATTTGCAGTTGCATATGCACGGTGACGGTGTGCAGATTGTGAGTCCGCGGGCTCGAGCAGTGCTCTCTACCCCCACCCGATGACCATCCAGAGGGTATAAGGATGCCACATGCCAAATTTCATGCAGATCCACTCAAAAGTGTGGCTGTACATAAGGAACAAAGAAAAAACAGACAGACAGATTTGGCTTTATATATACACCGTGTCCAAAAAAATCTGTCCACGTTTTTTTGGAATTACTCTGTCAAAAATTAACCGATTTTAATGATTTTTGGTGTGTGAAATCTTGAGAAAATTTGGCATCAAAATCCTATAAGTCTTCCCACCTCACCTATCATCTGTTGCCTTGGGAAATCCAAAGAAGTCATTTTCAACAACACATCTAATGCATACTTCAGATTATTTGTGTTATGAAACAAACTGTAACTGTTACAGAGCGGCTTATTGTTTCCAGGTATCTATGTAGCCCTATTCTATGGTCAGTTTTTATAATCTCTGGTCAGTATCACGTCACAACTGGTTATTTTCAGAGGCACCAGTGTTATACAACACAACTGGCTCTTTTCAGAGCTACCAACATTTGGAGGAAAACAGTATAACTTTAATCAGAAGAACAACGTCTGCATTTCACAAGGTAATGCAGACGTGGCATTCAGACGTGGTGGGCAAGTTTACAGTCACTGTTACAGGTCGTTTTATTCTGAGATAATGCAAATAATCAAATGTACGTATTAGTAGTATTGTTGAAAATGACTTGGATTTTCCAAGTTGAAGTGGCTACAGCTGACAGGTGAGATGGGCAAGTTTATAAGCCTTTGATGCCAAATTTTTTCAGGATTTCACTTGCCAAAAATCGTTAAAATCGGTTAATTTTTGACAGAGTTATTCAAAAAACAAAAAGGTGGAAAGATTTTTTGGGTGACAGTGTATACGATTGTCTTGAGTTTAGTTTTATCAGCACCAGGCTGAGTGATTGGCTGTGAGGAATATGTCTATGATGACCAATTTTCTGTCGAGTGTGACGTCGGTCAGCGAATTATCCCAGTGAATGAACTAGCCCTATTGTTTTTCAGTATCACAGCTCTGACGATATTGTCATGATGACTGGTGTTGTTTGTGTTGATTTTGCTTGTAGAGCATTGTGAACAGTACAGTCTACTTGCCAAAAGAACTGCAGAATGTAAAGGTTAGTGCTGCAATTACTGAGAGTCACGATATGATACGATGCAGTAGATTTATTTGCGATCAAAAGCTGATGAGATGGCCAGCTTAATCTAACGCACGGCACAGAAATGAAAAAATAAGGAAAACTAACAACAAAAACCGAGTAGCTGAGAAGAAATGGTGCGGGCAATAGTCTGTGAAGGCAGTCCTGGAGGAAGAAGTGAAACTTCGAGAGTAGGATTTGTGAAATGGTTAGGTTTTAAGCTGGCAGTGAAAGAGTTTTGGATGTGCAAAGTGGTGAATCATAAGAGGAAGAAGTGGTGGGTGAAGGAATAGGTGAGTCAGAAATGCAGGAACTGGTTTCAGAATGAGGTTGGTGGAGAGACAGAGGAAGTTGATTCCAGTGACGTATGGAGGTTGGGTAGTTGTGAGAACTTTGCTGGTGAGAAGAGATGAAATTGACTGATGAAATTGTTGCTTTGACTTCTTTTGTAAGCATTGTCTGTATTACACCCAGTGAACTTTTTAAGATTTTGGAAACTGAGCTATTGTATTTCTTGATTCAAATCATTTTCAGCAGGATTCAGCTGATATGCAATGCAAGACTGTCACATGTGCAATAGACTCAATATGCAAATTACATAATTATGTATATGTATGTATCCTGAATATCCTGTAATTCGATACTTCTAGCACTAGAATTATAAAGTCTGTTGTTACCGTCAGATTCACCTGTGCATTTAATTTCATGGCATCATTGTTTATTTTGATTTGTGGCTTCAGCAAGGTTTTAAAGCCTGAAGTACATTTGGACATAACAGTAGTCAAGTATGTATCTGTTGACAGTCGAAGAAACCAAATGCTGCACAGCCGTCGACCAAAAAGTTCTCAAATGAACCCAAGTCGCCGGATTCATCAGTATCGTCAAATCCTTCATCACCAGTGTCTTCACTGAAGTCTGTTCCGGTTGTGCATTCACGACAGTCTACCATCAGCAAGCTTCGTGCGGCGCGTGAAACACAGACTGGCTCAAAGGCAAATGCATTGCATGATGAGATGCCAGCGAGCCCTGGGTCATCATCAGTCGGTTCAGATTCTCCTCGCAATAGTAATCGCAAGCCAGCCAACAAAAAACCCGCTACTGTTCAGAAACGAACATCGCCTTCTGCCGAAATGTCAGTGTTCAACTACATCGTGCTTCTGTTTAGTCTATTGCTGGACAGCAGTGTACTTAACGCACTAAAATGTTACTGTTTTAAGTGATACTTCCGTATACAGTGTAATACTAATGAAACCCATTTCTTAGTGAAATGCTTCAAAGGTTTGTCAAAACGAAGAAGCCACTGATTCGAATAATTGCAGACAACCACTGTAACATTGATAGTCCTTGACGCATTGTGAACAAACACATTGCAGTCAGTAGATAAAGATTAAAGATAAAGTAGCTAATTTTAATAAAACTATGTAAAATGCACAAACACACAAATGAGCAGGTAAATGCAAAAGTGTTTTTACTATTTTCTAGTTCAAAAGTATGTTTAATTAGTTTGTGTTGTATCTTCTATGTACTTTATATCAGCTACCGAACAACAGAACTGCTGTACTTGTGGTATTGCTGCACCAAAAAGTACCTTAACTCCGTGTACTTCTAGTGTCATAAAAATGGTGCCATGATAATACTGTGGTAGCACCCAACACTACCATATGGTGCGTGGTGTCGGCAGTATCGATGTCGGCACTTTACTGCAGAAGGTGGTCAAATTTCCAACATATTCACATGTGACACGTTGTTTGATTTGTGTTGTATACAATGACGGCAAATTGCACGCCGAGTTGAAGTCTGCTGTGTACGACTGCCTTGTTTGGTGTTTGTCTCATATACCTGATTTAATATTTCACATCAACTAAATACTTGTGATGTTACGTTTGTTGTTAGCAAGAAAACCAGTCCAGCTCGAAGGGATAGCTCTGCATCTGGCCGGAAACTGACTCAAGGAAAGATCTCGGACTATGCAAAGCCCCAAAGCAAGCTTGTACCACGATCCATCTCTAGGCGAATGTCAGAAGAAAGTACGGCATCTTCTAAGAATGGCCCTACAACGAAACAGCCATCTTCTCGTCATCATGTCCGCGATAGCAGCGAAGAGTCTTCCGAGAGGACGTCGTCTCCTGTAAAAAAGCGACAAAGCAGCGTGTCAAGTGTCAGTAGGTCTTCCAGCCCAGCAGCAAAGAGATCCACTGCAGTTAACCGGTAATACTGCTCTCTCTATATGCTGTAACAGACCATTGAACTAAATTTGTGAAAATGACAAGCCAGCAATTTTTACTTGCTATGCTGTAACAATGCAAGTCTGGCTTAGAGATTGGTTAGTTGGCCCTGCCCACCTGGGCCAATTTGATCTGAGTATTTATTTCATGTTAACATTATAATTTAACTGCATGGTGCAGATATGCCAGGTATGGCAATGGTGTAAAACAAATAGAAAAATACCAGTTTTATCGTTCAGCCGTCCCTGTTCAAATTTTTAAACATCTATTTTACATAGTAACCTGCTGACACCACAGTACATTTCTTGACTTGTGTGGTTATTGTCAAAATAAATGTAGTTATACTTTGTTGCTGTAAATACTGCGTGCTTCTGCTTGATTCAGAACGGCAGGTCGTCCAGACTTGACGACTGCTAAATCACCAAAGCCAGCGGCCAAAAGAAAAGCAACTCAAGAGTCGAGTAGTTCTCAAGATAAGCCATCAAAGCGGTTCGTATTTTGGAAGTATCGTAGTGCTAATGACATTGCAGAAAGCCTGTTGTGTATATGCGATGTTGTATTATATGATCTGTATTTTTGTTCATTACCCATGGCGCAGTAGCGCAACAGGTAGACCGTTGGATTTGCGATCAACAGGTCGTGGGTTCAAGTGCTCCTCGGGAGAAAGCTGTGTAACAACCTTGGGCAAGTTGTACACACCTATGTGCCTCTGGCACCAAGTAAGTACAACTTGGTACCGGTACCTGCGTCTGGGAAGGTAACCGCAGGCCTGGCGGAAAATAATGGTAGCCTACCACTGGGTGGATGAATTTTAGTCACCTGTGGGCTGACTGCATGTACACCGGTATCAGGTCCGGGCCCAGCGCTTAGTAATGAGTATGGGAAGCCTTTTCACGCATGCTGGCTGTATAGCTGCTGGTGTTGGGTAGGGCATTCACTCATGTCTGTTTGTCTGTTTGTCCTTGCTTGAGCTATCATCACCAAAGTCAGTAGACATATAGTACTTGACAGGACCTCGGCATTCACTGACCCTAAAACCCTAAGCCTTGGGTTGGGGTTTTTTTACTTTTGTGATGGGGATGGGCCGGGATGCGGAGCAACGTGAGGTGCATGTCGATACGACTGTTTATTTTTTAGGTCGACTCCTCTGCATTGACCTAATAAAGTGGGTCTCAAATGTCCATCCGTACATTGATCCACAAAAAGTTTCTTCGATTTCAGTGAAATTTGGTATGTAGGTAGAGGTCGATGGGTGATGCATGATGGCATGCAGTATGACCCGATCCAAAGTCAAGGTCACGAGCCCTTGAAAGTCGGAAATTCAGCCATTTTTAACGGCTGTCTCCTCCCCCATTTATAATGGGGGCTGGCAAATGACCACGGATTATCAGATTAGGGCACAATACCGAAAGCTTATCGGGGCCGAATTTTATATTTTTGTCCTAGTTTTTTGTGTCACGTGACTTTGAAGTTGGCAGTAAGTAGGAGTCGACCGCCGGCACCAGTCCTCGTACGGGGCTAATTTATTCTACTTGCTCAGTATTTTGTCAAGTGGCAACAACTGCAATCAAAAATTACATTCACCCGTCGTGTGTCTGCATGTCGATACGACTGCACATTTCTCTAGTTCGTCCACACATTATTATTGAGTCGCATATTTATAATTAAGTTACTGTTGTTGGAAAGGGGGCATAAAGGAGCGAATGTCAGCAGTCTGATGAGAATGAGTGTCAGTGATGCCCACTGCTTCGTGTTTCCTTCAGTACTTTGACACTGTTGGTTTTGGTTTTCTGACAGAAAGGATATCCTACCTGTAAAGAAACCTGTGTCACTTTACTTCAGACATTTTCTTGTGGAACTGACGAAGAAAATTGAGGGGAACTGAGGTAATTCAAATTTACCTGAAAATGGCTTATTAATGTGGAGGTATGTAAGTTCTGTAAGATGATTCTTAAGTTGCATACGTGCAATTATGGTACAGATACATGTTCTGTTACTTGTGCGATGTGGATGTGTTCCCAAAGGTCTCGTCTTTATGCAAGTACGCAGTCTTCATCATCATCAGTATCACCTACAAGCAAAGCTACAAAGTAAGCAAAAGCTTATGTCCAGCATAAACTTTTAATGGTAACTTAATTTTAGGTCGACTCTTCTGAGTCTACCTTATAAAGAGGGTCTGAAATGTCCGTCCGGGAGTATGTCCATCTGTGAAATTTGGCATGTAGGTAGAGGTTGCTGAGTGATGCACGACGGTATGCAGTATGACCTGATTCAAGGTCAAGGTCACGAGCCCTTTAAAGTTGGAAATCCTTCCATTTTCAAACGCTATCTCCTCTGCCGTTTACAATGGGAACTGGCAACTGACCACTGACTCTTAAACTAGGGTGCAATATCTTAATTTGATTGGGCCGGATTTTTTTATATTTGTACTAGTTTTTGTTATGAGACTTTGAACTTGGCAGAAACGTCAGTTGCGAGGAGTCGACCGATGTACGGGGCTAATTTATTTAAAAGCAAGTTTTAAACAACTTTTTTGCATACCTCATTTCAGATTATGAAACTTTCCAAAAATAACTAGGAACCAATACCACTTTTTAGGAGAAGTGTCATCGTTGATCCACTCAGTTGACCACGGTGCTGTATTAATTCTGTGTCGAGTGGGACTTAAAACCTTAATCAGTCATTTTTCAATGCATGCAGATGAATACTATTACTGTTTCAGGATCACGTCTAACCAGTCAAAATATTATCTGTTTACTAAAAAATAATTCATTAAGCTTCAGTTACAAACTGAACTTTTGATGTCAGTTAAATTTGTAGCATAACTATAAAAACAGTTAACGGTTTTTCAATGAACTGTTGTTCATTAATGGGCAGTTGCATTTAAACTTCTTCTTCACACCTTGTCACATCCAAGGCATGGCACACGTTTACAGTGTTTCTGTGCAAATTACCATTATTATCCTGTTAATTCATGTCTACTGGTAATAACATTTTGTCCATTTTATTGGAATATTCTTTATATATTTTTTCTCTGTTTTGTAATGATTTTTCTAGACAAAAAGCAGCAAAACTGATGAATGGTAGCAGCAGTTCAAGGCAGAAAGATACAGCAACGAGTTCCTCCCAGCAGAGATACAAAGGTCGACTGGCATTGAAGAGAAGGGCTGGTGCTGCAGCCAAAGCTGCACAGAAATATGCCGACTTTGATGTACGTTTAACAGCTCCATGATTTATATCAGTTCTAATCCTACTTTTTCCTGTGCTGTTTTAAACTACATTTTAGTTTTATTTCTGGCTGCAGAGTGCACAATTTGCTCTCTGTAAGTGGTCGAGCAAAGTGATTGGAGAGAGTCCGAGAGAGTACATGCTTGCACTTTGCAGCTCCCTCCGTCCATACCGTTTGCTGATCACTTTTGCCCTCGACTCCCTAGCTCCCCAAGTCCCCATAAGTGTTACACCTACCTCTGTGGGGACCTTGCATGCCCCATGGTGTCCCCTTATCCCCCAAACATGTGCAGGCCTCTAGTATCCTCCTTGACAGTTAACACAGTTGATCTTATGTTCCTCATCCGTTTCCTCTGTGATTATATTCTCTCCATAAGTTAGGCTGAATATATCAGTTGACAAGATTTCAACTGGCATAGCATGTCGCAGTCTCTGCGATAGCTGTTTCTAATTGTAGTTATTTTTTCACACTACGCGAGTTGCTGTCATCCCGCAGTCACTTAATTTACGGTGACAGTGAGTGACATCGATGGCATAGGTTGTTTGATGAACTTGAATGCCTGTGCGACATTATTTCCACGCATCAGTCAATACAAGCAAATTGCAAGCAAATAGCATAGCGACTTGAGTCGCAACTGCTATATCTGAGTCTCATCTCCTATGCCATGTGACGCTCATAACGCTTTGCTCATGTCTATTATTCCACTCTTTAATTAAGCATGCCGGTTCACATAATTGTCGGGTCAAAATGTACGCTGGCCACGTCAGCATTCATGCACCAACTGATCTTCACAAAAAGTGGGGTTCCACATCTATATTGTGTTGGAACACAATACAACGTTTGATCCAGTCAGTATCATCTTTACATTCAGCATGGCCAAACCATAAAAGTCTGCCTTTCCAAATCACTTAGACTCGCTGGTTCCAATCGCAGCAGTGTTCTTCGAGTTCCTCATCATTAAAACTGAATGCACTTAATTTACACTGAAGCTGTATCTTAACTGGCAGTCATGTGTCTGTCTTGTGTCATAGGTGTCGACTAAGAGCACAGCAAAGAAGAGGTGAATGAATGGGTTAACGATTTGAACAGTTGCATGATAGTTAGGACGGAATGCCGTTCAGTGTACTGTGTCACTGTCAAGAATGTACATAAATGTAATCTGAGTAAGTATTTTGTTAGTTACTTGTGTGTTTACAGTAGCAGGTTTTGTTTCTGATATGTTGTACCATATTGGTTTGTAGTTTGATTGTAACACACCGAGTGTTTGTGAAATCATTTGCATTGAGTTGAAAATTTGTTACCATTGCATTTTCTGTCTTGTCTTGTGTTGTCATGTTTCAAATGAAGCAGTATGCATGTAGTTATGCCAGTGATAATCAGTAGGTTGCTTTTAAGTTCTTTGACACTTCTGCTTCTTGACTGTTCTGGTGCTGTTTCTTGAGCGATAGAAAGGGCAGTTGGTCTGTAAGATGTCCTGCTGCAGTAATCCCAAACGGTTTTGTTGGGTAACTTTTTCTAATCAAGAGTATATGTGGCAAAGTAGGCCAGGTGAAGAAAACTGGAGCTAGTAGCAATTCTACCCAAACCTTCCAGAATGTTAACATTTTTACAGTCTTCACATTTAACATTTTTGGTGATTTTGCCGTATTCTGAGTCAGGGACCGCGGAAGGTAACGAAAAGTGGGGGGTCAAAGAGAGAGCGCTTATGGTGAGCACAGGAGCTCGAGCCTATAACGGGAGTCTGGGGGTGGAGCCCCGGG
>Ga0209780_1003102_pt1 | contig 12212 bp, 8 predicted proteins | sample WorMetexBAHAMAS2_FD_187384 | JGI IMG/M metagenome (GOLD analysis project Ga0209780, IMG submission 187384) | Marine gutless worms symbiont microbial communities from Max Planck institute for Marine Microbiology, Germany - Inanidrilus exumae... | ecosystem: Host-associated > Annelida > Digestive... | reverse complement strand
GGGCTATCGGCCGCCGCCGGGCCGGCCGCCGGGCGCGTGGGCGGTCGGGCGGACGACACTGCGGAGGGCCAGTACGGTTACGTCCCGTTAGGGTGACACCTCGTTTTAATAAAAATAATTTGTATGAACTTGATGTCTATAAACTATTAAATGTTTGCTAATTCAAAAAGAGACTCGCCTATCGCCGAGAGATCCGCGCGACGCTCTGTGTTAGTTGAAATGTTGTCAACTATTGTACGAATAACGCAAACAAATCGCGTATTAACCTGAGAAGTACTTTCTGCAACAGTCACTTTTTATTCGGCTATCTGCATGGTTTTGTACGTGCATCGTTGTTGCTATATGCTCAACTGTCGCACTACGAACAAGCGATGCTTCGTGTCATGTGCACGTAAAAGCCCGGTCCACACTAGCAACAATGTCGAAGCAACAGGCAACTTTGTCGAAAGGACGAAATTTCAACGCAAAACTCGTTCGACATTGTTGCCGTTTTTGGCAACAAAGTTGAACGTTGCTTCGACATTGTTGCTGGTGTGGACCGGGCTTAACGCTGAAGTAAGTCGTATGTGTTATAAACAAACTTCGACGAAGACCAACGTTGTTGATGACACTGCGTATACCTCTGTCAGTGCACTGTCGTAGACACGGACCTCCGTGGCGGATGGACATGAATTTCCGGCGATAAGGCGACTGAGCCGGAGACTTTTCAACCGGTCGAAAACCGCAATGTTTACCCGCCCCATCTGCATTTGGGTCCCCGTTAGGGGTAATCCCATAGGAATTTCGTCGATATTTTTGCGTCATAAAACCAAGCGTGTCTGGCTATCGTGCGGCGTTGTTTTAATGATCCTATATTTAGCCATTTTGGTACAATACCGGCGTGTGACGGTCAGATTGACAAACAGACATAGGGCCACAGCGTAAACCGCGCTAGCAAAGCGTCGCGCGGATAAAGCTATAATTAAAACACATTTTATGGTCGAAAGCTTGTCGATGCTGCGATATGATTACTGTTTTGAGGCAATTTATTACGTTTTTGTGTTTTGCATACCTTCTACACAAAAAACAGATTACGTACGGTAGGCTACTTACTTTGCTCGTCGCAGAATGTGTATGGATTGTATCAAGTGTAACAAAAATTGGCGAAATGTAGACTAAGTTAAAGTTAACCAGGTATAAATATTCATTTGTTTACTCAAAAAATAACGCCCTATATACATGCTTTGTTGCTTGCTGTTGCCTAGAATTCTGAGGGATAACTTTTCATCATTGTGACTTGAGCATTAATGCATTTCTCTGTATTTGCAGCGCGAAGTCGAAATCCAAACTGATCGGCAGCACTAAGCAGCATGGGCATGTTCGATCATCTTCGCGAGTCCATTTCGTTGGCTTAACTCCAAGCGAACCTTCGTCACCAGCAGCCGATAATCGGCCAACTACCAACACCGCTGCGCATGTGGACCCCCCGGCTAGCACCGATAACGGCCAGTTGGACCACCGTCGTCGAAATCACGACTGTCATGCGGAGATGTGTTCTGTTAATAACACCGATACGATGCGCCCTATGCAGGTGATGTCTCCAGCTGCTGTAACCACAGGTGTTACATCAGTGCGACGAACTCTTTACTCGCCCAGGTACACCAGCGACGGGCGGCTGAAACATTGCCTCGCTACGACCACCAACGACATGCTGTCCACGCAATAGTGACCCTGCACTGATGACCTTTGATGGACACATCAATGCCCAGACAAGGGACCGTTATAGAGCGACGATTTGATTGGTAGAGCAACATTGGCTCTTTTTGATTGGTTGGCTGTTACATTTCCGATTAGTTCTTTAACGAAACTGACGCACTGCAACCAGTTACAACAAGTGGTCAAAGAATTTCGACAAAAGGCCGCATCGCAGGGGGGGCGGATTTTTCACGTGGGACAATGTAATGTGACACCGACCAGTCTGGAGCATTGCAGCCGGCTACCGCAGTCCCGCTGTCGCCGTTATCGATTTTTTTTTGCTGTGTAAAAACGCCAAAGCGCTGAATTTCAATGCTTTTTAATGGGCCAAACAACCCCAAAATTACCCCCTTCCCGCGCGAAGATCTCGACCCCATCTAATACATGGTTTCTTGGGCCCCGCCCACTAGAGTCTACCATCCAATCAGCTGTTTTTTGCAGGACTCATGAACGTCACCATAAGACAAAACACACAGATCGCGCTACTCCGTCTGTAGCAATACGCGCGCAGTACATGCAATGCCGCCTAAAATAAAATACATATCAACACAGTGCATAACAAGGCAATCGTAGATATCAGACTTCGCCCGCGGTGTGCAATTCCCCCGTTCGCGGCCGATAATAGACTGCCCCTATGTGCACGCCGTTGCATGGACCAGCCCAGTCCGCAATTCATAAGAGTGTTAGGCTTGTCGGGCACATGTTTCCCAAAAAATTGCCCTTTCCCCTTCGGGATCGTCACCACCACGAAACTTATCGTTTCTCGAGCCAAGCCCACTCATTATCCCGAACGGCATCTCGATCGGTTCAGCCGTTTGTGTATGGGTCTCAAATGCTATGTTGTACATGTTCAATGCATTGTTAGTGGGATAGAAAACCCCCAAAACTGCCCCTTCCCTTGGGATTTCGTTACTTTGCCGGAGTAGGACCGAGCCTCGGCTATTGGCAACATGCATAAAAATTTTAGTAAACATCGCGCGTGTGGCTCTGAAAATATCTTCGCGGACAGACAGACAGACAGACACACACAGACGTACTCATCACAATCCTTCGCAACCGCTCCCGCGGGCGAAGTAACTACAATACGACACAGTAGAATACGATAAATCAGATTGAAAAGACGCTAGAAATCGTAAGCAACGCTAGCAACGCATCATAATACAGGCCGGATACGTAAAAACGTCAACATTTAATTATTTAATATCTTGATTAACTGAGTCGTATCTGCTAACGCTACGAATGCGTTTAAAAGTAGAATAGATAAATTTTGGCAGAATCAAGATATTATATATAATTTCGAGGCACAATTGCACCGCGGAAACCGGAAGTGGCAGCGAAGTGATGTATGAGGAATGTCAGCAAGTTATTATATTGTAAAGTGTTTGAACGAGACAGGCACAGAGGCACAAAAACAAAAAAAAATCAGAAACCAACAAAAATAATCGAATGAATAATTGAATGTCATTTTCGGCGTTTTTGGGACAGGTTCGCAAAATTTTGCGCAAGCCGGATCAGCAGTGCCCCATCCAAATTTCTGTCGGAATATTTTTGTTATTTAAGGAACAGTCTGGGTCAAATAAGTTTTGGAAAATTTCAGCAAATTTTAAACCAACTTTAGCCCTTGAGTAGTGTTCGCTGGCCTTCCTTCACTGGATAGGGATAGCTCTCCACCCCTGACCTTTTATCTCTGATATAGCCATATTTGTGCTGAAAGGGGACGTTAAACTCCGACTAACTAACTAACGTTGAGTAGTGTCGTAGGTCACCGAGGTGAGTTGCTTCAGAGTTCAACGTCGCATATGCACAGAGGCCGCGACGTCGGCACAAAATGGCCGGTATTTGCATGTGGCGACGCTGAAAAAGAAATCTAGGGTTTAGCTTCAGAAATAAGAGGCTCGGCTGTCGCCGAGAGAGCCGCGCGACGCTCTGTGTCAGTTGAAATGTTGTCCTACTGTTGTACGATTGACGCAAACAGATCGCGTGTCAGCCTGAGGAGCATTTTCAGCAACTGTCACTTCATTCCGCTACCTGCATAGCTTTGTACGCGCATCGTTGCAATAGAATGTCTCAACTATCGCACGACGAGCATGAGATGTTCCGTCTCACACACATCATACATGTAACGCTGAAGTGAGCCATAGGTGTGATAAACAGACTTCCACGACAACCAAATTGTTGATAACATCGCGTATTCCTCCGCCAACGCACCGTCGTGGACGCGGACCACCGTTGCGGATGGAAACACATTATTGTCGTCGATAAAGCGTCTCAGCAGGAGACATCTCGACCGGTCAAAAAGCGCTATTTTACGTAGCATAACGTCGCGCGGTAAAATCGTGAGACGGTGCTGCCATTGACTCATGCAAATGTAGTCACTTCTGTTTCCCTTCTATCATTTAGAGACAGGTGTCAGACGACCGGCTGGATGATAAACGACCTTGGTTTTCGTATCTGACATTTCGACTGTCCACTATCGCTGACTAATGTGTCCGATCTTGCATACAAGCTTCTGCACGCTGTCATTCAACCTTTTCCATAGCCTGCCTCAGCTTCTTCATTCTACTCTGTCTATATTCATTCGTTGTGCATACATGTGTCCAAATAACTGCAGTCTTTGTTCACGAATTCTTTTCATCGGCGTTATTATTCTGCCTCCACGGACTTTTGCCTGCACCGTTTCTTCTTATCTACTCGGTTCTTGATTTTATTTCTTCCTATTTTTTCCTTTCTGGGCCGTGCGCTAGATTAAGCTGGTCATTTCGTCAGCTTTTGAGCGCACGTTAATCTACCGTATCGTATCGTATCGTATTCATTTTTATCAATTTTTATTTCTTTGCCTCTTCGTTTTACTGGTGAATGTAAAAGTCGTTTTTAACGTTTATTCATTCCGCGGTTTTGCGTTTTTAACGATTTTTGTCAACGATTTTTTCAAAACGTTGTCACGGTAGCATGCAGATAATTAAAGTTCAAAGAGAAGCATGTTGGGAAAAAAAGAAACGAAATAACGTTGTGTTTTTAGTCTGTGTGACTGTTTTGTCTTTTAACTGTTATTTTTTTGTCTGCATCTTTGTGCGAGTAAACGCATTCATTATCCACACATGCCGATAGGCAAGGTCTGGATATATCGTTTACTGCTTGTGTGTGTGTGTGTGTGTGTGTGAAAGCGAAGCTGTTTTCTCGTGTTAACAAGGAGCGCGTCGCGCGGTTCCTCTGCGATAGCTGAGCTTAATGTTAACGACAAGTCAGTGATATATCACCGCAAAAGCTACATAAAACGACAACATAAATATATACGAAACACAAATAAGCACAAAAAGAAAGCAAAATGAAACAACAGGAACACCGAGAGAACTCGAAACCACAGAAATAATGCACATTTTCGTCAGTAGATAATCACAGCAGGCAGCATGCACATATTTTGGTAAATTTGCAGTTGGACCACAGTAATTCTTACAGTGATCGATTGCAGTCAATCCGTTGTTGCTAGCTTGTAAAATTTGCAACGATTAAATTTGGCATTATGTTCCAATGTAGTTAGCCCACTGTAGTGCTTACAATGTATGTACACTGTATAATGTAATGTACGTTGGCATTACAGTGGTCCAAAGCAAATAGACCACTATAACACTAAACGCCAAGCTAGGCACTCAGCTATGTAGTGGTCTATAATCACTTGGCCCACTATAACACCGAACGAACTGTACAGAAAGGTACCAAAACTATAGTGGGCTGTGCTTATAAATCGCGTTTTCTTAAATATATTGCTTTATTGCAAAAATATGAAAGTTTATTTATTTATTTATTTATTTATTTATTTAAGTATTTCACAGTTGAGTTAAAATGCAAATTTAAAAATAATAATCAATGATAACAGTTACAACCGTAGGCTAAGATATCAAGGCGATGCACTAACAGATACGTTCAGTGCAAACATGGAACAGTGCAACCAGTACAAACAGCTTATTCAAGAACTATTGCAAGTATACAAAAAAGACAAATCAGTACTCTTCACTAGCGACTTAAAAGCAGCAACAGAATGCAATGTAGCATTTGTAATTCTTAGGTAATTCCAGGGGGCTAGAACACGTTCACAAAAGTAGTGTTTACGCAGACTGGTACGACAATAATTTGCGTAGTTGTAGTTATTGCGGCAAATATTTGCAAGGCGATAAATGCATCCTTTTTATACCATACTTCAGGTAACCACTGCAAACCTTTCAACACGAATTTCTCAACTTTGGTATATTTGCAGATGGACCACAGCGGCTAACTAATAGCATTGCAACTGCGGAACGGCTTCGCGCAGGCTTCAGTCGGTAGGCTTAGCGCTCAGCAGTGTCACAAGCCTACGCAACGGCGCATCAGAGTGCAGGCTGCATCTCTTATTATGAGTAGCTCTTCCGTATTTCGGACGGTATTGTTAATTGATTGCAGAAGACTCGTATTAGCGAATGTAGGTTGAAACTACTTTATTAACTACAATCAGCAACACATAGATTCGTTTTCTGTCCTCTTTGCGGGTAAGTCGAAGCCTGAAATCGTACATCGTTAACTCTCGTTCTACTGCGGGTGTTTTGTTGAGACTATTTGTTATTTTGTGGTTTTTAAGCTACCATAATCATTTCTGACGTGTTGATTTTCTTTCTAGGCTGTTTTTAGTTTTATTCTGCGAAAGACTGAGCCTACCTTTTTTCGCTGGCTGTCTGTCGAATGCGTAAAGTAACTTTTGACAAGAGTTTAATCCCTTTGTTATCAAAAATCACTGTGTAATACAATAATTGACTTAGCGTACAAATGAGTCGTTATCACCATAAATACTGAGATCGATGAATGTTTGCTTTTGCTCACATCGAGCAGCTGTACAATATTTTTTCATTAGTTTTGTTGATGCGGAAAAAATTCGTTACTTTAGTTGATTTCTTGGAGGTAAATAAACTTACGATTTAATAATAATCCTATTACTAAGAAATCGATCCGCGTGTTGTCATTAACCGTGCCATTGTGTCATGACACAGGCATAGCGACTGGACAACTGAAATAGCTGAAGCAAACAAAACACTTCGTATACATCAAACGAAAAGTAAATTATTATTCGCAGTCCCTTAATGACTGTAGGCCGACCAAATGTGAGTCCAACTATACCCATTTATCAAGAACCATAGTAGTAACTATATAATTGCTGATACATCACGTGTATTATGCCCCCACCATCAAAGTGGATGCATTAACCGAAGTTGTTGCTCGTCCGTCTACCCGTATGTTTGTTTGTCTGTCTGTTCGTCTCATTCTCCTAGCTCAACAACGGTGCATTTTAAAGCTACGTTTATTTTAGAAGAATACTAATAGGAAACCGCATACGAAAACTCGAACGCACCGTCGGAGACGCTGAAAATGCGAGACATGCGACTCCTCGTCGAACAAGGTGTCGCCCTAACGGGACGTAACCGTACTGGCCCGCCGTGCAGTGTCGACCACCCGACCGACCACGCGCCCGGCGGCCCGCTGTACCGCCCGCCGTCAGTGTTCTTAACACCGATAATAGAAATCTTTCATCAGAACATGAGGAGATGATGAAGGATTTCTATTAGTTTTGTCGACTAATAAAATAATGGAATGAGATATTTGATCGAAATCTTATTTTGATTTTTAAAACTTGAAGTACTGTTCTTGGTCTTTTTCTGGTTCTCGTCTTTACATAAATTCTTACTAACATCGTAAGAATATTATACTCTTATTTTCGAGAATAATAATGCGAACGTTTAATAACATTACGCTAAAGCTGATACGGGATTTCATTATTCAGCACATATCAAATACCGGCCCCGCACGTAACAAGCACGATAGTAAGATACATAGTCGATAGCTAATAGATAGCATCGCTATTTTAAACAACTTATCAGATTTCTATGTTATTACCGCGTTGTTTTCAATTATAATCTTACACTCGCTGTCGAGCAAAAAGTGAAAATGCAGTATGCTTCCATTACGGTAATGCTATTTGGCAGAGATAAAAGTTAATTGGATATTTTGGGTCGAGAATTTATGGGCCTAAATATTTCGATTGGAACCGATTAGATTTCGGCACTGCAGCCGCGGATATGCACGATCAAAATATTCCACTATTGGCTAAAATCTTAAACGAATTAGAAAATCTGTCCTCGATCGAGGATCGAGGTCAGACCGACCGTGTTAACGCGTTACCTAGCCCGCACGCGCTGGTCTCCACCGATGTCGCTGGCCTCAGCCGCGCCACACGCATGCCTCGCCGCGCTAGCGCGCAGCTGATGACGTGACAATAATAACCTACTATTACGACCATCATTTAATACTCACAGGACCCCGCAGTAGATACTCGTGTAGCGCACACATTTTGGCTTTGACCTTGACCTATAACCTTGAATAGGGTCATGATTCGGAAACATTCAAGAATCAAGTTCAAAGGTCAGTCGGTTCAAAAGATAAGACTGGGGACAAACGGACGGACAGACGGACAAGACCGATTGATCGCACTGGCTTTCCTGCTAACGCGGTTGGTAATGAACCTTTTTATTCACCGTATAATGGCAGCAAAGGAACAATAAAGAAACAAACAAATAAAAGAACAAAGGAAAAAAGAAATGAGCTGACTTTCAAATAATATTTATAGCGACAGATTTGGGTTCACTGCAGTAAATGTGAGAATCACACTTGTCCGAGCTGGGCCTGGTATTGCCGTACAACCGTATAATGGCCTAATCAATAACTCACTTCTCTATTGAATAGCAAAGCAAAAAGTGTAATTAATTACGTGTTTTGTCGAACGGTTGTTTGATCTGTCTTTGCTACAGGCAATTAAGCGGCTCTCGACTGCAGGCGCTTCTAAAAGTAACACCGCATGTACATTCGTGTGTGAACATACTTGCGCGTTATCGTATTACGACATGATGGGCAGAGGTGTCGACAACGGGTGGAATGGGGGACATAGCGAGAAACACTTTTGAAGCGTTCCTAAGATTGTTGCAGAAATCCAAAAGTACGCATAAAATACAGCTTAAATGTATTGTGAAGTCAACATATATTCCAATTACGATAACACATAGTAGAACTAGAATTAAGTAATGATTGTTGGTCGATTGAGTTAAGGGTTTTGCGTCCCGCTCGACACAGAATAGGTAATTTCGGATACGTTCTTCCCAGCCAATCTTAATCTCTTGGCTTGGTACTGAAGTAACTAAACCTAACACACCAAAAGCAAAAAATACAAAAATTAAAAGAATAAAATGATCTAAGCTAACACGAAAAAAAACGAAAAATACTAAGCAAAAACAAAATCCAAACTTAAACCAACATACAAATTTAACAACTGTATCATATCGTATCGTAGGTGTGTGCACATCATTGTGCACAGCATTACTGTCGTACACAACACAGCACAGAACAGTTCTGATTATTTTGCCCGCGCGGCATAAATTTCCCGCGAGCTATATGTTCTGCTTGCGTTAATTTCTTTTTTTTATTTAAAAAAACATTTGAGCAAAAAGAACTCAGTATTTGCGGGATCGATTTTTACCAAATTTTTACCGCATGGTAAGTATTTGACCGTAGATTACCGATTTGACCCTCGTTTTCCGATCACTCACGGGACGTTGCCATGGCAATAAATTTTAGGGTTAAAGACAAGCGAAATCGGCCGACTCACCTCTATTAGTCGCCTTGGCATTCCTAAACGGAGCGGAATATCGCAGTTCCACTTTCATTCATTCATTAACTCCGGAGTTTAAGAAGGGCAAAGGTGTACACTCCCTCGTCGATCAGTAATTTGGCTACGCTGCGCCACTGCTAGACCTTGCGAAATCAGTACTAGGTTTTCTGGGGCGATCACTACTCAGTTTTGTTTCACCTATACGCTGGAGGACGTCACTGCTATGCCGCGCGGGCTACACGCTAGGCTCTGCCACGCATTCCTGGTTACAATTATACTAATCATAGAATTAGCGGAAGTGATCGGCGGTGATGCTCATGAGGGCGACAGCGGCTGCGACAGGGACGACGAACGACGAACTGGATGGCGGCGGGGCGGGCGGAGATGGTGAACTGGCGGTCGCTGGGGTCGTCGACTTAACGGTGTGGACACAGCGCTGTCGGACTGACCAACGTCGTACAACGGCTTGAACTGTTCATATCGTCTGTCGGACGGCGGACTGGAGACGGTGGCAGTCGTTAGCCACTGGCTGCTGGAACCAGACGATCGACGACTGACATTTATGAGCAATAAAATCTTTGCTTGCTTTGCTTGCTTACTTGCTACATCAACAGATTTTGGACCGGTGGCGGAATGGCAACAACAAAACGTTCTGGCAACTAGCCTATCTGCACTTCAGTTCCGTCCCAGAAAACACTGTTCACTAACGAACACTATACCCACTAGAACGACATTATGATACGCTAGTTGCCGATTTTAAGATTGCCTGACCCTCAAAAAGTCAAGATGTGCCGGCGCCCCTGTTTGAAATCCACGGCCGACGCCAAAATCTGAAGCTGTAAAATAAAAATCTACGACTGAAGAAGTTAGACGGAGTTGAGAGATAAAGCTGAGCAATCGAGCTGCAGCCGAGTACCGCATTTAGAATATCCGAAAGGTGGACACCACGCATTCAAAAAACATCATAGGCCTATATCATAGCTGATTAATGTCTTTGTGTAGTTTGCGATTAACGTTACTTTCGAATATGAGTTCATTAATTTCAAGCGAGACGTTGTTGAACGTTGTATTTTGCAGGCACGCTGTCTGGAATCATCAGTCCAGTTCGTAGAGACTTTGTTTACTCGTCGCCATGAAGGTCGTCATGGTGATCCTGCTGATCATCCACGTCACCAGGCACAAGCTGATCTCCGCATCACTCGGTGACGTCATCGTTGCTGGGCAACCACAACACCATCGCCCGCTATCCGTCGCGAACCCGCCGCAGGCGGCCGCCAAGCGCTGGGCGCCGACCGAAATTCGCATGAATGAATTCATTCATAAAATTCGATCGCGGTTCCACGGCCAATCACCGAGCGGCCTAGTACGGCGGGCTGAACGACAGATTACCACTACTGACCAATTGAAGAATCCCGCCAGACAACTACGCAGAAACAACCGCAGCGGCGGAAAACAGAATCGAGCGACTTCTGCCGTTAAACTTTACAGACTCAGAACTCGATTCGGAAGAATTCCATCAGCCGTAAACGTTGGCGAAAAATAGCCAAACGTCGATGATTTTTTTTTGTTTCTTTCCGAAAACCCTACTGTAAAGTGTTGTAAAATGTCGTTTCAACGTCAACATTGAAGCCTGTGTCAAAGACTCCACGACAGAATGATAGCAGCGACATAGGCCTAACGTTGATTTTGAACTTTGCTATTTACTGCCTCGACTTATACGTTTCAATTTATAATATACATGGTGTCGTGCTTGCAACGATAAGATACAATACCATAATATTAACGTATGCCCAAAAGCTGCCGGATATGCATAATCTGCTGCGTGGGACCAAAAACATGGCGTAACGACAGCCGAAAATTTTTGAAGTCCACCTCGTTGGAGGTTTCCTTTCGGCGGATTCAGAACCCATCTATAATACAAACTATCAGTTAGCAATGGTAACCCTTACACCAAAAACCAACTCGATCGATTTATGCGTTTAGCCATAACAATGCATCAACGTCACACACAGAGACAGACAGTCACACAACGCGTATGATAAACCGAACTGTTACCACAGTCGGCTAAAAATTTTAGTCCACCGGCTATGACTGTAGACTGGACAATCGTAGGCCTACCATCCCACAACAGCCGAATGTTCGTACTGCTATTTTTCTACGCAATGCTCGACCTGAGGTTGTGCAGCGTTTTGCCAGCAGCAAGAACAGCTGTGGCGTCATCATTATTCATTGAACGTAAGTAAGTAACGTGGAACGTGCAGTCACAGTCCCGTTCCGGTTCAATCTATACGTTTCTGTGCGACAGCACGCTGCGCAACAGACGTACTGGGGATTAGTAACTCGCACTTTCAGTTAATCTAGGCATAGCCGAGCATAGTCTAGGCTAAGTAGTCGGCCATGTTTATCGTCGGTGCATTTGATGAAGGAGGCTGCAATAAAAGTCGCATGCGGTCGCATACGTTGCTACGATTATACTGCGATCCTGCAATGCGCTTCCAGGACAAGCAAGACTTCTCTGTCACCTAGCTAGTCGGATGTATTTGCTGGTCGGCGGCTCATTCTGAGTCTGTATCGGTTAAAACGTTAACCATCAGCTCCCTCCTTTTGTTTTTAGCGAACGTACTACGTTACGTTCGCTATATGCTATCAGCTGTCCGTCTGTTGTCTGTCTGTTGTCTGTCGTCTGTCTGTGACGTTGGTGCACCCTACTCAGGCGGTTGAACTTTTCGGCAATTTTTTTTCACCATACGATAGCTCAGGGACTCTACTTTTCTGGTGCCAAAAATCGTTGGTGGGG
>Ga0209780_1003101_pt1 | contig 12213 bp, 14 predicted proteins | sample WorMetexBAHAMAS2_FD_187384 | JGI IMG/M metagenome (GOLD analysis project Ga0209780, IMG submission 187384) | Marine gutless worms symbiont microbial communities from Max Planck institute for Marine Microbiology, Germany - Inanidrilus exumae... | ecosystem: Host-associated > Annelida > Digestive... | reverse complement strand
TTTTGGTAGTTGCCGTTGCCGATGATCAGGGCGAGGCGTGAGGCTTGGGTGGTGAGTGGAATTGTTGATAGTGTTATTATTAGGAGTAGTGTTTGGTGCATTTTGGAGTTCTCCTTTAAAACTATAGTACAACGGATTAGGGGAATGAACGGATTGGTTATTGCTACTAGCTAGAGATTTCTTTGGACTCATTGACAATGACTGCTGCCAAAAAGGTTTAAAACCAATCCGTTTACTCCCCTAATCCGTTGTACTATATTTTTAGCTATGTAGGGTGGATTAAGCGATAGCGTATCCACCATGAATTTATATATGAATCAGGTGGATACGCTCCGCTCTACCCACCCTACTCTTGCTCACATTCGTTGTACTACTCTACTCAGTAATTCGATCATTGATTGTACATTATCCGTGAGTACAGCCAATGTAGGACAACGAATAAAAAAAACCGTATCAAGCGATAACGCCTTTATTCGTTGTCTTACATTCGTTGTACTACTCTACTCAGTAATTCGATCATTGATTGTACATCATCCGTGAGTACAACTAATGTAAGACAACGAATAAAAAAAAACCGGCTCAAGCGATAACGGTTTTATTCGTTGTCTTACATTCACATCTAAACCTCCAACTGTGATAAAGTATCCAAGCCCATTTTCACCACATTACATGAATTTTCACCAGTGAAAACACATAATAAATTATTACTAACACCACTCATATTAGCCTTTTCCTCAAATATTTACGCCACCAATGGCTATTGGCCACACGGCTATGGCGCTAAATCCAAATCGATAGCTGGTGCCTGTGTCGCAATGGCATTTGACACCATGTGTGCCGCCACTAATCCTGGCTCAATGGTGCATCTTGGCAACCGTATGGATTTCGGCTTGGCGTTTTTTGCGCCTGAGCGGGGCTTTACTGCCAATAACGACGCCTCACCGATTGGACCACCAACCGGTCCCGCTTCTATACCAGCAGGCACTTATGAAAGTGCCAACGATTGGTTTCTCATTCCTCACTTAGGCTATAACCGTATGTTGAACAACGACACTTCCATCGCTATTACCATTGGTGCCAACGGAGGAATGAATACAGAATATGATGGCGCAGTTTTTAGAAATTTTAGCAACCCAATGGAACCCAGCACACAAGCTTCTTCACCAACCGGAATAGATGTCATGCAAATGTTTGTTGGTATCAATTATTCTAAAAAAATCAACCAACAACATTCCTTTGGCATCACCCCTATTTTTGCCTTTCAAACACTTGAAGCACAAGGCTTAGAACCTTTCAAACCCTTTTCGCTTCATCCTGATAAAGTGACTAACAACGGACATGATCGCTCTATTGGGGGAGGCTTGCGAGTGGGCTGGCTAGGAAAAATCACTGATCAGCTCACATTAGGCGCTTCTTATCAATCTAAAATATGGATGAGTCAGTTTGACGATTATAAAGGGCTGCTTGCTGAGGAAGGTGATTTTGATATTCCCGCTAATTATGACCTTGGATTTGCTTTTAAAGCGACACCAAGCTTGACTTTAGCCTTTGATTATCAACGCATTGAATTCGGTAATGTTAAAGCCCTGTCTAACGCCTCCGATCTGGCTTTTATGCCGGGACGAACTTTATTGGGTACAGAGAATGGACTTGGTTTTGGCTGGGAAGATTTAGACATTTTTAAATTTGGGCTACAGTGGGAATCTAGCCCTGATCTCAGCTTCCGTCTTGGTTATAGTCGAGCCAATAAAACCTTTCAGAATCAACAAGCATTGTTTAACCTCCTTGCGCCGGCTATCACTAGAACGCACTACACCTTTGGCTTTAGCACCCCCATTACCGAAGCCGTTGAATTGAGTCTCGCTTTTATGTATGCCCCTAAGGAAAAGCTATATGGTACCAATGTCAACACAGGACCACAGACTGGATTCGTAGAAATGGAACAGTATGAAATTATATTGACTTGGGGAATAAAATTTTAGATGAAATGTGCAACTTTTTATCGTGTTGTAAAACACAAAAAAAATCCTATTTCTTTAAGAAATAGGATTTTTCACCTTCCAAACAATTACCATGCAACAAACCACTATTTTTGATCTTGAATTAATTCGCCGCTATGACAAAGCGGGACCACGTTATACCTCTTATCCTACGGCTGTACAATTTCACAGCAATTTTGATGAAAACACTTACCGTGAATATGCTCTAAACACCTCAAAACCCTTATCTTTATACGTACATATTCCGTTTTGTGACACAGTCTGCTTTTACTGCGCTTGTAATAAAGTGGCTACTAAAAATCGTAGCCTTGCCGTTCCCTATTTAACGCATCTACACCAAGAAATTGCCATGCAAGCTGCCCTATTTAATCGTGAACGCCCCGTCACGCAATTACACTGGGGGGGAGGAACGCCGACGTTTTTAAGTCATGCACAAATGCGCGATTTAATGCAGGGCATAAAAAATAATTTTCAATTAGTTGAAGATGATAGCGGCGAATATTCCATAGAAATTGATCCCCGTGAAACGCAATCCGATACCGTTGCATTTCTGCGCGAACTCGGTTTTAATCGCATGAGTTTAGGCGTACAAGATTTTGATCCACAGGTACAAAAAGCCGTTAATCGTATTCAATCGGAAGAACAAACTTTTGCCGTATTAGAGGCAGCACGCAGCGAGGGTTTTAAATCCATTAGCATTGATCTTATTTATGGCTTACCCCATCAAAGTGCGGATTCCTTTTCTAAAACTCTGGATAAAATCTTGACTGTAAAACCAAGTCGTTTATCCATTTTCAACTACGCGCACTTGCCCACTTTATTTAAGCCACAACGACGCATTGATGTCGCTGATTTGCCCAGCCCTTCCGAAAAATTAGTGATTTTACAAAACACTATCAATCATCTCACCAACGCAGGTTATATCTATATTGGCATGGATCATTTTGCACTTCCCGATGACGAATTAGTCATCGCACAGCGTAACGGCAGCCTATATCGCAACTTCCAGGGTTATTCGACTCACGCCGATTGCGACTTAATCGGGCTAGGTATTACTTCTATCGGCAAAGTGGGTGACAGCTATAGCCAAAATCTCAAAACCTTAGATGAATATTATGCAAAAATTGACGCAGGACAAATTCCCGTATTTCGCGGCATAGCGTTAAATGCCGATGACAAGTTACGTCGAGCCGTTATTACTCAACTTATTTGTCATTTTAGTTTGGACATTTTCGGCATAGAACAAGAATACGATATTGATTTTAATAAGTATTTTTCAGAAGAATTGCGTGAGTTGGAGACTATGCAAGAGGATGGATTATTAATTCGTGATGGTCAGAAGATTGAGATTTTGCCCGCAGGCAGGCTGTTGGTGCGTAATATTTGTATGAGCTTTGACGCTTATTTACGTCAAAGCCAGGAACAACGATTTTCTAAGGTGATTTAGGGGGACCTGTTGCCGCCACCATGTCGTCTGCCTGTTCATAATGACGCAAAGTTTACGAGTCATTCCGAAAGGGTAATAAATAAACTTGGTTTCAGACTTGTGCAAGTTATCTGTCGTCCGCCATTTTTAGGTTCATCCGCTTTACATAGTTATTCTTTAATCAAGCAAACAACCGACAATATGGTGGATAAAATACCTATTAGCAATAACATTAAAGACTCCGGCAGCGAGATGAACCCACGCAGCATACTAAGCGTTGTTATGCCTCCCCAAGCATATATAACCGTTACAGAAAAAATTGACCACCAAATAATCTGAAAAAACAACATCATCTTTTTTTGCGATTTGTCACCAAAAAGAAGCGAAATTCCGGAAAAAAACAGCGTAAAACCGATCAGGATATTTTCGATTAACAGAAATTCTCGATATTCGCTTCCGCTGCCATCTAGGGTAAACTCGAACGCAAAATGAAGCATGGCGCCACAAATATTAATGGCGGAAAGAATTTGCAATAATATGTGAGAGTCAGATTTTTTTAGAGACGAAATCATCACTTGTCCATTTTCCTCGATTTCCTTCATGTTAAGTTCTGTCTTTAGATAAGATTGTTTTCCCGACACCACTGAACTGCCGTATTGATGCCGGTTTCAATATTAGTTTGAGCCTTCCACTCTGAACCGTTGTATGAATTAACCAAAGATGGGCTTAAATTGATCGACAAAACATCGACAACTCGCTTTGATAGAGGAGGAAATTTCTTAAGCCGAAAAAGCTTGTAGAGGTATTCTGCCAGCACGGCAACCGGTAGAATTAACGATTTAGGTACTTTGACACTAGGCTCTGGATATTCCAGTTTTCGAGCAAGTTGCTTGAAAAAATCATGAATGCCAATTTCTGAATTGCCTACTCCAATATATTTCTTACCACTACAATTTGCATTGTTGACGGCAAATAAAAACAGATCACACAGATCATCAATATAGATGAGAGGCGCGTTAGCCTCACCACCGGAAATTAAAAACAGTTTGCCGGTTTTCAGGAATTTAGCAACAGTGGGAACAAAATTAGTATCCTGGGGACCATAGATCATACCTGGATATATATAGGTTGTAATCAACCCCTTTTCTTTCTGATATTTTTCAACCAACTTTTCCGCACGATATTTACTATTGGTGTAATCTGTATTGATAAAGCTAAATTTGGAACGTCGCAACGATGCAATAGTTGAACTGTAGATCAATCTACATGAAGGATTAAATTCCAAAATAGCTCTGCAAATATTACCTGTTCCAGCCACGTTGGCTTGATGGTACTGTTCAACCGTACCATAACCAACCAGTGCGGCTAAATGGATACATACATTCAGCCCGTTAACGAATTTTTCAAGCGAATCAAACTCTTGAATATCTCCATATATGAGTTCAAGATTATCACTTCGCAGATGTCTGATGTTACTACTTTTTCTAACCAGGCATCTAAATTTTAAACCATTTTTTAGACCAAGATGGACTAATCGCCTGCCCAGCACTCCCGTTGAGCCGGTGATCCCTATATTTAGAGTTTTTGCTGGTTTCACTTTATATCACCGATATGTTGACTGCCAGAACTAAATATAAGGTTTTTAAGAAACAAAAACTTCGTGAATAAGCCGATAGTCATTCGACGATAGATCACAGTCTGCTTAATCATTGCAACCACGCCTGCAAACAAGCCGTGATCAATATACGCCATAATTGGAGCCTCAGCATTATTGGGAATAGGTGACCTAACTAGGAGTATCTTATCCTTACGATGTTTTGCCTCATAACGTAAAAAACCAAACAAGCTGGAAATCTTCACCACGTTCATACCACGATTAGCAAGAGTTTCTTCCAGTGACACAAGCGACTTATTGGTTGAACCAGGGGTTGTAATCAATAGCGCATCTTTAACTCCAACCAATTCATCAGCCGCCATTTGTTCTATCTCAATTAATGGACTGGCTTTACTTTTTACCCATAAACAACTGGTTTCAAGACAACTATTGTCACGATCTGGAAAACTATCCTGTATAAAGCTGAATATCTGTTCGGAAGCTGATTTCAGAAACGTAACATAGGGCACTAATCTCAGCGGTTTACCGTTTTGTAGCTCAATGATTTTATCCTTATAGTTATTCATCTGGACTAGGATCATATCTTCAGGAAAAATAGACGCAAAATTTTTAATGGTGATATGATTTGGTTCGCAAAGATAAACATATTGATAATTGTAATCACAGTTCTCGAAAATGTTCCGCACGCGGCGAATAAACGGACACGGTTTATCAATTATCTCAATACCTTTTTTCTTTAGGATAATCTCCTCGGTAACGATTGAATCATACCCCGTATTTACCACGGCATAATCATTACCTTGAGGCAAATCTTTATAGCTCTTTACCGCCGGTACACCAAGACTTTTAAACCATTTTAGATCGACACCAACTTTTCCATAATCATTGCTTATCCAGTCAATAATTACATAAAGTTTTTTTGAGAATGGATTGGCTGCACTTTTTATTGCTGTTGGTAAAATCCCTTTCAGGACTTTATTCTCCAACCAACGGCATCTACCATCCTTACGCAATAGTATTATTTCCATTATTCACTTTTATACACTTAAAATTTGTTATCTAATTATTGAAATTAGCTCACAAGCAGGATATCCTGAATCCCCCATTTATTTGGTTTTAAATGATCAACTTATGTCACGCATAGAGGTTCTCTAACTCAAGCAAACTGACTTGCAACGCCCTAACTCGAAATTCAAGTTTGTTTTACCGTGGTGGTGAGTACAGCGAATGGTGAACAACGAATAAATCAGGGGGGGACACAGGAGCAGCAGTTAAGCCTAGCATCAAGTTGGTTGCGCCCTCCGTTTCTAAGAATAAGCTTATTGAATGGATTTTTATTCGTTGTCCTGCATTCGCTGTACTCATCAATCAACGAGGCGACACCTTTTCGTTCCCATGCCCCCCTCGATTTTTAACATAGGAACGAGGGTGCGTAACATCAGTGATTAAATAGGCATTTGGATACGTTCTGAAACTGATGAGCTTTCATCTTCGTCGCGATTTTATCCGGTTCAAAGTTTTTTTGTCGACGCAATTTCCTCGGATTTTAACCTCCGCAATTTTATGTCCATTCTGAAAAACCAAAACCTCCTCTGTCGCTGATGACCAGTAACCTTTTTTATGTTGTTTTATATCATCAATTCGAATCAAAAGCTTGACCGGAAAATTCAATTCTACATAACTATCAAATTTTGCTTTTAATTCCACTAGCACCATTTCTATCCCGCAAATAGGCACTTTGCCATAAATGTGAAAATAAGCAGTACCTACTTGACGGCACGCTTCTAAAACCAGCATACCTGGAACATGATCCAATGGATGTTCAAAAAAGTAGGGATGCGCTGTATTTGCATATATATTTGCAATAAAAGAATTTTCTTTTTTTAGCCCCTCGACTTTTTCCAAAATCTCAGCCAATTTTTTATGGTTTTCATCATTAACATAATGTTCTGAGCGTTTAAGAACATTTAAAAGACACCATTGTTTCTCAATTTCTGTAACATCTTGCCTTAGAATATACTTATTCTTTTCAGTCTTAACAAAACACTTATTAAAATAACGCCATTCTTGCTTATTCAACTGTTCCACTTCTTTCGCCGACACGCTAGCGAGAGTTCCTTTAAATACATAAGCCTGAGTACCCGAAGCTAATAATTGCCTTGAATAAAAACTCAAAACATAGTTATATTCTTCTTCAGTTAATGAAAAACGCATATTTTTTTCAAAAAAATCGGCATCTATTGTATGACAAAGAGTACGCCTAAAATTGTAAATATGAACATTTTCATCTTTGAATTTATGTACATATTTTTTATCAATTAATTCAGGATCAGGGTTTCCAATATTTTCGCTTGTGCTCATAATTGATGGCTTAAATTGACATGGCAGCCTAATATAGACGATAATTCACACACAAGACACCCACTCCTGGTATCAATTTTACCAACTGCGATAATGTATTTATGGAAGTCAATGATCAAATTAAATTTATTCGTCAGTTTAAAGGCTGGTCTCAGGAAGAAATGGCCGAAAAACTACAAATGGCTCTTAATGGATATGCCAAGATTGAACAGGGAAAAGTGGATATAAGTCTTTCCCGCTTAAAGCAAATTTCGAAAACATTGGAAGTGGAACTGGCACAGTTGGTGGGATTAAATGAAAAAAATGTGTTTAACTTTCTAGAAAATTTTCATGACGCTTTTATTTGTATTCGTAATGATTTTAATGATCAGCAATGTCACTCTAATACAATTGATCAAACAAGATACAAACACGAATTAGAAAAGGCGCATTTAATCATCGAACAAAAAGACAAGGAAATTGCTTATCTCAAACAGATAATCGAATTGGTGAATAAGCAGGCGTAGATTCAACGCCATTCACTTGATACAAAACCCTTGATTAATTATGCAGAACTTGGTAGTCCTGCAGAGGAAATGCCAGGCTACATAGACAGAATCACTTCACCAACTTAAGCACCGGCTTCCGACCACGAAGGGGACGCTTAGCAAGCTTCGGGTGCGTCCTACGCACCTCCATACACAACGAAAGGCGCGTGGGACGCACCCGGAGCTTGCTATCGTTATAGCAGTAGTGCGACGGATTTTTTATCCAGAGTAGCATAGGCTGCGTAACATCAGTTAGTTATAATGATAACGACATTGCACAATGATTAATTCATCGTTGGAAAAAGTATATACCAAACGATGTTCATCGGTAATACGACGTGACCAAAAACCAGTAAACTGATGTTTTAATTGTTCCGGTTTACCTAAACCGGTAAATGGGTTACGTTGAATATCCTTAATCAAGATATTAATCCTTTTCAAAATTTTCTTGTCGGTTTGTTGCCAATATAAATAATCTTTCCAAGCTTGATCACGAAAACAAATCATAGCGTTTCGACCAATTCATGTGAAGTCAAATTTTTACGCATACGAATTTCTTCAACTGCTTCTAGCAAGTCTTTCGCATTGGCACTAGAGCGGGTTAAATAGCTTGTTTCTTGCCAAGCATTAAAGTCATCCAAACTCATAATTACGACTGGCTTATGATGGTCATCGGCTACGATCAATGGTTCATGATTATCATTAACGGTATCTATCACGTTCAATAAATCTTGTGCTGCTTCATTTAATGTCATTGCTTGCATCATTTACTCCTCAAATTACATTCAATTTTTAAAAAAAATTACCCCCATTATTATTGCAATATTACAATAATAATATTATCCTACGTTCCGCACACCCTGTGCCATAATTATAATTATTCAATATTTACTATCACTTAAAAAATAAAGTTATGTAGGATGGGTAGAGCGATAGCGAAACCCACCAACTCACTGAAAATGGTGGGTTTCGCTCCGCTCTACCCACCCTACTCGTGCTGATATTATTAAAATATTGTGCAGAACTGGGTTGCAAACCCCGTCCTGCAGAGGGATCATTTCACCAGTCTAAGTGCCGGCTTCTGACCGCGAGGGGGTCGTCGGGGGGGCGGCGGAGGAGGTTCCTCAACACCCTCAGCCTGAAAAAACATGCCCTTACCATTTTCTTTGGCATAAATCGCCAACACCGCAACCGTTGGGAAATAGACGGAAGTCTCCCTACCCGAAAACCGAGCACGAAAACTCACCCAATCATCATCCAACGTCAAACCCTGCACCGCAGTTGGCGAAATATTCAGGACAATTTTGCCATCTTCGACATATTGGCGAGGCACCTCAACCTCATCACTATAATCAGCATTAACCAACAAATAAGGCGTCAACCCACTATCGACAACCCAATCAAACAAAGCTCGCAACAAATAAGGCTGCATTGGAATCATAACAAATTTCAACCTTCAATAAACAGCTACCAATAAACAAACTCATCCAATTTTTTAGTAATTATGTAGGGTGGGTAGAGCGAAAGCGAAACCCACCGAAGCTATGAAAATGGTGGGTTTAGCTTCGCTCCACCCACCCTACAAAAAACTCAAAGGTTTAGAATAACTGAGTATTAATGCACATCCCGCCAAAACTCCCTCTTCAAAGCATAAGCGAATCCCAAAAATATAAGGAGAAAAAGTATCACTTTCCAGCCTAAAGATTCCCGCTGTAATTTAGCAGGCTCACCAATATATTCAAGAAAGTTTACTAGGTTACGCATATCCTTTTTGTATTGCTCAGCTTTTTCCCTATCCGCCTCATTCACCAATACCAATTCCGCCTTTTCACCTCCATGTTCCAACTTCTGCCAACCCTGCCTATCCCACATAACATGAGGCATTCCCACGTCTTTAAACACAAGATTATTAACACCCCACGGACGTGACGAGTCGAGGTAGAAACTCAGCATGTAGGTGTATAGCCAGTCGGTACCACGAGCGCGAGCAATCACACTCAAATCCGGAGGCGTGACGCCAAACCACCTTTCCGCGTCGTGCTCGTCCATGGCAATGCTCATGGTTTCGCCCACTTTTTCGGCGCTAAACATTAGATGTTTTTTTAGTTCTTCGTCACTTAAACCCAAGTCTTGCCCCACTCGTTGAAAGCGGACGTAGTTGGCTGAGTGACAGCCCATGCAGTAGTTAACAAAGAGTTGGGCTCCCGCTTGTAGTGAGGCTTGGTCGTTGACATCATTGTTAGCTTGTTGCAGTTCTACGCCGCCACTGGAGGCGAGGGCTATTTCGGGTATAGTAATAATTAAGGCTAAAATTAGTCGTTTCATTAGTCGGTTACCCTTTCTGGTTCTGGTTTGGTTTTGTCCCATTTGGAGTACCATGGCATTAGTAGGAAAAATGCAAAATATATTAGGGAAAATATTTGTGCAAACAAGGTCTTAGTCGGCGTAGGAGGTTGCATACCCAGGTAGCCCAGCGCAAAAAAGCTGATTACAAATAGGGCTAAAGCTGATTTGAATATCCAACCTTTGTAGCGAATCGATTTAACCGAACTTCGATCTAGCCATGGAAGGAAAAATAGTACCATAATAGCAGCACCCATCGCCACCACTCCAAGGAATTTGTCCGGTACAGCACGCAGAATGGCGTAAAATGGGGTGAAGTACCATAGTGGTTCAATGTGTTCCGGTGTTTTCATCGGATCAGCAGGGAAGAAGTTGTTTTTTTCGAGGAAGTATCCTCCCATTTCGGGGGCGTAGAATATTACCAGTGAGAAGATAATCAGAAATACGGCAATTCCGACAATGTCTTTGACTGTGTAGTAGGGGTGAAATGGAATGCCGTCTTTTGGTATGCCGGTTTCTGGATCTTTGTTTTTTTTGATTTCAATGCCGTCTGGGTTGTTGGAGCCAACTTCGTGTAGGGCGATGATGTGTACTACGGCTAAAGCTAGTAGAATAAGTGGCACTAGAACTACGTGGTAGGCGAAGAAGCGGTTTAGTGTGGTGTCGGAAATTACGTAGTCGCCGCGCACCCATACTGCTATGTCTTCGCCAATGTATGGGATGGCGCCGAATAGGGAGATGATGACTTGTGCGCCCCAGTAGGACATTTGTCCCCAGGGTAGTAGGTAGCCTAGGAAGGCTTCTGCCATTAGGCATAGGTAGATGAGTACGCCGATGATCCAGAGGAGTTCTCGTGGTTTTTTGTAGGAGCCGTATATTAGGGCTCTGAACATGTGTAGGTAGATTATGATGAAGAAGAATGAGGCTCCTATGGCGTGCATGTAGCGAATTAGCCAGCCGTATTCGATGTCGCGCATGATGTATTCGACGGATGCGAATGCTAGTTCGGCGTCGGGTTTGTAGTTTACGGCGAGAAAGATGCCGGTGATAATTTGTATTATTAGTACTATTAGGGCTAGTGATCCGAAGTAGTACCAGGTGTTGAAGTTTTTGGGTGCGTAGTATTGTGCTAGGTGTTGGTTCCACATTTTGGTTAGTGGGTAGCGTGCGTCGATCCATTCTAGGCTGGTGGTTAGTGTTTTGTTCATTAGGCGGTTCCTTTGTTTTGGTCGATACCGATTAGGATGCGGGTGTCGCTGAGGTAGGTGTGGGGGGGTACGATTAGGTTGGTTGGTGCTGGTACGCCGCTAAATACTCGTCCCGCTAGGTCGAAGAATGAGCCGTGGCAGGGGCAGAAGAATCCGCCTTTCCAGTGGTTGCCTAGGTCGTGTGGGTCGTTTTCTTTGATGTAGGTTGGTGAGCAGCCTAGGTGTGTGCAGATGCCTATTACTATTAGGTATTCTGGTTTGATGGAGCGGGTTGGGTTTTGGGCGTAGGGGGGTTGTTGTTCGGCGACGGCGGAGTCTGGGTCGCGTAGTTTGGCGATCAGGGTGTCCGTTTTTAGGTCGGTTAGCATTTTTTCGGTGCGTTTGAGGATCCAGATGGGTTTGCCGCGCCATTCTATGGTCATTTTTTGGCCGTTTTGTAGTTGGCTGATGTCGATTTCGGTTGGTGCGCCGGCTGCTTGTGTTTTGGCGCTGGGTTTGAGGGAGGCGAGGAAGGGCCATGCGGTGAGGGCGATTCCTATTGTTCCGATGGTTGTTGTGGTTGTTATTAGGAGTCGGCGTTTGTTTTTGTCGTGTAGGTTTTGGGTCATTTTTTTTGGTTTCCTTTGTTGGTTGGTGGTGGGTTGTTGTGTTTGGTTTTGTGTGTGTGGGTATTATAGCAGTAGTTGTTTTGGGGTGGTATTGTTTTTGGGTGGGTTGTTGGTTTGGTGGGGTG
>Ga0209780_1003100_pt1 | contig 12213 bp, 9 predicted proteins | sample WorMetexBAHAMAS2_FD_187384 | JGI IMG/M metagenome (GOLD analysis project Ga0209780, IMG submission 187384) | Marine gutless worms symbiont microbial communities from Max Planck institute for Marine Microbiology, Germany - Inanidrilus exumae... | ecosystem: Host-associated > Annelida > Digestive... | reverse complement strand
ATATTGTGTAAAAGTCGTTGACACAGCCATAACTATGGACCATTTACGATTACTATGTCTAGTAGTAAACGTCTGCAGAGAGACCGCGCGACGCCCACGGTATAAATTCCTAGCAAATTGATAAATGTAAGACTTAATGCGCAGTACTGGCCTAGCTATCGTTTTGATAAGAAGTCGTATATAAGCTTTCGATTGGTACAAATATCGGTGACCTTGAATGAAATTGGACGGCAAAAATCGCAAAAAATGGCAGAAATGTTATCGCGAAAGTAACCAGTCAAAAGATAACTTCACCTTGCGAAACAGGAAACCTAGATGTCTATTTTCACTTAAATGCTGTATGCTGCTTTCCAACAATCACACAAAGCACACTGAAATCATCACTGGGTCACTGATGAACCACACTCATTCCTAAAACAATTATTGGCTGTATGCAACAGACAGGACATTGAAAGGGAGTATAGCATAGTATAGCATCCTGCGATCTATTACCCACACACTCAATGTTTACCAGGTCTGTCACGGTATCAGTCGCTGTGTCAAAATAGGAGCTGTTCTTCATCAAGACTGGAGTGAAAGTCAATGGACAGTATTGCTGGGATATCTTACTATCTCGTCGAATGTCAGATGCTATCATACACATCGTCGATGACAATTTTGCGAAAAGATGCAATTTCTGGCTTTCTTGTCTCGCAAGGTAGTGCAGACGCACTAGTTAGGTGAGGTTAGAAAACGAAACACCTTTTGATTGCTTCTGAAGTTCTCAGTAACATTTCTGCCAAAAATTGTCAAAATCGGTTCATGCATGTCAAACTTACAGCAGGCCGAATGTGTGACATTTTTTGGGACACAGTGTACAAACTATTGTATAAGCAATGGGAAATGGCAAATTTCGACCTCCACATCAACCATGCACTTAACCGATTTCGATGAAACTTGAACCTCAGAACTATCCCCGAAGACTACCCCTACGCAAAATGTGATTTCGATCCGACGACGTGGGTGGTCTGAGTGAATACCCAGTTTGCCACTGCAAGGTTTTTGTCTCTTCGTCACGCGCACAGGTCGCACCAGTGGACCGATTTTGACGATCTGTACGTCATACGACGTCTTTCCGCGCAATATGTGACTTTTGGGATTTCGTTGATATATTTTCCATTTAGCGGTCAAATCTCCAAAAACATAACTTAGGGGATGGATACGCATTTTCAAGCCGAGCTCACAAACTATTTTACAACTTGTATATTATCGAAACTACTATGTGGATTCCACTCAAATTTTGCAAAACGATAGAGACCACCGTGGGTGATGCAAATAGTTCTTATAACGTGATGATGCAGGAACAAACCGGAACATGAACACACATCATAAGCAGTTTGTCGCGTAAATTGGAGCTTAAAACGTGGATTAAACTTCGGACTGCATGAAGTTCAGAACAGAAGGATGTACATCTACTGCAAGGAAGTAAGCAAGTGGATTAGCGTCTGTTGTCGTCGACCGCTAGACAACTGCGGTACGTTACGACGCAAAGCCGTGTTCAGAGAATGGAAGCGGACAGGATAATACACGAACGTCGCCGGCGCGGTGGTCTGAAGTCGATGACATACAGCGACATCTGTCGAGCGTGGGAAGAAACACGACCGCAGTGGAGACCATCGTCGTCACGACGAGGAAGACACCGTGGGGCCAGGTTCGATGCCTCGTGAGTGACGTTCTGGACTCCCGGTATCATGAATTTTGTTTCCTTTCCCACGGCCTTTTGTATCCATGTTCGAGTTCGTTTATACGCGATCAACCGTACGACCTAACGGCTCGTACAACATGGGCAAAGGCAGGGTTTGTTGCGGCATGGCGCTGTTAAGATTCAGTGGTAAAACTAGAAAAACTACCCTCGATCGAGGATCAAGGTCAGACTGACCGTGTTGACCTTCGAACTTCGCCTATAACCTTGACCTTCAATCTAAGGCGAGCTATGGTCATGACCCATACGCATACAGAGACACAAGTTCAAAGGTCGGCCGGTTCAAAAGATAGAGTGAAAAAGGACGGACGGACGGACAGACAGACAGACAGACAGACGGACGCCACCGATTGCTTTTACCTTCCCGGCTAACGCGGTCGGTAATTAACTGTTGGCCTATTATGCAGTTCTTGAGATGAAAAACTCGTAAGCCACCATACGTGTTTATGGAGGTGAGGTGGTGGTGGTAACACAAACTACAGGAGTGTACTTTTTATGTGCAGCCAATACCATTGCGGGTTACATCTTGCTGCGAGTAGACCCGACATTAGGCGAGAACCTCAGAAGCCGTGTTTGTCAATAACGCTATTTAACAACCAAACGAGCATGGCAAGAATGCCGCCAAGTAAGTAAGTACGTAAGTCATTCGAAAAACGACTTGGGGTGGTGTTCACCTATCATTGCCGGAAGAAACATGTAACAAATCGATGGAAGGTAGGAGAAGGGTTGCTGCGTAAAAATCTACCTTCAATTATTCACTTCTAAGACACGTTTTGTATACGAGAAAGTAACAAGGCGTAATCGTATTTGATATTTCCAGAGGCTAAAGCACTTGGCTTAAAGGTAAAGGGTGACACTTACACCGTTCTTTAGGCCGTTAAGCCCGTAGAGTCTGTGACACATGGTCGGTGTTATGCCAGACCCACGGTTACTTTCCCAACAGCACAGCACTGCTACTGCTCGTTGGCCAACCCACTTCTCGTCCCGTTGAGGATATGAGGCTGAGTTGACCTACATGAGGTTCTCATAATTATCATATCAGCGTTCACTTTCGTTAACATTCATGTCTCATTCCGTCCCCGTGTCGCCAGAATGGAAGTTAATAACCAAAGTGTCGCTGTCTTCGAGATGCGCCGACTCCATATCGTCGCACAAACGGCACAGCGTCGGCGTGGCCATTACGTCGACTGCACATGATTAGTAGGCTCGTGGCGAGTGACCGATAATGCCCCGGCGACATACGGACGACAGAGGTTGCTCGTAAAATAGGAAAGACAGTCGAAACGTGGAGCTGACCATTAGACGTGGTCGCAACCTTCGTATTGCCGTCCGGAGACGATCGCTAAATGATGACGTCTTGCCGTGCGTCTCTCAGCAGCAGCAGCAGCAGCAGCCATCAGCGCACAATGATGCACAACACCTCGTCATGAGTCGAATGTTTGCCGAACATCATCATCATCGTCATCATCGTCGTCGTCGTCGTTTGTCTGTTGAACCAAGGTGCCGCCCTAACGGGACGTAACCGTACTGGCCTGCCGTGCAGTGTCGGCCACCTAACCTCCCACACGCCCGCTGCCGGCCTGCCCGCCCGCCCGCCGGCAGCGTTACGGACGACGACAGACGACAGACAACAGACGACAGACGCCAGTGAGCAAAACAATACTGGCCAATTAGGCGGACCAGTAATATAGCATTTCAAACTAGAGGTGATCCGGACGCGTCCCGATGTAATGGTCGCCCGGGAGATTTTGCTCCCAGAAGAAATTGAAGAGGTCCCGTCCCCCAAACAGGTGGTTTTCGATTTGTGATGTAGTCCATTGTTTGGCTGTGCTGAGTTGTTTTTTGGAGGATTATGTATGGATTTCTGGGATTCCCCCCGGAAAAAAGGAGGTTCTCCAAAATAAGACCGGCATTTATAAGGTAGCATCAATGCAACAAAAATCGACAACATCTGCGCTGATTGCAGTTGGCTCGTCTTTGAGATTATTTATGGAAGTGGAACGCAAGACCATAATAATGCTATAAATAACTATATACGAACTGAAGTAGCGAGGCTAGAAGCACTTACAGCGCTTAAAAAGTATAGAGAACAAATCATAAAACGGCCGGATGTACCAGTAATATAAACCGTACAACTTGTGCTACAGAAATCGTTTCAGGAACCAGCCAAATCGACCTTGTTTATTGATCGCTTACACTTACGACGAGTTGAAATCGACAGTTTCAGCAGGTACAGATCGTTCCAGATGTTTATAACATCTTTTGCTCGCTGACTTGCTGCAACATAATTTCTTCGTGTCAATTTATCAAAAAGCTCCTATACAGTCACATGAACGGTTTACACTCTAGAGCGACGCAATGCTATATGCCCAATTACACTTGGTAATGCATTTGAATGGATAGCTAGATATTCGATAGCAGCAATTGCAGTAGGATCGTCGGATATGGCGATCCGACATCTTGATTCCGTCACTCGACGAAGATATTGCTATTAGCCGTAACGATGGCCAAGACGACAGCGCTTCGCCCACGTCCATAGCGCTTAAGTTTCTCGGTGAGTTTCTTAGTAGAAGAGTACGGGACCGTTGTATTCATACGCGTCACAACATATAGTTTGCAATAATTCGTTGGATCGGTCCTGAAAGATTCACTTTCGGGTGCAACAAGTAGATAATGACTCGTTTTTACAGCAGCTCAGCAGACTGCTGAGAGAGCCAACCGTGGCTAGAAGGCATACCTGAATTTAAAACTGTAAATAAGTAACAGCTAGCAGAGAAAATTTTCAAAATGCAAGACCCATCTCTTTGTGGCGGTCTTCCACTCCGTGGGCGGACACGCCGGACAGTACAAAGTATATCGGTAACTCATATACCAAAATTGCTCGATCACTTTAACTAGTTACTTATATTATATCGCACACAGACACAATCCATCGAATAAGCTGAATACAGCGTCTATTGCTACAGATATCGCACGTAGCGTGATCTGTGTGTCTGTCTAGCGTTGGCCAACTGATGTGTGCCTCTCTGGCAGCCTGCCTCTATTATATTTGAATAGTTATTTTATATTACGTGACTTGTTGAGGCGAATAAATACAGTCAGTCAGTCAGTCAGTCGTCGAAATTCTTTGATCACTTGTTAAATCTGGTGACAATAAAGGCCGTTTTTGGTGATGTAAGTTGGCAGCAGTTCAAGCTTTTGTTGTTTGCATAAGTCATCATCACCATCGTCATACAATCGTTGCTGATCTCTTTCAACCTGCTTACTTACTGTCTCGCTCATAATGCGTCACTTTATTCTGGACTGTATAGCTTTTGCCCACCCAATACGTTTGTCACGGTTCTGCTGAGCACGTGACAAGACCAATCCTACGGCAGGCGCCCGTCGTCATCCATCTGCTTCATCCAGTCTGCGCCGATCAGTATAGCTAATGGACGTCTTTATCTTCGCCCTCGCTCGATGCTTTTAGGCTGCCAGCTTCGCTCTTCTCGTAAAACCGTCTAACGCCGACAACTGGAACGGAATATTAAGCATTCGGCATTTTCGTAACTCGTAGTCGATGCCTCCGGATACGGAGGCTGCCCAAACGATAAGCGATAACGAGTATTGCGCTTTTATGTCGATGTGAGATGTCTTGGTTGTTTCTCTTTATCGACGGACAGTGACAGACCGGTACGCAGAAGCTATACATGGATGATGGCACAAAATGTCTACAGTGTACAGTGGCGTATTTAAAATTTGAGAAATGGGGCCCACTTGTCCTTTCTCTAAAATTTAAATTTCGTAGTTTATTTATGTCTATACACTGAACACGATTTTTAGTATGGATTTGTCAATTTTCAGCGAATAATTTCTCGGAGCTTGTCAAATGGGAAAGGGCCTCGTAGCAAACGATTTAATGACCAATGAGACGACAAAAAGAATGGACAAGTAATTTAGTGTCACAATTGCCCTTTTTGGGCATGCCAGCCTTGGTGTAAGGTCAGCGAGCCCCACCCCACGCACCAGCTGGGGGTTAGGGGGAGCGCTGTAAGCGCCTCGGCGATGCTCGGGTGTGTCCTGCTCGCCCACGGGTTTACCCGCATTTTGACAAAAGGCCAGCTTAGTCTAGCGCACGGCACAGAAACAAAAAAATAAGCCGGGAGTGAACGAGTGTCCTCTGTCGGCACTTTGTATTGTTTTTAATGTTTTTGTGGAAATGTTAAAACATCTTTAACATCTGAAAAATGGAAATTCAGAGCGTAGTCTGGTATGGGCCGCGCTGCCCTTCACCGTGTTTCCCGCAGCTAGCGATTTGCAGAGCTGCGCGGACAGACAAGCGTTGTGTCGATGTCTTGGACGTTGACGACAATGAAGACGTTCAAGGACAAGGCATCGTCCACTACAAAGCCAACTACGCGGTGTTCTATGAGAGACAACGCCGTGACTGCATGCCAAAGCGCGCTCCACAATCTTCGCGTCGCACCGTCCATACTCAAGTCCGCCGGTCGCCGAGCGTTGTCCTCGACGGTTTCCATTATCGACGGCAACATGCCTGAACGACCCGCGCGCGACGCGCTTCTGCCGGGAGTGTCTCGATCGGGCGGCCGCCATGATATACGCCGACCGCTTGCCCGCCGACGTACGCCACGACGGCGTGAAGGACAGCCAAGAGACCCGAGATGCTCAAACCGACCCGTAAATTGCCAAACCGGGCAGCTTAATGGACCGGATAAGGACGATAGTGGCCAGGCGGGCGAGCATTAAACCTGTCGCCCGATTGTCTACGAGACAGCCGTGGTCGTAAGGTCGGGATGTAAGTCGCTTCAAGCTCTTCCTTATAGTGTAGTCCCGATGGCGGACCATCCATCCGTGCTCACGATTGTCTCCAACCTTCGTAATATTCTGCGGCGCGTAATCCTTTGTCGTAGGCTAATGCCGTTCGAAACCTCGATTTATACCTTCATTGTTTAATCGCTCGCATAGATATTTGCATGGTAAAACGTCTGTTACGCTGCAAATATACTTTTTATTCGCCCGTAGGCGAATATTGCTAAAACTCTATGGGCTAAAAGAACGGTCTTCACGCGTTCGGCTATAACTTCACCGAAAGGAAACCGATTTAGATGAAATTTGGAACTTTGTGAGACAAATGTTGGGGATTGGCCCCGGCTGATTTTGGGCGCGATCCGCGCAGTAGCAACAGTTTGAGAGGGAGCCGAAATTTCGTTTTTTTGTGACGTAAATAACACACGATTTTATCGATTTCCCGTCGGACAAATTTTACGACATTTGAATACAACAACGTCGATCGGTGAGGCGGTGAAAATTTTCGGAACAGAATTTTGAAAATTTTACCATAAGGGGTCGTTTTTCCACAAAAACGCAAAAAATGCTAAAAAATTCCAAATTCTTGCCACTACAGGCTGTTATAACTCCGCAATGATTACAAATGCCAAAAACTCACGGCCAAATGGTCCCCTATTACGGGATGTCTAGTTTCAATTTTACCGTTAGAATCAATTCAAAGTCTTCCCCTGGGCTGTACATGCGCACAAAAAAAACATTTTCGGCAAGGATTAGCGCGCGTTTACGATACGACATAACGTACGTACAGAGCGTGGCCCGATTACGTTGTCAGATCACGGCCAGGTCATCCAATAAAATAACGCAAAACTGGGTCAATGCGCGAAAAAGCAGACTAAAATAAACACTGAATGTAGGCCTAAGTAACACGGCAGACAACGCTGGCATCACTCAGTCGCAGACACGTGACATTAGGTATCGTCGAATGCAGGAACTAAACAGCTTGTGCGTCAGTAAATAAGTAAACAGTTGTGTCACCTGTCGAGTACGCCGGTGGAAAACGCTCTCTTCGAGGCTATATTGTAGTGTATCTCCACTCTGTCGAGTCGACTGCTCCAATAAATACTAGTAGTAGCCGTAGACAATAACAGAATTTGGCTTCTCCAGTGTGCTCACCAGCTATCGCTATCGCTATCGTATAGCGTGGTGTGTTGGTTTATCAGTCGATCTGTCACCTAGTGAGACCTGCAAAAACGGCTGAAACGATCGAGATGCCGTTTGCTTCGAGGGCTCTGGTGGGCCCAGGGAAACACCTGTTGCATATAGCGAATACTGTATCGTGTTCATTCAGCATAATACAGCCTTCTAGTCTTTTCTGCTTTCGCCTAATTTGCGTAAATCCAATTGCTGCATCAGCAAGTGATAGTTTTATTGACATACAAATGCGACCAGCAATTAGCGTCATCAGCTATTAGTGGTTTGCTACCGCGCCGCCGCGATATCAACGCAACATATGGATGCCGTCTAGCAGCAAGTATCGTTGCAATGTTGCTAGGCATTATCATCGTCGATCGAAAAACACCTCGGCAGCATCAGAGATGTTAACGTGGATTACACGATTACACTATTAGGCTTTTTGGAAGAGACTCCCCCTAGTGTCGCTGAAGTATTAAATTTAATTATTATAGTCAACTTTATTCACCAAGTTAATTGGCAGCAAACAAGAAAAGAATAAATACAATAAACACAAAAAAAAGAAAAGAAAAAACAATGTCTAAATTGCCACACGTTACACACTCTCAACATGAGCGAACAGTTGTCAGTTGTCAGACTGAACGTATTTGGCCATAAACCTCTGCTTGCGCTTGGCAATCAGCGTCTCCATTTCCAGTAGGCCAAACCAATATCGACACTCTGCAATGGAGTGTACCGGCGCTTTGTGACTCTAGTTAAGTAGCGCCGTATAGAAATAGTCTTGCTTACTGATAACCTGATTTCGTTACGTTCACGGTAATGTCGCGCTGAACTATTACGCTAAAGCCCGGTCCACACCAGCAACGATGTCGAAGCAACAGTGTCTAATGCTACAAGTCGAACGATTCTTTCGACAAAGTCGAACGTTGCTTCGGCATTGTTGCTTGTGTGGACAGGACTTAATATTAGATGTCTAAATAGGCTACGATGTGCTCTGTTATTACTGGTCCACTATCAGTCACGTGACATTTTAATAGGCTACCCCGTATAGTCCATGCCCACAGTTCGTTGACCTTGACCTCTACCCGACTGACCTCTGAGTTACATATGTTTCTTTTCGGCAAGTACAAAAGCCTTGACGCGGGTGTAGTCTCGTACGACAACATCACGTGTCATCTTGACACAGTTGAAGTCATAACAAATCTCGATGTCGATGTTTTTAGTTTGTAATTACATTACCAAGATTAAAACATATGCTTTTTTCTTAATCCTTTTATAACCACTTTGTTCACATTATAGCTATTCACATTGTTTATTTGCTTGTTTTGTGTATCTGCGAATATTAATAATAGTATCTGTTTATATTTCTTAGTGTAAGTATAGTAGTAGTGACATGTCAGAAACCTCCGGGTCCTTCGTCTATTTTATTAAATAAATAAATAAATAAATAAAATAAACTCCAAGAAATATGATTTTGTATAATGTCCGGTTTCCGCGATTACGTACCTAACGTCCGTAACTGGAAATACGTAGGTCTATATGACGTAAGTTACATATATTTTCCGTTAAAAACCGTCCTAGAAATCGTACACCTAATTGGCTGCACTGGTGTTGGCTGTGGACATATGGAAAAGACGTCGGAAACGGAACTACAGGATTCTCTATTTCCCGCCACGTCACGTACGGCAGTCGCGGATGTTTGCTACGGCGCGTACGACACACGCGACAACGTAATGCTGGTTCAAACGAGGCAAAACTGAGCGCGACGTCGTAGTACGAGCGACGACGAAATGGATTGTATGTTTCTCTCACACCGACCAAGAATACAGAAACACTACGACGACGTACGTAGCTGGGTAATTGGATACTACTGATGCAGCTGAAGGTGCGTTGGACGCGCAAGGATTCAAGTGACACACTGACGAAACCCAACATACTCCTGAAAGTCTTTTCGAAAGCGATCATTTACAACGAATGTCTGCACAAGTTCACGTAAGCGGCCGACGGTTCAGAAATTCGCGAACTACATTATTTTTGTTGCAGCAGCAGCAGATGAGGTCAATGTATGAAGATTATTACTATTACCTGTTCATTTGCTAACAACTGGTCTGAGCGTCGAATCTTTGGATACTGCCGAAAATCCACGAGTATTGGCGCAAATTTTAATATGTTGGCATGATGTACATATCGTCGTGGCTGGTTGAATCGCCCGATAAAACATACGTCGAGTATCCTCATTTCATTAATGTAATATGGTTTGTAATATTCAAGGCACTAGGCAGTGATATTTTATTTAAGAAAAAATTTCGTTTTACCTGTTGTTCAGAGTAACTAGTTTTTTATTCTAGTTCGGTTTCAGTTCACCTATGTAATAATTTCGCTAAATTTTGACTTCAGTCACAAAACTTCTAGCTATAATTGTAGTTAATTTGCACAATAATTTCACTTCTACTGTAATATTTCATTCGCTAAGTTCGCAAGCATGCTGCTTCTCCGCAACAAACGGCGTTTTTGTAACTGAGTCCTACGGAAATTAAAGAAGTTAAAAGCAGAAGAGTATGTCACTGGTTTAAAGGTGAAACTGCGTATTTACGGGAACGAGTAGCGTGGATATCGTGTTGTCTATACACGACATGGGAATCGAATGCTGCTACGTGTCTGGCTGGAACCGCTAACAGTCTTACGTCATCATCAGCGATGTTGTGTCCTGCCGCTGTATCCGGCTGTCCTGAAGTCCGCCACCGGACACGCACCCCGGGCGGTCGCTCAGTGACGGGCTGGTCCGGCAGGCACTCGGAGGCACTGATCGTCAGTACTCGTGCTTCTGACGTCGGCGCTGACAGCCGTCGACGACAGATGTTTTTTTATTCTCGCCACATGCAGTATCTCAACCGCAAGATACTATTCCCCCGTTCCCTTCCTTATTCTTCTCTCTCCTCCCGTCCTTTTCCCCATGCCTTCCTCTTACTTCCCTGTTTCCTGCCATCCACTTTCTCCTACCCCTATAAATCTAGTCAGCGGTTCTGGAGCAGTGCTGTAATTTCCGTCCGCGAGTTCGGGCAGAATTTGCCGAAAATCGTATTTCAGTGCATTTAGGGATTAAAATAACACATCCGGCAGCAACAGCTGTGACTTTTATGGCATTTAATTATTTAAAAAATACTCCCGAAAGATAGTCTTACATTTTACCATTGCTACTTTCTACGCTTTGTCCCAAAAATCTGTCCACCTTTTTATTTTTTGAATAAAAAATTAACCGATTTTAATGATTTTGGTATGTGAAATACTGAGAAAATTTTACATCAAAAGCTTTTAATCTTGCCGATTTCGTCTGTCAGCTGTAGCCGCTTTACTTTGGGATATCCAAAAAAGTCATTTTCTACAACACTACTAATACGTACTTCTGATTACGTGCGTTATCGCGGAATAACACGAACTGTAACCGTGACTGTGAACTTGGTCACCACATCTGAAAATGTCTATACGTCGTAATGTCGGCACGGTGCGATGACGTCATACTATATTCGGTGACATGCAAAGCCGCCGGCTCGAGCGACAGAAGACGACCACTTCAAAGTTCGGATCAATCGCTACCACTCACGTCGAGTTTAGAAACCGCCACTTTCTGACCGTCGCCAACTCGATTATAGCTGCAACGATCACCAATGCGACGCGACGCCGTCAGTGTCAGTGTGCGTAAAGCCGTGTTAGTGATGTGAGTTCCTTGTTCGACAAGGTCTTGGAAACCGATACTGCGAATCGAAGAGCAAAACGAATTCGAAAAATTACGTCCCGGAGTAACATAGGCTGAGTTCAGGGGAAAAGGGACCACGCCAAAACAGCCCTTATCCGATGCGTTATTAAACTGCAAGTTGCAGACGCTTTATGAAGTAAAATTGAGGACGCTGTTCTATTAAGTACGTACGTAAATAAGTAAATAAGTAATTTTTGATACTTGCATTACGTTATCAAAATCACAGTAACGTTTGTTGTAAGCAGTGCGGCATAGGAGAGGTGTAAACGAGAGCTTATGAGCGCTTGACTCAAGGAACTTCCTTTTTCCGTTTACTTTGGTGAAAAAGCGATCTGCGTCCATTTATGCAGGTATTGATAGACAGCTCCAATCCCGTACGAATAAGCGACAAATGCCATGATTCGTCTCTGCCGTACTTTACTTTGTATTATCGACCGAGGCGGCGGCGCCGAAACGAGATTTAAGACTCGGTTCTCGACCTGTCTACTTGTTAGCGTCGTCGCTTAGATTGGAAGGATCAACCACGTGACGTCCTCCCATATTTGCGGATAGATCTAAGTCGCCGCGAGCGCCAGTCGGTCAGAGAGACATGACTGCACGCCAGTACGGAAAGTGTATGGTTTGGTTTAGTTGGTCGGATGGAGACATTGGCGCTTTTAGAACTGTAGAAAAGGGAAGCCGCAGAGCCCAATATTTATTCCAAGCATCTTTAGGGGGAATTCCCCCCCCCCCGAAATAA
>Ga0209780_1003099_pt1 | contig 12215 bp, 4 predicted proteins | sample WorMetexBAHAMAS2_FD_187384 | JGI IMG/M metagenome (GOLD analysis project Ga0209780, IMG submission 187384) | Marine gutless worms symbiont microbial communities from Max Planck institute for Marine Microbiology, Germany - Inanidrilus exumae... | ecosystem: Host-associated > Annelida > Digestive... | reverse complement strand
TTATTTATTGCCTGCATATAGACGTGGTGGAGAAAGTGATTCGGAGACGATCCAGTCATCGTCGGACTGTCGTTCAATTCAGTCGACAAAGGCCGCTAAGAGTCAAGCCAAGGTGCAACGAGCTTTTACCAAGAAATTACCTGATATGAATAGTTTAACATACAGAGAACGATTGTCTGTACTTCGCTTGGAATCATTGGAATTAAGATGTTTGAAGGCTGATTTAATTGTGTTTTGAAATTTTAAAGGGTCTCATTAGCATTATTCCTAGTGAGTTTTTACGCGGTCAACATGCAATAGTAGAGGTCATAGTATGAAATTATATTATCCCGATTCTAGAGTTCTTGCTCGTCAAAATTTTTTCTCTGTTCGCGTGGTTCAAGTATGGAATAATCTACCAAACGAAGTGGTATCAGCTACCAGTGTCAGTGCTTTTAGATCCCTCTTAAATTCGATGCATGTTTCCTTGTTTAACGTTGTGTTTTAGTGTTGTGTTATCTATGTTTTTGGGCAGTTGTAAGTGCTCTTTCAGCCTTTCTGTCCAGTAGACACAGTTCATTTTATTGCATTTTATTGTTCTATATGTTGCTTATTGTATCTGTGTCTACAAATAAATATATAAGGTGACGACGATGCTGCTGATCGTCTCGTTTGCCTGGTTGGTTCTCACGACCCCGTTCGCTGCGTCGGGGTTCATTTTCGCGACCGGAAACATCGACGCGGATCTGGCCGACCTTCTGATGCCGTTCAAAGCCGTCGCGTTCCTCCTGCTCTACACCAACCACGCCGTCAACTTCTACCTGTACTGCCTCACCGGGTGCCGGTTCCGTCAGGAGCTGGTCGACATGCTGAATGGCTGGAGGCGCGCGGTCGTCGGGCGCTGCTTCCGCCAGCACCGTCTCCATCAGCAGCTGTCCCTCCAGAGATCGACCAGACAGGCGCTGACAACCGGAAACGGAGGAGGAGCCGTCATGCGCGGCGGTGGAACCGTCCTGCCAGGTGCTCGCAGCTCGGCGTGAACTCCTCTGAACACATTCCATCCGGAAGAACATGTGGTCCATTCACAGTGGAACCGATAGATGTATCCCAGGTGAACGTAAAAGCCGAATTCGGCCCATCAGTTTCCGCCTACCTGTGTGAGCGTTCGTTTATCGTCAACTACAGGGCGTCTCTTTGATGTAACATTTATTGTGCGTGCCGTCATCTAAGACAACAGTGGCGGATACAGGGAGTTCGTTGGATTTGAACAAAACGTCTTCCCCCGCAATTTTCATTACTGTAGCATTTCACACTAAGCTACCAAATATTGTTTGCTTTCTTTCAGAAAAAAAACCTTATTGGAGTACAATTTGCGGAAGATCGCCAGCTTCTGGAAGACTCTTGTCGGAGCTTTGCCTCTGAACCCTACTTGGAATCGAGGAGTCTGACGACGGAGTCCCCAGACTCCCTAACGAACCCGCTTCTCATTACCTGGATCCGCCCCTGGACTAGATGGATTTCCCGAGTGTTTTCTCGTTTATTTCAAGTCCGACAGGAAGATTTCTCGTCGACGTGTAATTACAGTCGTGTATTTTTGGCTGTTGCCGACTACAGCTCTCTCGGAACCTGGTCGAGATGGACCCTGACGACCGGAAATGGATTAGCTGTGACGCGCGGCTGTTAGCGACGCGTCAGTGACAGTCTGACGTGAGATAGCTACTAAAGAACAGACAAGCGGATCAGCTGTCACGGCTGCTGTTCTGATAGGACATTCACCTTATGATCTCTTGAGACGAAACTGTTGTTAAAACAGGATTAGCAGATTTTCGACGTTTGCTGATCATTGCGCGTTTTTATAAAATTTATGTTTACTTATTCCGCTTCGACAGTGTTTCGACCCGTTCGTTTCGAATATATTTTTGAAGTGACTGATGTGCCCTGTCAATGACGTCGCCACGCGTAAGGTCACAGAAAGTGTTCGTTAATTCGGAAGAACAAAAGATGTATGTTCGCTTTCATTCGCTGATGTCCGATTTTTGCAGCCACAGACCTAATCATCTCGACGTATCGTGTTTCTCGAAGACGCTGCTATGAATTGCAGTCATGTCTCCAAGAAAGAGACATGGCGGTGTCAGTGTGATGACTTGACGCATCGGCCTATTGGCGCTGGGGTTAAAAGCGCTTATACATACTGAAACTTCTGCATCATTAGCTGTGTATTTACTTCCGGTTGCGGATTACGATAACGGCATATTGTTTGTGCAAAGGTTTTGAAAAATTAGGGTTAATTAGTGTCAGGCTTCGGGTTAGTCGATATTCACTGCAAAGGCGTATCGGCGACAATCAGCCGATAGTCGTCTATAGACCGATGCATTACTTGGTTAAATGTATAATATTTATTCCTGTCAGTGTGAGAACCTTCAGTTCACTGCTTCACGGTATAGCGATACTCCACATGCAGGACTAATAATTATGAGATATGGCTTTGTCATTCTTCAGTATTTTTGGCGATATTTTCCGACAATTATCAAAATAATCTCCAAACCTGTTCCAGATTAATTTTATTAGATTTGTCGAGATTTTACTATTTTGTTGTCATTGCTTTTTCTTCCATTCTCCACATTACACTGTACTGATTATACTTCTGTGAAAGGACATGCGTGTTTTTCTTACAATAGTCGACAACTAATTCGTATTGAGCTTAGTCTTAACTCTTTGACCTGCGCGTGGCCCCATTGCGTAATCGAACAATTTTGGACGCAAATACGAGAAGCTCTGTGAATCTTTCAATTTATCTGATATACAACAGTGCTAATTTCCCGTTGCTCGCTGCTGCAATAATTGTAGACTTAGTGCTGTCTTTCTGAGCTCTGGCAGTATAGGAATGTCACCAGTCACCGTACTACATGTATGCATTTCTATCGCGCTGGTAAAACAAGAAGCTCAGATACCGCAGAGTGACCGCGCGACGCGCTATGTTAGTAAATTCGTATTATGTCACGAGGTATGGGAGATAGAAAGGTTTCAACTAGCAATAGTGACATTCAAGGTCATTCAAGGGCATTGACAATGGTGCCATTCGATAGGCCACATACGATTTCCTATTAAAATTCCATTGCGACTATGTATCTATCTTTTACCGTTTCCGAGATATTATCACTTATTTCCCAAAAATTAAACAGATCACGTGACTCGGAACACATCCCTTTCGACGGTAATCTATCATTTATACATTAGTACACGTGTGCATCAATAAGCACACGACATTTGAAGTGCATAGTTTCACCGATTACAAAGATATGATTAGGACAAAATTTAAAAAAAAGGGTTACGTGACCCTGACCACGCTTATTAGGAGGTAGCCTGTCATCCAAAGGCTAGCATTTGATATATTCTACCTGCATACGAAATGTGGCTTCAGCCGTTCCAAGAATATGATTGCGGGCATCGAAATTGAAAATGGGTCATGTGACCCTGAACACGCCCCGTTTAGCGGTGGATTGTCATGCTTAGGCTAAGATTTGATACATTCTACCTGTGTGCAAAGTTTGAAGATTCTAACTCAAACCCCTCCATAGATAACACGCCACTTTTAAGGGTTATGCTGGGACCTAACATAGCCTACCTGTGTACAAAATTTGACCAGTATAGCTTTAGCCGTTCCAGAGATATGGTTGGCGCCCACCGAAATTTAAATGGTTTACGTGATCTGACCACGCTCCTTTCAAGGATGATTTGACATCCATGGGCTAGCACTTGCTACGATCAATCTATCTACCAAATTTGAACTGTCTATCTCCACCCACTACGAAGATATGAAAGGCGATACAAAATATCGAAAATGGGGTGGTTTGGGGTAGTTAGGGGTCACTCAATATCACTAAAAATAGCGCAATTCGATATAGCGCATACGAGTTCTTATTAGCGTTCCATAGTAACTATGTAGCTATCTTGCACCGTTTTTGAGATATAGCGAGATATTGGTTAAAAATCGCCGATTTGAACCTACCCCACCTCTATTTGACGCCCCGTTGTGGTAACCCCGTCGGGATGTCGCCGAGATCTTAGGCTTCAGAAAAGTATAGAGCTCCTGGGCTATCGTATGGCGTTGTTTGCGTGATTCTGCGTTTTGCCATTTTGGTACAGTGCCGGCTTGTGACAGATGGACAGACGGACGGGCGGACGGACAGACACACGACGACAGCATATACCGCGTTAGCATAACGTCGCGCGGCAAAAATCAATAGGCCGACTCTATTACTTTATTCAGCCAGTTTTAGACAAAACGCTTAAAAACGGCGACGATAACCAAGGACGATACATAATAGCAATAAAATTTAAAAAATATCTAGCACTACAAAACGCCGAAATAGGTTTACATTTGTAAGATAAATATGTAGGCCTAAAGTACTATGTATATTCATTCGTCTCGAATGTATTCAAGGCGAATCATTCATGATAATACTTTATTGGCCAAAAGAACGGCCTTCACGCGTTCGGCTATAACTCCACCGAAAGTGAACCGATTTGGATGAAATTTGGAACATTGTGAGCCAAACGTTGGAGGCTGGCCGTGACAGATTTTTGGCGCGATCCGCGCAGCAGCGACAATTTGGCTTTTCCACTGTGCACTCCGCCTATTGTTATCTGCCGAATAGCGTAGTCTGTCGGTCTGTCAGTCGGTCTGTCACCTAGTGAGCCCGGCAAAAACGGCTGCAGCGATCGAGATGCCGTTTGCGTCTAAAACTCGGATGGGCCCACGGAAACACCTGTTGCATATAGCGGACCGATTCGAGGCGAATACTGTTTGTGTTCATTTAACACAATACAGCCATCTAGTTTACATATAGTTCTGTATAAGACTTATCTAGTAAAACATTAAGGTATGCTTGTGTTACGAAAAAGACTGATAAAACATGCTTAACACATGGTACGCCGTCTAGGCGCCTTGCAGATACATGTAAATGAAAACCCGTGTAGTGAGGAAACTAAAACTACTGGTGGAGTTGACTTGAGCGAAGACGCCGCCTAGCGAATAACAATATAGCGTGGCGGTACTGGTGGAGTTTCGGTAAAACATTCAGCTGAATCCGGATTGGATCATCCAGATCGATCACTCCACAAGATAATCGACTGTTTCTTTCACCAAAACGCACAGCTTCTCAGAATTTTATGAAAATCCATCAATAACTCTTCCGTATAATCCCGCAGATCGAAAGAATGCCACACAACATCAGAGTGGACGGAGACTTCGTGATTTCGTTATTTATTACATTAGGCCAAATTCATAAAAAGAGATAGATAACAGACAAACAAAAAATTAGACGGCTGTATTGTGTGGAATACACACAATACAGTATTCGATTCGAAGCGCTCGGATATCTGTGCACAAGCTGTTTACTTTTTGCATTTGACAAAGCCTTGTGTCACGTGACTCAATAGTCGATGGTGATTGGCTGCCTGCGACTGAGTGATGTCAGTGTTATCTGCCGTGTTGTTAACCCGCGTCGGACGTCGCAAAAAATTTGGGGATGTTTTTTGTGCGGAGTGTACAGGCCAGGAAAATGACTTAGAATTTATTCCAACGGTAAAATGGAAAGTAGAAATTCCGTAGGGTAGAAGGTTATCTGGTAGTGAATTTCCGGCGATCTATATCATTGCGGAGTTATGGCGGCTCGAATTCGCAAGAAGTTGAATTTTTTTTCAGAAATGTTTGCGTGTTTGGAAAAAAGACCCCTTACGGTAAAATTTTCAAAATTCTTTTCCGAAAGTTTTCAATGCGACACCGATCGATGTTTTGTGTTCAAATGTCGTGAAATTTGATCGTGAAATTTGGTCGACAGAAAATCGGTGAAATCGTGCGCTGATTACTTGACAAACTAAAACAAAAATTAACCTGGTTCTCCAGCAGTCCCCACTGCGCAGATCGCACCCAAAATCTGCCAGGGCCAGCCCCCGACAATGTACTTGATGTGCTCCAGATTTTATCCTAATCGGTTCACTTTCGGCGGAGTTAAAGCCGAACTCGTGAACATAGCCAAAAATCGCCGTAAAGTTAATTCAATATTCAGCTGAAACCTAGCTTCGAGCCAAATAAAAAAAGGGGAGAGGAGAAAAAAAATGAAAAAAATGAGTTCGCTGTAATATCACTAACAAATGCAACGATCGCAAATTCACACACGTAATCGAACAAGCTGCCGCACAGAACACCACTGTATAGGCCTACCAGTGGAGTCGATCCAAATTTTTACCAGGGCCTTTCCAAAAAATTAATTTGGACTGGAGCCAAACATTGGCTAAGCCTCCAAAATTTTAACCTGTTGCTTTTTTTAAAGTTTCATTATAGGACTATCTGGAATTCCTTATTTTGAGCCCATTATAAGCTTTTAATATTTTTCTAATTTGTTTTGTGTAACTTAGGCCTAGTAGATTATTAGCACAAAATTTATGAAGACAACGTTTAAAGATTGAACAATTGGCTTTGGTTAGGGTTTTGCCACCAATATTCTGACCGAACTGGCGCCACTGCAATGAACGTAGCACACAAGAACCAGCTGAACGACTAGCTTTGAGCTGTTAACTTGTTAAGCCCCGTCTATACACCAGCAACAATGTCGAAGCAACATTGTCGAATGCTACAAGTCGAACGATTCTTTCGACATAGTCGAACGTTGCTTCGACATTGTTGCCGTTTTTTTCAACAGTGTAGAAACAAAATTTCGTCCTTTCGACAAAGTCGAAACAAATTGAACATGTTCAATTTGTTTCGACTTTGTCAAAAGAACGAAATTTCGTTCGACATTGAGGCCAAAACCGGCAACATTGTTGCCTAAAACGGCAACAATGGCGATGGAACATTCGACTTTGCCGAAAGGACGAAATTTTACGATAAACTCGTTTGATATTGTTGCCATTTTGGCAACAAAGTCGAATGTTGCTTCGACATTGTTTCTGGTGTGGACGTGGCTTTAGCGATATGTTTGAGCAGTTCACCTGCGTACACTGTAGTGATAACCGAGTTGGGCGCACTAACGAAGTTACTCTACGTTGAGTCCGTATATGCACCATTTGTCATCATCACCCGGCAATCTTGAAGGCTCTGTACACCGCCAGCCTCATTGAAAAAGGCGGAGACACGCCGACATTACATGCTGTCATACAGCTCCGTCGTGTCGCCCGTCTGTCGCGGAACCCGACATTGTCGGCCGGTCAAGGAATATCGAACGAAGGAAAGAATATTTTATTTATTGTTATTTGTTAGGTCGCATCGCATGCATAGCATAGATGCGTCCAATTACGACAGATGTGATATGTCACAGTCACACGTAGCGTGGTTTGTCTGTCTGTGTGTGTATGACTGCGTGTTGTTCACCCGGATGTGCCATGCTAAAACAGCTAAACCGATCGAGATGCCGTTTGGGGCTGACTCACGTTGGTTCAATTAGTATTATTAGGCTTAGATGGGTCAAGGTTGGACATTTCCATTAGCTGCCACGAGGGGTGACAAGAAGGCGATGCGGCTTTTCGTCAAAAATTATTTGACTACTTGTTTATTTTGTGGTTGCGTGATTTTTATCGTGCAGTCACCTGCAAACATAGAGCAGTGCAGAACTGCGTATTACACAAGCTAGGTGCAAGTGAAGTGAACATCGACCGTTTTATTTAAATTAACCAAAATTTTAATAAAAAATATTTTATTTGCTACTCTACGTCAGTGTCGGCAGTCAATGTTGGCCCATGTGCCTCGGCATTAACTGCCAAAGCCAGGTTGATTGACTGAGTTAAGGTTTTACGTCCAACTCGACACAAAATAGGTCATTTCGGAGACGTTCTTCACAGCCAATCAATCGGCTTAGTAGCCTACTGAAGCCAAAGCCATGAGCATCTCACACGTCGACCGGGCTGTCGTGGCACATGTCTTTTATCACTGATTGATTGAACGTGCTCGACTTACTGGCTACTGTCGAAGACACAGCAGCAGCAGCAGCAGCGGACGATTCATGAATATGACGACGCCGTTTATACGTATAGAGAAGGACCATTGGCAGTTTAATCGATTCGAATACGCTCGTTTTACCGATTCTCAGTCAGTTTGCTGAAACCATAAAAGTTGCTTGACCCTGACAATCCACACATCAAATTAAAATCGTTATCATCGACAAGTCGTTCCGAAACCGACAGGATAGCTAGACATCCCAAATTTGAATTTTTGGGCTCCAGCCTCCATTACCTACATACTTTAAACGACCAGTGAAAATTACGCACGCAAGACTGCACTTACGGTGTGCTCTTTCCCGCCATAATCATCTTCAACCTGCGCCGCTAGAAACCGCAATTTTGACCGAATTTTTAAATCTTCTGGTTCCCACTCCAACCCCTTTACAGAATATCAAGAAATTTGGCTTGCGATAATAAACCTAATAAATGCTCTTCCACGCCAAATTTCACCTGGATTGGTACATCTTGTCACGCCTGCAGGGCTAGAAACCTTAAATTTGACCGATTTTAGAATACGACCGTTTGGCGTCTCCCGCACCGCCTCCAACGATCGGTGTAAAATGGGGCATCGACAGTGAGCATGTGGTATGCTCTTCCATGCCAAGATACGCGGTCATTAGTGCATTCTTGTGCAAAATTGACCAAATTTTGAATTTGGGGTTCATGCGCCCTCCCCTTCATCGATCAATGCCAAATTTGACTTGCGAGAGTAAATCCATGGTTTTCTTCCTCGTCAAATTTCACCTCGATCGGTGCATCGTTTCTCTCCTTCTGGAAAAAAACCCAAACTTTTGCCATATTTTCAAACTCAACATTTTCTGATGGCGCTGTATAGCAGCTAAATGGCGCCACCAGAAAATGTTGAGTTTAAAAATATTTTTCTAGCGGCACGGAGATAAAGTTGAACTACAAACCTTCCCCATCCAATGCTGTCAAAAAACCTTTCTAAAGGTCAAAGGGCTTAAACAGTAAATTTGTCGTAGAGGCGTCAACCGCAGTCGACTTGACCTCTTAAAAATCACGCACGTCCCTGTATAAGAACGTACAACGAACATTCACCATTAACGAATTAGTTCGACGAGGCACAGTAGAACCATAAACGGATGTGACACCCACCTATAGCTTAGTAGGCCTGCGGAAAATCGAATCCGAACATTGACGAATCTAGCCGGTTTTTCCATCTCCACTGTGTGTGCTGGCGACTGGCTGGAAATACTGATTATCATAAACGCCGCCGCTTCCACTGCTGCTGCTGCTGCTGCTGGCGCATAGCAACGGCGCAAAACTGGCGCCAAAACGACGACGAGATAGCCGGCGTAGAGAGCTTCGGCCGGAAGGTGACATGGCAGTCTCGTGATAAATAATACACGGCTAGATACTGAAACAGGCGTCGCGCAGGAAAAAGAGGACGGACATTTATGTGGCCGTTGAGATCGCCTCGCCAGCGCGACCAGCGTACGCCGTCCGCAAATCGTTATTGCAAGCGATCGAGCTTGGCCGGTGTTCGTCGGATGCGATGTCTGGCTGACTACGTGGCGTCAAAGCCCGTCTGACGATTACAGCGACCGAATACGACCGAGTCCTGCGAACACAAGACTGGATGGCGGTTCTGCTGGCAACGAGTGTCAGCGGCAGACCAGACGTTATGAGCTCACTCTCATTCTGGACGTCGCTGAGAATGTTTGGCATCATTGTCTACGACAAACAGCGTCCGATAAAACGCGGTCATTAGTACACTTGCATAACCACTGACAGGTAAAATCTCGTTATTTCTCAACGTGATGAATAATCAGTCTGACCGATGTATGCCCTATATATTTCCCCTATATTCCCCACGGATCTATTTCTTAGTGTTCGTTACATTTCATATTTATATTTTTTGCTTATAGTGTTTATCACATTGTATCTAGAAGTCAGAACTGTCCTCGGAGTAATCTTTAATAACATGCTGTCATTCGGTCATGCTTATATATGAGTGTGTGTGTTTTACTGTAAATTGTAATAAACTGAGCGTCCGTCCAGAGTTTTATCAATAAAGAATTTACTAAAACTACAACAGTTTGTTTACAACAAAATATTTGAACCTATTTAACGATGTGTCGTATAGCTTAGTTCGTCGGTGTGTATCTTTGTCTGTTCGTTCGCTATATACGTAGGCCCCAGTGGCGTCGGAAGCAATTTATGTGTGAAGGAACCCATTTTCCGGCGTAAAGCGCCGGGGAAAATGGGTTGTGCCCCGCACTTTATACGATGGGTCCCCAATAAGTCTATGCAGATTTGGCTCACTTGTAGGTTTTACACAATATTACTAATGTAAGTATCAGTATCTGATAATAAAATTGTCTGTTGCATTGTTGGCAACGAAAAATGCCCGCTTTGAAGAGAGTTAGAGGGCCCAAGTTTCCCCCACACCCTACGCCTATGATAGGCCTCACACTTATGTTTTCTTGTTGAATACTAAGCTGAAATTCCGACAGAGTTATCTTCATGCGTTAAACGTTAGCTCGAATCATTTTTATCGCGCGACGCTATGCTAGCCCGTTATATGTTGTCGTCTTGTGTCCGTGTGTCCGTCCGTCCGTCTGTCACACGCCGGTATTGTACTGAAACGGCTAAATATAGAATCACGCGACTGAACACTACGTAAACGTATTACATAAGCATTTCGTTATTCGTATATTTTTTTATCTATTTTTTCAATCTTATTTTCGGCTGTTATTTTTGGCTTCTGGGGTCTCGCCCCAGACCCCATACCGAGGCTTACCATTTTGTTTGGGCCTAAAAACAAAAAGCATTGTGCATTTTATCAGCCGTTCAAAAATGAGTTTTGTGGTCGGTTTTGAACGAAGCGCCTTCCTGCACCTCCATACCACGTTCCCATCGGTCATTGCGTTATTGGTAACGTCATAATACAGGTCAATTTAGTTATTTTCTAGTAAATTAGTTATGTCGTATAGCTAGCTGTGCAGTTGGCCGATGCAGCATTATTCCCAGAACAGCCACCGATGGCTCTGAACTTTGCGATTCATCGAGAGACAACTCAGCGATATAGCATTTGAGGAAAACTATACAATCGAAAGTAGGCATATTACGTAATGTAGCTGGTGTCCTATGATTAGTCCGTCTTCCTGTCTCCCTGGTATATGATTACAATATATGGCTGAATCTAGAGACATTCGTTATATCGTCGAAAATGCCTTATAAGGTATGCATTCCTTCAGAACCTTCTTATGATTGAGCCGAAGTCGAATACGGGAGGCGGCAACAGTGCACCGAACTGCACTGTACTAACAATAATCAGTGCTGCTGTTTATGTTGCTAACATGATGACCGTCGCCATTGCAAGAGTTCGCCCAGTTCATAGGCGCCATGTGGCCGCCGATCCTCCAACCAAGCCAGCTTGTTCGGACTGTGATTGATTGTCATCGTCCTTAACCACCATCGCCATTTATTATTATTACACACCCGAAAGCTGATACTCATCTGTATATGTCCATCTGTTTGTATGTAATTAAGCCTATATGTTGATATGTGTCGTGTATTTGTATATAAATTTCAAAGACTGGAAGAGAGAAATTTGACGTTATTGGCCCTTCACTAATACACTGTGTCCCAAAAAGGAAGACAGCAAACTTATGGTCGTAACTCTGTCATTTCTTAACCGATTTTCAAAATTTTTTCACTGACATACTCTGCGGTAAATTTGCAGCACAGTGATAATTAAAGATCCCACCACACCTTAAACGTGTCGCTACACTACCTTGGAAAAGTTAAAAGTCAAATTTACCTCTAATTACAGAGGTAAGCCTTAGAAATCATATCATATTTAACACAAAATAAAACGTTTCATGTCACATAGTTGTGCAGATAGGCATACTGATAATGTCACAACAAGTGCTCGTAGTGTCCACCCTTGTTTGCACACAAGCACGAAGATGCAGACGCCATTTATCAACTGCGCTGTCGATGATGCTTCGGTCCATGACATGCCAAACATGAAGCAAACGCTGCTTCAGTTCGTCGATACTGTGCACCCATGACTGGTAGACTCGCTCCTGGACGACGCCCCATATCTTGTAGTCCACTGGGTTGAGGTCGGGACTGTTTGGTGGTCATAGATCCGGATCTAAGGCTTACCTCCATAATTAGAGGTAAATTTGAACTTTTAACTTTCCCAAGGTAGTGTAGCGACACGTTTAAGGTGTGGTGGGATCTTTAATTATCACTGTGCTGCAAAT
>Ga0209780_1003098_pt1 | contig 12215 bp, 6 predicted proteins | sample WorMetexBAHAMAS2_FD_187384 | JGI IMG/M metagenome (GOLD analysis project Ga0209780, IMG submission 187384) | Marine gutless worms symbiont microbial communities from Max Planck institute for Marine Microbiology, Germany - Inanidrilus exumae... | ecosystem: Host-associated > Annelida > Digestive... | reverse complement strand
CGGCAGCGAGGCGCCGCCTCCCCCGGCTGCTGACGCTGCCGACTGCTGAGAGGCCGGGTCACAGAGCAGGATGTCGCTGCTGCTCGTCGCCTTCGTGATTGACACGGACGGTGGCGTTAACGGCTTCATACTGAACATCAGCTTCTCTGCTCACGCAAACAGAACGCCGCTTCAGCCATCTCCGTTATCCGAACGACGGCATTGCGCCAGTAACCACACAAAACGCTTTCGACTGCCCACTCTGCATAATCTGCTTACACTCGGTCTGGAGAAACTGAAATCTAGCCTGCTCGTTATATTCTTATATCTCGTTATATTCGTTATATTCGAAAGGAGAAAATAGACTTCGACGCCCCAGCGTCGACGTGGATGCCGTCGCCACCTCGACGGCTTGCTGTGACCCTGACCTTTGATTTTTGACCTCCATAATCTAATCAGGTCATCAGTAGGAGCTAATAAATATTCCCTGTAAGTTTCATTGAGATTGCTCAAGTAGTTATGAGACATCGTGGTAACAAGTTCTGTCCGGACGAAAGAACGAACGAACGCGTCGGACGGACAGAAAACATAATGCCTTTGCCGACACTGTCAATCAATCAATCAATTAATTAATTAATCAATCAATCAATTAATCAATCATTTATTTTGCCAGAAAAAAATTGTTACAATAAAAGCAAGTAAAACAAAGCACATGAGGACAGGACAGCAAGGTAAAAGGCGAAAGCATAAAAAAGTTTCATAGAGAGTGCATTTTTCGAAATCTCACAAAGTTGAATTGTTTCAGCGCCATTTATAGCAATCGAAATTAGAACACTACGACACAATACTCGACGGACGATGACAAATACCCTTTTCCTGGTTGTTTTTAATGTTTTCGCCGTGCTCGTATAACGTCATGTCTTTGTCTCGATTTTCCAGTTTGTTGATGTCTTTTATCTTCTGCATAGTTTCGGCCTTTTCCATCTCCAGCTTTGCCTCCGAAGCTTCAATTTCTTCCTCTTCATCATCATCGGCCTGAACAGATCACTCTAATATTCTCCTACCAACGTACCCACGCATACGACCTACCTACTTACTTACAGAATATAACTAGACAGCACTCAGGAGAGTGCATACCTCCGCCACGCTACAATAAAATCGTAACAGTATCTTTAAAACATCGCAAACGTGTTACTTATTTACGGCTGAAAAACGAAAGTAAAAAGCAGCGGCTTTGATGGAAATGCCCAGCAGTCGCCGAGTGGTGACACTTAGGACTGACTGGTGAACTTACGATATCAACGATATTTGCAATATCGGATCACCGCAAATATTTAATCAACTGTTCAACGATGCGTAATTTACCTAGTTGCCAAATTACATGAAAATCCACCAATAACTTTTTGAGCTATCCCGCTAGCAATTAGACAAACAGACAAACAGACAAACAGGAGTTAAAACATTACCCCCGCCAAGCTGTTGCGAAGGTAACAATAGTGTAACCGCAATTGTGACACATCGAACTTGACATATGCAGTTGGCACTCGACAACATCTAGATACAAGACGATATCAACAGTTGACTGACTGTAGTATTTGTATACTTGCGTGATCAATCTGACCTTTGCGATCGCTCAAGGGACGTTGTCACGTTGCTATGGTAACCGAATTTTGGCGCGAATCGGCAAAAACTGGCATACCTCACCCTCATTCTGTGCGCTGGCATTCTGCAACAGATGGGAGGATCGCAAATTGGATATGCGATATAACATCGCCTGTTCTCCTCGACGTCTGATAAAATTTGGTAAACTTTGGTCACGAAACCATTGAGTTTTGCAGGCGCGTTTGTGCCGGGCGGGAGACACGCTGGGCTTTGCCACGCATTTCTAGTTATTGTTATCACTACTGCTACTGCTGTTGCTGCTGCTGCTGCTGCATTTTAATATTAGGTAGTTAAAAGAAACCAGTGAAGTCTTTGTCATTATAATAGACTCACATCGGACGAGAAACCCTCGACCAGAATCGCAACAAGAAGGTTGAAAAGAACGTAGTTTCCGAACGTCATGAGAAATATGAAGTACAACGCTGCCCACGCGGACGTTTTCGACATCCCGTTGTACAGAACTTCGTTCCAATCTTCTTGCGTCAGAATCTGCAACGGTGCAACACGGCTCTTACAAATTACAAGCCGTCACGCCGCTCTGCGGAGGTATGGCTTGTACCCGCCCGCCAGTCCGCCCGTCCGCCGTAAGCCACGCCCCTGGACAAACAAATTCAGCGCAAATTCACCGACGGATTATTAGACATAGATCCGCTATTAATGACTGCAGTAATTCATGTTAAAGGTAGAAAGGTAGTGCCTTCGTCATGTTTTATAGCTCTTATGTCAGTCAATAACAATAATTGGCTCAAACAAGTTCATTATCATGGACGGTTGTCAGCTCCATTTCACGAACTTTCCACCCAGCTCGTGTATTGTGGCTGTACTGTTAGACACGACTTGATAAGAAATGTTTAGCTTGCATTGAAAAGCAAGGAACCACAGCATTCACAAGACCGCCATGACCTACGCCGACATAGTTTTTTTTGCCGCTGGCTAAAACTCCACACACGGAAAAAGCGCCGTTCGGCAGCAGATCGGCCGCGGGATAAACCATGCGTGGCTGACGTATGCAGCAACGGTCGATATCGCTTTCTGTCTAAAGATCGACATAGACTTCTTTTTTGTGCCTCGTGGCCTTGACCTTTGACCTTTTACCCCCAAATAAATAGGTTTCCAGATTCACGGTGGAACATTTCTATGTCAAGTTTGGTGATCGTAGCTGCATCGGTTGTTGAGATATCGTGTGGAAAAACAGACAGACAAACAAACAGACACATAAACGCCGCCGCTGAAAACCCTATACACGCGACTGCCGTAAGTGTGGATAAATAATGAATAAGAACTAAAACAAAAAGTTAAAAACCGAGAGGCAAGAAGATCCGATCGGAGTCCTAGGTCCGTGAAGGCAATCTTGGGGGAGGGTCCGAGGGAGAGAGTTTACGGTGAGAACTACTAGGCCAATATAGTGAAACTGGTGGGTTTTAAGACAGGAGCAAAACAGCGACGGAGTGACGGTTGACGAGAATGATGAGTTGACAGAAAAAGACAGTCTGACGAACGCGAGAAGAGGCGAATCAGAAATAGAAAGACTGGGATGCGACTGAGTGAGAAAAAAAATCAGAGAGCTGATTCCAGCGACTAGGCAAGCGTATAGGTCTACATTTCTGAGCAAATAATGATGTTGATCGTCACTAAATAAGTAACTATGTAAACATTTATAAAGCGCCATGATCTTCTTGTCAGTCTATAAGTGGCCAATAACCCGTAGCTGCTGACTGATTGTAGAGCAACAAGTGAGACCTACAAAGTGTTTTGCTAGTTTTAATTACGCCCTGAAAGCAGAGCATCACTAAAAGAGCGAAACGTTAAAGAGAAAGGAAGTTTCTATCGAACGTTTGTATCGAACATGGCCTCCACATTTGGAACATTTGATTTTATTTTTCCCTTATTTTTTGTTTCTGGGCCGTGCGCTAGATTAAGCTGGCCATGCCGTCAGCTTTTGAGCGCACATTAATCTACCGTATCGTATCGTATCAAGTTGCGAGTTTCTTTCTAACATAATGTCATCGAAGAATGTACTGTGCGAACTCTGTCGAGAGTTTGCCGAAAAGGAGTTGCAATTGTGTGAGCATCCGTCTACCGTCTAACTGAAGTGTTAATGTAGCTTAGTTAAGTGATCATTTATTTAATTTATTTAACTTTTGTTTAATTATGTATGTTTAATGTTTTCTTTGCTACCACATGTGTGGTGAAATAAAGTTGTGTGTGTGTGTGTATCGTAACTCCGGTGCTGTGACATTTGCTAGACAAGGAGTACTATGATTATAGAACGTACAAAAAACTGACCTGAAAGACGGTGACTATCGCCCACAGTAGGGAGTCGAAGTTTTTTCGTTCGCAGTGACAAATTCCTTCCGATATCTCGTCGCAATTACATTGCCGTTTGTCTTTGGTGACGCAGAACTTGCCGCCAAACAGGTTCATGCCAAGAATACTGCAAGAACAGCACGCTACACGTTATAACGAGTTTCCACGATATGCAACGCACGCACTTTGTTACATACAAATACTATTTTTTGGTAGAAAAAAAGATATTCCCCGTCCGATCTGCTGCAATGCTATGCTAGCGCGGTATATGCTGTCGTCGTAATTATGTCCGTCCGTTCGTCTGTCCGTCTGTCTATCACAAGCCGACACTGTACCGAAATGGATAAATGCAGGATCACGCAAACACCGTACAGTAGCCCAGGGACTCTAGTTTTCTGATGCCAAAGATTTCCGTGAAATTCCAATGGGGTCACCCGCAACGAGGACGGAGCCAAATAGAGGTGGGGTAGGTTCAAACGGCGATTTTCGACCAATATCTCGCTATATCTCAAAAACGGTGCAAGATAGGGACATAGTTACTATGGAACGCTAAGTTCTCTATCGAATGGTGCTATTTCCAGTGACCTTCAGTGACCCTAACTACCCTAAACTACCCCATTTCGACATTTTCAATCGTCTTTCACATATCTTCGTAGTGACTGGAGACAGAGAATTCAAATTTGGCAGGTAGGTTGATGGTAGCAAGTACTAGCCGACGGATGGCAAACCATCCATGAAAAAGCGTGGTTAGGTTCCGTGTGTGGGGTTTTAGCCACGACGCCCTGCCTCATTCAGCTACACTGGTTACCATGCAGTCCGGTACAGAATTCAGTACAAACTGTGTACTTCGATGCATACATCCGGTCCAGAAGACATCGTACAGCCCACTTCAGCTATAACAACACGCTCTGGTCTGCGCTCTTCCTCTGCAGAGACCACCAGCTACGTTACACCTCGGCTGCGTACAACCTTTGGAGAACGGGCGTTTTATTTTCCGGTCCGGCGATTTGGAACTCTCTTCCGGTAGACTTACGCTCCATCTCGGACAATGTTGACTTTAAAAGCAGTCGAGAACTCACTTCTTTCAATTGGCTTTTAACACCCAGTAGCAATTTTATTTACTAACTGTTTACGTGCATGTTTTACCGCATTACTGTTTTACCTAGTTTTAGTTTTGCTGGTATGTGACTGATTTGTACTGCACCTGCAGGTTGGCTCATTCCATTCGTGGATAAACGTGTGGGTGGCAGGTTCAACTGTGTGATCCCTCGTTAACACGTGCCATTCCTGAGGGATTGTCACGCCGCTGGTCACTCGAGGTGCAAGCGTTGGACAGACTGCATTTCATTTCATTTTTTTTATTTCACCTATGTTTTTATCCGTAATAGGCGCATTATAAATGTATGTATGGCAATGATAATGATGACATTTCAGAGTATTCAAAATTTTGAAAAAAGCAATCAAATTCGTTACAAAACTGGCAAGAAGTGTTAATTACAAACACAAAAGTATAAAACACGTTTCGTTTGGCCATCATATTAAGCCAACATTGTCACAAGGGCTTATATAAAAAGGGCATGACCGTGTAAAAATTTACATATTTAAAATCACGCATTTACACATACACGTCTAAAAAATCGTTGTCTTTTAAAACGAATATGTCAGTCACTCAGTCCTCCTTATTGTCGGGCCGAAATGTACACTGGCCGCGTCGCATGCTGCCCATGACGAGTCACAGTGCGTATGCCGACGAGACTGACAGACATACGGACAGACGGACGGACGCCAGACCGTTACATTACGCTTTCCGCTAGACGCGGCCAGCGTGATAACTCCGAAAAATGAACCGGTTTCGATAACGGTTGGTACAGAAGACCCGGGCTATTACGTCAAAATTAATCGATCCACGACGCTATAACGTTAGTTTTTTTGGCTGACAAACGTCATTATACTGGCAATGTGCGGTGAATATAAATGATTGTAGGGCCTAAGCTGAAAGTCGTAACAGTGAAAGTATGTCGATGGTCACGTGCATGGCTTCATAAAAGCGGACTGATAAATCGACAAAACGAACGAATACGGACCGCCCGTTCGGCCCGTACGTGCTTTGAGCCGAACCTTGACACCTTCTCAACATCCCACCGAGCAATCTCGGCCGCCTCATCTCCGTGTGGCTTCAGATGCACGCGCACCATCTCTTTATCACACGCGGGCGTACTGCGCAATCACTACATTCCGAGTTCGGTGAATCTGACAAACTCATAAATCCTCCGAATTGTCGCAGTCTTATTTTGTATCCACTCCTGTTAGTCCGTACGTACTGCGTCAATGTCTATTATCTTCCAGTCTGACTCCTCATATTCTTTCTTCGCCAAATTCATGCACAAGTGCTATGATTACAGTTACTAGTAGTAGTAGTGTTAAAAATGACGTTTTTGAATTTCGCAAGGTACTGTGGCTAAACTGACATGTGAAATAAGCAAATTAAAAAGCTTTTGATGTCAAATTTTCTCTGGATATCACACACCAAAAATCATTAAAATCGATTAATTTTTGACAATTGTTTAAAAAACAAGCACTGTTGTGTTCTATCGAACTCGGTTCTATCAAATGCAACCTCAAAACGGCCAAAATTCGTAGAAAACGTGGCAACTACAGTCGCGACACTGCCAAAATTGGAATTCGCACTACTCTAAAATCGGTAAACTACTTCCGGTTTGTCACAGAAACAATAGCCTTCGAAACAACCAAATTTACGAGCGGCATGCAAAATTTGGTGACAATCGGTAAAGAATTACGGACGTAATCGCTCGACAACCGATCTGTGGACAGACACAGAGAGAGAGAGAAACCAAAGTGATTAGATAGCCTATCAAAGCATTTGGTAGACAATAAAAAGGTGGTTAGATCTTTTGAGACGCAGTGTATGTCGCTGCCGACAAAGGGGCAATTAGTTACATTTACTTCTTTTTAGATGTACGTATGAGAGAATTAGCGATGTCAACTTGCTGATAAAACTGGTTGACTTATTAAATGATTTTTAGCGTTTTTAGCGTTTATGTCATAAACATAACCAGCAGTTAGGGTTTCGAATGACGACGATTTCACTCACGATGCCTAGAACAGACAAGGAAACAGCGAAACCTGAATATGAAAATGAAAAGAACGAGCAGCGCCAAGAACGTGGGAACGTTGTCAAGTGTCCGCAGCATGACCTTCAGCTGGTACTGAAGAGCGGGCAGGAACCGAACCAGTTTGAGTATACGCAACAGTCGGAATGTACGAAGCACCGAAAGACCGCCGGCTCCACCTTGGATTAGCTCCACCAGACTGCATGCAATCGACAACAGACCAGTCACTTAGCACCGGAAACGTATTCAATTTCAACATTCACATGTTAAGAGTCTGACAGTATAACAGTAACGTGTGCAGCCTTCCAATCTCTCTGAGTTAATTGCCCACAATATTTCATCCCAATCCTTACGTACGTCTAACACAAATCTTCTGGCCGGCATCACTAGTAACATTTCCTTGCGCGCCTTTTCTGTTTCTGCGCAATTTATCTGGAACTCTCTACCTCTACACGTTCGCTGTATAGATAAAGTATCAACCTTTAAACTTCCACGGGCGTGGCCTAATATGCAAATGAGCTGTCAATCATCCTAATCATTCAATCAGAAACAAAAAGGTACTGGTTCCAACGTATTTTTTCTACTTACGCAGTTGGCGCACAACAGACAGCGGAAAAGTCAAACCTCAAGATAACGATGAAGCTATCAAACAGGTTGAATCCGTTCTTAACGTAGCCGAAGAAGCCCTCGGCGATCATCTTGAGCAGCATCTCGACGGCGAACAGCGAACTGAAGAACAGGTTGCTGTACTCGAGCACCAATGTCAGCGTTAGCGGCTGCAGACAACATCCGTATCAGCAACGGGGTCAACACAGTCGCGACAACACAGTTTTCACATCTTCCTACCGTATGGTCGCCCGTTCTTCGCAGTAGAACTGTGACCATTAAGCCCCGTCCACACCAGCAACAACGTCGAAGCAATGTTCGACTTTGTTACCAAAAACGGCAACAATGTCGAACGAGTTCATCGTAAAATTTCGTCCTTTCGACAAAGTCGAAACAAATTGAACATGTTCAGTTTGTTTCGACTTTGTCGAACGGACGAGATTTCGTTCGACATTGTTGCCAAAAACGGCAACAATGTCGAAGCAACATTCGACATTGTCGAAAGAATCATTAAACTTGTAGCATTCGACAATTTTGCTTGGACATTGTTGCAGGTGTGGACGGGGCTTCTACAAAGTTGCCTGTTGCTTCGACAATGTTGCTGGTATGGACGGGGCTTTATTGTTTGAGGTCAACTCTTTGACGTGTGGTCAACTAACTTCAACTTAGGATAACGTGATAATAAATGTTGTCATTATCTTATAACTGCTGTTCAACACGACTAGTGACAAAGATAAACGCTAAATATGAATACATTATAGGCCAAAACAACACAATCAACTAGCGAAACTACTTAAGAGTACACTGACGTGGAAGAAACGTAAAAAACCGCCGTAAAAATCGAGTACCTGGTTGTGGTATTCGATGCCCATACTGAGCGTGTTGACTAATATCGCCAGCAGAATGCCTCGTGTAAAGTAACGGTGATCAACGAAACGCTTCACGTACCGACAGACAGTTTGCCATTTGACTACAAAACCGGCACATAGTTCCGACTATATTTCACGTGTCAGTACAATCAGCGTCATTAATACTCTCCAAATATTACGGTGTCCAGTCGTGTACAAAATTTAGCATTGTCTAAACCATCGTCGTCATCATGAACATGCCTCCACGATGTGCCTCGACGTACTCCAGTCTTAAGCTTGTCACCAGGCATTGAACACATCAATATTTGCAGTCTGAAGGTCTGACTCCACTGTCTGCAGCCACGTTGTCCTAGGTATGCCGGGTGGATACTTTCAGTGCCTCGGTGACTGCAACGTTACTACTTCGCCCCAGGTAGGTGGGCAAAGCATTGCGATTAGCGTGTCGGTTTGTCTGTCTGTCTGTCCGCTCGCATATCTCAAAAACCACACGTCAAAATTTCACTAGATTTTCTGTAAATGTTATCTGAGGTCTCGGCTAAGTTCTCTTCTGGCGGCAATGTAATACGTTATGTACTTGTGTTTATGTGGATTACGCCGTGTTTTCACATAATGGAGCGAATGGGCCAGAATCAAAAACGACGCGTGTGTATGAAGTCTGCCGTCTCCACACTGCATTGTGTAACTTACGGTAGTTTCCAATCGCGCGTGAAGTAATTTTAAGCGCAAAAACAAAAAGCAGTTTCGGCGTATGGCGGTTAGGGCATAGGCCTAGACATGGCATATTTCTATGAGTTAGGACAACAGCAAGTGTCCAAAGAAGTCTGGCAAAAAGCCGCATCGCAGACTTGTCGCAACTCGCGGACGCGAATGGATTCTTCATCTAAGACACTGTTCCTTGGACACACATGAGTCAGTAACCCAAACGGCATCTCAGCCGTTTCAGTCGGTTTTGTTTTTTTATCTAAACGTGCAAAATCCCGCGCTTTACAACGCCTTTCAATGGGTCGGGCAACCCCAAAATTGCCCCTTCTAGCGGGGATCTCGACCTCCATCCAATTAATGGTTCCTTAAGCCACCCGAGTCACCCACCCAAACGGCATCTCAATCGGTTCTGTCGTTTTGCAGGGCTCACACACGTGACCAACAGACAGACAGACAGACAGACCATGCTACTCCGTCTGCAGCAATAGGCCGCATGTTATATGTACCGAGTGCGTGCGATTTGGCTTGAACAACAACAACCACATCTGTACATGTACGTACTGTAACATTTGCCGAGCCACGACTTCTCTGTCTCTGCACGTTGCGTGGTGACAGAATTAGCATCGTCATGGTCGGCGTCATCGTCATCGTCACTATCACCGCTATCATCGCTGTTGCTGTCGCTTTGCTCGGACTCGTCGCTATGGCAACCGTGATAACCATGTTCTGCGGATGCAGCATCTGCATACAGTGACAACAACCGGTCGACCGCATCATCTCTTGTGAAACCGAAAGAGAAACAAAAAACTTTTTAAAAGGTGAATATCAAAAAGTAACAATGCATTGAAAAATGTTCATACGTTTTTTTTCCGCGCGACGCTACGCTAACGCGGTATATGCTGTCATCGTGTGTCCGTCCGTCTGTCCGTCCGTCACAAGTCGGTGTTTTAGACGGCTGAATCTAGGATCACGCAAACAACGCCGTACAATAACCCAGGGACTCTGGTTTTCTGATGCCAAAGATCTCGGCGAAATTCCAACGGAATCACCCTTAACGGGGGCGTCAAACAAAGATGGGTAAATTACAGTCGGTGATTTTCTACCAATATTTTGCTATATCTCAGAAACGGTGCAAGATAGGGACATAGTTACTATGGAACGCTGATAGAAACTCGTATGCCCGCTATCGATTGGTGCTATTTTCAGTGATCTTGAGTGACCCTAACTTCCCTAAACCACCCCATTTTCAGCATTTTGTATCGCCTTTCATATCTTAATAGTGAGTAAAGATGGAGACTTCAAATTTGGTAGGAAGGTTGACGGTAGCAAGTGCTAGCCCAAGAATGGCAAACCCCTGAATAGAGCGTGGTTAGGTCACGTAAACCATGTAAATTTTGGTGGTCACCGACCATATCTCTGGAACGGCTGATCGTCTCAGGTGCTGTTAGCTTAGGTGGACCGTCATTGTGGTAAACTGGTGACGGTCTCGATCACCAGTTTATGACACTGACCGTCGACATCTTTGTTCAACACGGTGGGTCTGAGGCACCGCGTCGCGCCAGTCTAGCGGCAGCGGAGATTGTTGAAAAACAGTGAAAAGCGGTATAGCGTAAACGAGTGGTATGAGAAACGCAACAGTCGCAAAGGACCGCGCGACTCGCTATATCAGATAAAAACTGCTGCACAAGTGTACGAAAAAATCCCTCTTAAAAATGCTTGCAATAGGTAAATGACCTTGAAGGTCATTCAAGGTCATCGGAATTGCCGCTATTCGATAGGCCATATATATCAATTCCTGTTAATGGCCTGTAGTGACAAGTTTCCGAGATATTACTGCATTTGTAGTGCACGTGATTGCCGGTGACCTTGAGAAATCCTTCATTTCGACCGTTAAAATAACGCGCCACGTGCGCTTTCCAATTCATGTGTAATTATATCTGAGTTTATACATGCAACGTTTTCCCGGGATATGGGAGATAATAAGGTTTGAGATATCTACAGTTACCTTCAAAGTCACTTAACTATGACCATGCCCTTTTAGGGGTGGTTTTTCAGAGAAAGGCTAAGATTTGTTACTGTCAACCTGCCTACAAAATTTGAAATCTGTAACTCCAGCCGTTATAAAAATATGAAAATGTAGAAAATAGGGTCTGATGCACTATTACGTTTGTTACATTGTTATTATGTACTGCGTATGATTGAATTGTGTTTCTGCTGCCTCAGAGGCGTAATCAATAATAATAAAAATTCGCTCAAAAGCCGTCAGTCCTGTCTAGCTCGACCACATAAAAGAAACAAAAGAAGGAGTCCAGTTGACAAATGTTAGGATAACCATCACCGACGTGATAAAGGCAACTTCACGGGGTTAAATCTTGGGCGATTCATTATGGATATACCTCAGAAAATATATTGGAGGACGCGTCCCCCCTTTCTCCTGAAGATGACACCTAAATAAGTAAGCAACAAAGTAAGTAAGTTTATTATTCCAATAGCCAAAATAGCGTGACATCAAGTTGCACAATACATAAAACAACACGATGCAAAAGACATACCCAAACATAAAAAGGATAATAATACAACACTGAGACTGCACGTGCATACAAATTAGACCCATAAATTACGAATACTGAAACTTTAAAAGACCGCATGAGACTGTAGAACAAACAATATCATTTAGTGCGAAGGCTACGGTGACAAACCGGTGTTGCTGCTCTGTAGACATTCGCTGTCGGCGACGGACGTCGGCTTGGTTCGACGCGGTGAGAAGGACGCCGAGGCGGCGTCCAGGTCTGTCGATGTGTCGGACACGGCGTGCGCTGCGGCCCGACACGCGACCACGCCGTGTGTTGCCGGCGTGGAGTCCAGCTGCTCGGGGCGGCAGCGCACCGCGTTGTCGGCGGCGGAGGAGGGCGCGTCGGACGGCCGCGGGTCGAGGTCCCGGTGGCGGCGGCGGCGACGT
>Ga0209780_1003097_pt1 | contig 12215 bp, 5 predicted proteins | sample WorMetexBAHAMAS2_FD_187384 | JGI IMG/M metagenome (GOLD analysis project Ga0209780, IMG submission 187384) | Marine gutless worms symbiont microbial communities from Max Planck institute for Marine Microbiology, Germany - Inanidrilus exumae... | ecosystem: Host-associated > Annelida > Digestive... | reverse complement strand
CACACAGACAGGAACGTGACATGAGACAGCAATGAGCAGTATATAAAACATAATAACAATAAAACCAAACTAGAACATTAAAAAATCTAAGGGTGTAAACAGGGTGTAAAATGAGCACCCAATGAGTTATATGAAACTGTACAGTGAACGCACAACAAAAGATTTCTTATGAACATTGGTAATACACTCAGGGAGGTTATAAGGATGGCCACGAGCTCTAAGGTTATCAACCACACGAACAGGGGGAAGGACGTAATGTAAACAATGATCGCGCCAGCACATGCTGCTGAACAGATCATAGTCTGCCTTGTCTAAAAGGTCTGACAAAGTGTGATAATCCGTGGTATAGCCATACCTCTTAAGCCTCTTAAACATAGCATCAATCTTACAGTGAAGTTCCGCGGATACAAATCCACCCCATGCAGGGAGGGCATATCCAATGCGAGAAACAATCAAAGAATACACAACAACCCTCAACTTAATCAGTGGCATACCCTGGTGCTGCAGCACCTCTTTCCAGTTTTTCCAGTGTTTTAAGAGATAAAATTGTACGAGATTTCAGCATTCAGTTTTTACAGGCTTGTGGGCGATGAAATTGGTAGCATTCTGGACATTTTTTTCGCAACATACAAGTCATTGCCTCTGTTTAAGTAGACCACCCACCCTATACTTGTGCATTTGGTTTCTTTTGTTGAAAGTTTTCATCATGTGCACTTGGTACCAGAGATGCGGAGTCGGAGACGGAGTCCTAATTTTTTAAAATCCCGAAGTCGGAGTCTAGAACCAGTGGCGTATAATTTTTGTGCAACTGAACTGGACATATACTAGTAATTTAAATTTTGTGTAATATAGTGCACCGTTTTAGAGCATGCTATGACTGAAATGAGGTTTAAATAACTTCGTAATAATATGGGATTATTATTTTTTTTTATTCTTGAGAATTTGACTGTCTGTATCGTTCACTCAGTACGCTATCACAATCACACAAATTCAGGAGTCGGTGTCCGCCTTTAACCCTGGAGTCGGAGTCCCAATTTTATAAAGGCAATGTTAACCACATTAACATAGCCTGAATGTCAATGTTAGTGTGGCCAACATTGCCTTTTTATGATTTTTGCGGTTTTCGATCCGTCGCTGTTAAAACTGTGTATAAACTGCAGTTTTTACATTTATATTTGCTGTTTTATTACTAGATTTGAGGTGGCTATTAGTAATGTTTATTAATACTCCATTTTTTATTTTTCAAGATGGCGGTCGTCCGCCATCTTGGATTTTTTTTAAAGTTCGAAATTTCAACTGCTGGTCCGGTTCAGAGGGCCAATATGCGTCATCATGCCAAATGTTGTGCCAATCGTTCAAATATGCTTACTAAATAAACAGAGTACAGACTACAGGCCTACAAATGCCCAGAAAGCACGCCACTGCAGCGAACTGGCAATTTGTTGTTGAATTGTTTTACGTTGCCTTCATTTTATTACCGGCGTGCACTCGCTAGCATTGCAATAAACTTTTACTGCCGCCTGGGCTCATGGGGGCTTAGCCCCCCTAGCCCCTGATAAACTACGCCCATGGTTATTGGCCTTAATTTCCTTAAAAACGACGCAAGCAGTTCCCGCTTTTTACCTCAACACTTACCTTTTACCCAGAACACGTGCGAAAATGCTGAATTTAGTAATTTTAAAAACTAAATATGGAATAGGGCCTACAGACAGCTATCACAATAGAACACATTTTTTATTTCGCCAGTTGGCGCCATTGCATTAAAAAGCTGACGAAGTAAAGCTAACAGACACCTTTCAGGACAAACGGCGTTGAATTCTGCCGAAAATCTTGCAAACTGTTACGGGCGTTTTAAAAGTACTGGCCGTCTAACGCTCTAGATGTTTGTGGGCCACCATAGGGGCCTTACGCGATGCAATTTTTACCGCGCGACGATATGCAGTAGGCTCTATGTGCTGTCATCGTGTGTACTTCTGTCCGTACGTCTGTCTGTACGTCTATCTCCAGTCAGTGTTCTACCAAGACGGCTAAACCTAGGATCACGCAAACAACACTAACAGCCCAGAAACGTTTTTGCCAAGAGTTCACCCCCAACGGGAAAGCCACATGTAGATGGGGTTGGCGATTTTCGACAAATATTTAGCTGTATCTCAGAAACGGTGTCAGATAGGGAAATACTTACTATGGAACACGCTGATAGGAACTCGTATGCGTCCTAGCGACCTTGACCTTGCGTGACCGCTAACTACCGCCAACTACCCCATTCTCCACATTTTGTATCGCCTTTCATATCTTCATAGCGGGTAGAGTTAGAGACTTTTAATTTGGTAGATAGGTTGACCGTAGCAATTAGCGCAGCCCGCAGATAACAAACCATCCCTGAAAGGAGCGTGGTCACTGGTCAGGTCACGTGAATCATTTAAATTTTGGTGGGCATCAACCATATCTCTGGAATGGCTAATGCTAAAGTAGTCAAATTTTGCGTTCGGATAGGCTATGTTAAGTCCCAGCATACAAATGACAAATCACCCTTAAAAAGCGCCTTTAAGGTACGTGACCCGTTTTAAATTTTGGGGCCCCGGTGATATCTCTGAAACGTATGAGTCTAGATAGCCTTGTTAACCCGCGCGGCATCGCGATGCCGCCGGCGCGCTTATGTTTTGTTTATGTTACTTTCTTTTCTTAAATGTCGCCCCTGTCATTCGACAACGGATATGCGGATCGCAACGCGGATTGTTGCATTAACACTATCGACGAAAAGATTGGCTAAAAACTTTGTGAATTTTGGTCCCATGGTACGCCTGAGATCTTGTGGCTCATTTACATCGGTAGCAATTGCAGGGAGGTTGATATACGCACTGTGCTGGTTAAAGTCATGTCATCCACTAGGTGGCAGTAGCATAGCCTGTCTGTAAGTAAGAAATGCACAGTCGCACAATGCGCGTGCCGGGCGGCTACACGTTGGGCTTTGTCCCGGATTCATGTTTACTGTGCATTACGAATACGATACGATACGATATATTTACGTGCGCTCAAAAGCTGACAACGTGGCCAGCTTAGTCTAGCTCACGGCACAGAAACAAAAAGTTAAAGAAAAACTAAAAACAAAAACCAATTAGCTCAGAAGAAACGGTGCGGGCAATGGTCCGTGAAGGCAGTCCAGGAGGAAGAAGTAAAACTACAGTAGGATTTGTGAAACACGTAGTCGAATATTAAGTGCAATAACTGGCGATCGAATATTAACGCAAAATAACTGTTATTTAAACTAGTTATTGCTAGTTATTTCTCACGTCATGTGCAAATACGACCACGTGCACGATGGACGATGTCTCTTTGACTCTTCGTTCATGCGGCGTGTTACGGCATGTTGTGCCGACGCGCGGCGCATCGGAACGCAATACAACGCGACGTAACGCTGCGGGTGACTGTGCTAATAGACTGTCGCTGCTAATAACTCAGTACCGGTATTCCTATAGGTATGTAGCAGTAGATTTCCAGCTGCTGCTACTACTGTAAATAATTCACGATCTATCGTTAGTTAGTTAACCCTTCTCAGTGCAGTTTGCACATTTAATGAACGGCGATATTTTTGGCGTTAACGTAGTGCATAACGCATATGACATGGCAAGACCCGGAGACTGTTAATGTTTTGCGGGACAAGCTGGTTTTCGGGTTTTTCGCCACTATAGCAATTATTAACTTCTAAAGTAGCATAATTTTCTGCCGAACCGGATTTTGCCATGGAAGAAAGGAGACCGTAATGTCCAGGTGTGTGGATGTCATCGTCTGCCTCCAGTCCTGAGTGACAGTGTAAGTGCTGATTGCGGACACCAATACATGATGCGGTGTTGCGTATTATAGCTAGGAGTTAATGAAGGCGACCAGCAGTCAAAAGTAACGCATCTCTCGTCATCTTTTTCTGCAGCTGCTGCAGCTTAGCGTGGCATGAGCAGCGTGCAGCAGGTTTAGCGTTGCCTGCAGTGGTAAGTGGAGGCTTTTAAACGATCAGCAATTCTGTGATTATCACGTTCGCGATCAAAGCTCAGCGGCGATTTATTCGCCCGAACCGAAGCATAGCTTCGGGCGAATTATGGAAACATTCTACGGGGGTAAAAACGGTGTTGACGCGTTCGGCGATTACTCCGCCGAAAGTGAACAGATTTGGATGAAATCTGCATCAGTGTGAGCACATTGTTGGGGCTGGCCCTGGCAGATTTTGGGTGCGATCCGCGCAGTCGCGGCAGTTTGAGAGGCAGCCGAATTTTTTCTGTCCGGTAAATAACGCACGATTTCGCCGATTTCCCGTCGGATAAATTTTGCGAAATTTCAAGACAAGAACGTCTATCGGTGAGGCGGTGAAACTTTCGGAACATAATTTTGAAAATTATACCGTAAGGGGCCGTTTTTTCCAAAAAACGCAAAAATCGCTCCAAATTTTCAGGTATTGCGACTTCAGGCCGCCATAACTCCGCAATGATTACAGATTAAAAGCATAAAAACGTTCTAACAATGATGAACGTTTTTAATGCTTTTATTTTTTTACATAAAGAAGACTTAGTGTATTTTATAGTTTTTAATTCCTGAGTATTTTTCATCTCAAAATTGATATTTATATATAATTATTCCACATAATTCTCGGCACATATTAATTTACAATCCCCTTAATGATACCTAGCTTTTCAGACATTGTAACTCCGCCCCTAACAGGGATGCGAACTGCGAAGTATTGTGATCAGCGTGTCTGTCTGTCTGTTTGTCTTTCCGCTAGAATGTCTCAACAGGAAGCTTAGCTAGTAAATTCGTGGTACGTTTCACGAGCTATTGGGAGTTATAAAGCTTCCAAACAGCAAAAGTGACCTTCAAGGTCATTCAAGGGCAATGGTGCCATTCAATAGGCCACATACGATTTCCTATTACAGTCTTCCATTGCAAATATTTTTCTACCTTGCACCGTTTCCGAGATATTATCACTTTTCCCCAAAAATTTAAATAGTCAAAATTAACATAAATATGGCGTGTATTTAGCTGGCGTGTATTTGGCTGGTTTTCGGTTTCGGGTTTTCCGCCACTCTCGCTATTATTAACTTCTACAGTGGCATGATTTTGGTGTGGCAACAATTCAAGATGGCGTACTTAGCATTGGTACTCTGCGTAACCGTTGTCATAGCAACGTTATCTTCCATCATTACTTCAATCATGGCTGATATGGCGAGTGATGTGGTGTAGGATATGGTGTAGTTTGCAGGTAAAACTGTGAGATCCATGTCTGAGTGCCCTGTGTGTAGGACATGGCGCTATATAAATCCATGTGTATATATATAACTACTTTACAGTGCTGTCCTGCGTGTCAGTCTCCTTGTCGTGATTGTATGTCATTGCGTTCTGCCAGTGATTTAATAAACGAATATTATTATTATTATTATTCTTTATTCTGTCGCAGCAACCGACTGATAACTTACTGCATATCATGGCTGTCATCATCGTGCACCGTTTCCGAGATATTGTAATTTTCCCCCAAAATTTAAAGAGTCGAAATTAACACGACTCTGAACACATCCCTTTTGAGAGTAATATATCATGCATGCACTCTTACTCCTCTATATCAATCAGCATACAAAATTTAAAAGATTACAAAGATATGATTAGGGGCAAAATTAGAAAACAGGTCACGTGACCTTTCTCACGCCCCTGTTAGGAGTGATTTATCACCGTAGGCTAGTATTTGATATAGTCTACCTGATGCATGCAAAATTTGACGATTCCAGCTGCAGCAATTTCAGAGATATTATTGAGGGCGACAAAATTTAAAGTGGGTCACGTGACCCTAACCACGCTTTTTAAGGGTGATTTGTCATCAGTATGCTGGGACTTTACATAGCCTTTGGCCACTCTAGCTTCAGCAGTTCCGGAGATACGGTTGGTGCGCACCAAAATAAAAATTGTTCACGTTACCTGACCACGCCCCTTTCAGGAATGGTTTGCCATCCATGGACTAGGACTTGCTACGATCAACCTATCTACCAAATTTGAAATCTATATCTGCACCCACTACGAAGATATGAAAGGCGATACAAAATATCAAAAGGGGTCACTCGAGGTCACTGAAGATAGCGCCATTCGATAGAGCGTATACGAGTTTCTATTAGCCTTTCATATGTCCTTATCTTAACCTTTTTGTGATATAGCGAGATTGGGTCGAAAAATCGCCAATTTGAACCTACGTACCCACCTTTACTTGGCGCTCCGTTGTAGATGACCTTGTTGGAATTTCGCCGAGATCTTCGGCATCAGAAGAATAGTCGTCCCTGTGCTATCGTACGGCGTTGTTTGGGTGATCTTACGTTTAGCCGTTTTGCTGCAATGCCGGCGTGTGACGGACGGACGGACGGCTGCCCGACCGCCCACGCGCCCGGCGGCCGGCCCGTCCCGTCCACCCACCGTTAGCGTTACAGACGACGATAGACGATGACAGACGACAAACGACGAACAATAGACGCCAGCGAGCAAAACAATACTGGCCCATTAGGCAAGCCAGTAATAAGCGATAACCAGAGGCAGATTCAACCACCTTTTTTGACCGACTTCCAAAATAAAAAAATAGGAAGAGAATGGGGTATACTAACCGTCTTCCAAAATTAGAAAAATTATATTTCTATATTTTAGGCTAATTAAATATTTAAAATAGTATCACACATAATTTAAATTTAATTAAGAAGTAAAAATTTCATAGCGTTGAAAAATGGTCAGAAATAGGCCTACTTACTATGAGAAAATAAGCCCACAGAATATTTTAACCGTTTTCCAAGGATGGCGAAATACGGTCTGAATCTGTCCCGATAATTTAGTGACCGGTAACTGAAGACGCGACGTACAACGTAAGATTGTCTTTAGACTCACGGAGCTGTTGTACGGCTTTGCGTGTTAATATTCTCTGCCTCATAGTGACACCTGATCTCATCTGTAACTTGGGGCTTCTCTGCCAATAATTAACAGTTCTTTTTATTCCGTCGCAACCTGTCAAAATTACACGACCACACGCATTGGATGCCTGTATTTTAGTATCGTAACTTATGCAATGGTACAAGCTAACCCTAACCCTAACCCTACGAATTTACTAACTTCGAGCGTAAACCCTATTTTTCCAACGGCGATTATTGTGAGCCGAAACCGGAAGTAAGCATATAATTAGTGACGCAAAAATTTTAGTATCGAACACATTCTACGCGCTGTTATCATATTTTAAGAAAAATTAAGTACTGCACATTATGGGAATAGTGACGGGGTATGGGGTCGTACCCCATGCAGTTGGTTCCAGGGGCAATGCTCCTGCATGGTAGTGATCAGGGGCAAGCCCCCGAATCTGAAAAGTTTTTGCGTAATAACTTTATTCACCACAAAATGCAATGACAATAGTACCAAGGCTACAAGATAGCTCTTACAGGCACCAACCAAAAGGAAAAATAGATAGCCACTTTTACACTTCAAATCAACAATATCACTTCAAAACTACACTGAGTACAGAAAAGGTATACCGTTATAAATTGGGGGTTTGTTTAGGCAAAGCAAAACAAAATTGGCGTCATTAACTGCACACTGAAATATGCCCTGGCTGTTAACGCCGACATAATCTGCTAACCTGCAGTCACATCGCTCTAAAACAGGCGCAACCGCTTAACCGATTTCAACGAAACATGACATTTACGACAACCCCCGAAGACTGACCCAAAATCACAATTATTTTATTTTGATCCGGCGATCATTCGAGGCGCCACCGGCATGTACGGCGCAACAACTACCGTACCAGTGGTACGGCAGAGCTGTTATTTGCCGTACAATTTTAAGTCGTGTATCAGAATATCACAGCTATATCACAGCTATGCATAAGTCTATACTGCTATAGCATTTCCGTCTGCCCGTCTGTCTGTCTGCTCGTTCGTCCGAAACATGCTGGTTTTGTGTTACAAGAGCTCGGCTTTCACAGCCCAAAGGCGCCACGCCTCTGTAAGATTATTTGTTATATGCAACACTGTTATGGTACAGTTCGGTTCATAATCTATAACACAGACAGTAAGTCATCGGGCTATTATTCAACTGTGAAGTTAACATTCAAATTTTCTGTGACAACAAAGCTGCAGCCTACATATGAGTCAATCAATCAGTTTTTGTAAGCAAGAAGCTCAGTTATTGCCGAGATACCATGCAATGCACAACGTCAACCGTAATAATGATAGCCTAACTTTAACCAAAACCGTAACCGTAAGCTAAACCCTAACCAAAATTACCCCAACCCTGCTAAACGTAACCATGAAGTGAATCAATTATTGCATCCACACTGAAAATAACCCACATGCCTTGCCTATTCCACTGCGATTGCCCAGACTGAAGGCAGCCTTGCGACCATCTGAATGTCACCGTGGACCACACTGAAGATAACATTTTCCATCTTACACTTTGACTCAGGAGGCAGACACTTGAACATTATGGTCATCTGTCTTCCATGGTAAAATGTAGTGCGGCAGAAAATGCTGCCATCCTAGGAGTTAATAATTGCTAGAGTGGCAGAAAACCCGAAAACCAACTTACTATACTACCGGCTCTGACTAAGAAGGAAGCGACTCAACTACTACAAGCAAGAATCCGTGTATTGTACAGCAAATGACGAGCACTCGAGCAACTGACGGAGCGAAGTGATTCATATTCTAGGTAGTCAGGTTTATATGCCCCTATAAACGTACGTCGTTGCCTAAAAAGGAGAGACAAACTGCGTCCGGGCCGGCAAACTCCACCTCGAAGCGGTCCGTATATTTTTTATACATATCATTATGCAAATGTGGTACCGGGCCATCAGTTCACTCTTACATAAGGAACATTGACGTTACTCTAGCCACTATAGCCCCCATGGGTTCCGCTGACGTAGAGATGAATGTATTTACGACTTTTCTGCATTTGCACAGACTCATTTATTGTCTGAGCTGTCAACTCACGGGATTCCAGCGATAACCTAACCGTTCATGTGTTCATGTAAACCCATTTATATTGTCAAGCGTTCCTTCGATCTGACTTTGGTCTGGCTACCTCCATAGCTATACACCATTAGAACACATACACGCCACATTCATGTAAGTAAATAAGTAAGTAAGTAAGTAAGTGGCCTTTTATGAAAAAGCATGTATTGTATTGTTTACCGGTGATCGTGTGTGTATGTCTGCGATGGAATTAGATACGGGCAAAAGGCTATGAGCTCATTTAAATCCCCATCTTCCAAAATAAAATCCAATTTAATCCGAAAAATGTTCACTGTCCTGACCTAGACCGTAATAATTCCTCCGGAAGACAGACTATTCCATATATATGGGTGTTCACAACTGCGACTGTGATGCAATTACGACTGCGACAAAAATTGACACGTTTAACGTAGTGTACCTATCAGAAACTAGCGGCTTACCCGGCCGCATTTTACTTTACGCATTACGCAATTCTGCATTTTACCAACAGCCAACCGTATACCTGTTACAGCGGACGAAAGATCATCGAAATATATTTAAGTACTCTCAGAAACATCACATACGCTCGACGACGCCATTTGCTAATAATTCAACATAAACAATAATAAACGTTACGGTCAATATTTAACTCGATCTACTATATCTGTGCACAGAAACCGGCCGACGCGTGCGATGCGGTGTTTAGTTGATCAAGCAGCTTCGTAACAGACATTTGCTATGACATTAGCGTTCACGCCTACGTCCGTAGGACGGCAAGTGTGATGCTAAAAACGACTGAATTACCGATTGTCACGCAATCAATGTTGTATGATAGTCATGCAGGTAATCCAGTTTTCGCCGGTAACTGCCGGGTGGCAGGTAACACTGTGTGATCTCAGTAGTAGTAGCAGTAGTAATAACAGCACTAGTATTTATAGTATCAGTACTACTCTACTACTACTACTACTACTACTACTAGTACTACAAGTGCAACAAATATCCGCAACAGTTGCGCTGATCACTGTTGGCTCATCTCTTCTGAGGTTAACGTACTAATCAAACAAAAAACATAGGCAGTCGTATCGACATGCAGGCCCACGCCGGCAGCAGCAACACACGCGTCACTAGCAACCGTGCGACCGTGACGGTTTTCGTAACCGTGTGACCTTGACCTTTGACCTTTTGACCGCTGGGTCAATGCATGCCCAGCGACTACTATAGAGTATATGTGTACCAAGTTTGGTGCTTATAGATCGAGCCGTTTTCCTTTTAGAGTGCGGACAAACAGACAGGCAGGCAACAGATAGGCGCGACTGAACGCCCTACCCACGCCGGCGGCTATACAGCCGTCGTTGGTAACAAGACACAATCGGAGACGGCAGACTTCGTGCCTGGTGCCGCCACCTGGTAAACTGAACGAAAAATAGTACAGCAACAAATGCTAAATTTATCTTCTGGAAAAAAAATATAAATTCTTTAGCGATCTAAACATCATTTGCGAAAAATTCAGGGAAGTTCCAAAGGACCTGCCATTTTTTATTTTTTATTTTACTACTTCCGGTCACGTGATCAAATAATGTTTTTCACTACATTTTTGAGTAGGGCTGCCCCAACTGTGCATCCTCGGTACCTTCAAGGTAAACGAAATTCACTGGGGCGGTCAAAATGGCCCCTCTTGTACGTTCGCGTGACTGAAACCAGCCTGTACGTGCCAGTGTTAACTTAATTAGTGGACTTGATGCTCTTCCAGCAACTGTGCATGACTACCAGTCAAAGCAAGACTAGAAGACTCGCGCGTAAAATTGCAGTCACGATTTACTTACTGTAGCCATTGAACTGTTATGTGAACTACTATCCAGCCTGCCCTCAGTGTCAGTGTTATGACGTAGGAGTTTGCCGTACCATCTTTATACCATACCATCCGTGGCGCCAATGCTCACGATGTGGGTGATATGGTCGAATACCCAGTTTGTGTTGTCACATTAAGGTTTCGTTGCCAACATAAATACAAGCAGAAAATAAACGAACAACGTTCAGAAATGTTTGCTGATATTTACCAAAAGATTTGTATGGGAGATAAGACCGGAAGAAGAGCTGTTGGCAGCATCTTTGGCTGAAGATGAACGTCTGACTCGTCCTGTTTGAATTTCCATTGTCGTCGACGTCAAGCGAAGAAGCTACATGTAGGCCTACAACAGAGTTATGATATCGGGAAGTCGGTGAAACCAACGTTTTTTACTTGTAGACTCGACCAAAGCGTGACGTGTGGCAACAGTTCCAAATGGCGTACTGCAAAACGTACTTAGCACTTCTACTCTGCGTCACCGTTGTCATAGCAACGTCATCTTCCATCATCACTCCAATCGCGGCTGACACGGCGAGTGATTCTGTCGCAGCAACCGACTGGTAACTTACTGCATATCACGGCCGCCACTGCCGTTCAGGCTACTTCTTAACATTTAACGTCCACATAAACATACTAGCGGCGAAGGACCATGAATCAGCAATTTAAAAAATCGGTGATTGCGACTAGTGATTTGCAGTATTAACCGTTTTAGGAACCGGGTACCCGATTGCAATTACCCGATTTTGTATTTTATTTTAGTAAGTAAGTACTTTAAACGAAAAATGTGTAACACATCCGCATATGTCCAGTAACGTTTGAGGAAGCACCACAGTTTGAGAGCAGGCTGCATATTTGTGTGCAGTGAGCCCTGCGCAGCAAAGCTACCGAAAATCGAACGACGAACTTTGTAAAGTCAAAAGTGCTGTAAATACTGTCTGAAATTGATAACCAGATGCAAATACACACCAAAAATGATGGTATTTTATACTATCATCGCTACATGGCGGCAAACCGGGTCCTCATTGCCCGTTATTTTATGAATTTTTTTCAGTTTAGAAAATGAAACTAAAAATTTGTCAAATACCAACTGTACATCTATAGGCGTTGTGCACAAATTCCTTACTTACTTACTTAAAATATAGATTCATAAAAAGGGAAGGAATTCATGAAAGGACGCAAATTTGCTGACGACGATTTATTCATTTATTTATTTAAAAACTTTGGAGTACATAGATAATACAAAGTAGAAACTAAGATAACAAGAACTCATCAGGAGATGAGATAGCGGACGTGAACTTTTTGACGACGATATCGCACACACGTAGGCCTACTTCAAAATACCGAAAAAGAGACAAACCTACTTCGTTTAACAAATTAGACGATAG
>Ga0209780_1003096_pt1 | contig 12216 bp, 10 predicted proteins | sample WorMetexBAHAMAS2_FD_187384 | JGI IMG/M metagenome (GOLD analysis project Ga0209780, IMG submission 187384) | Marine gutless worms symbiont microbial communities from Max Planck institute for Marine Microbiology, Germany - Inanidrilus exumae... | ecosystem: Host-associated > Annelida > Digestive... | reverse complement strand
CAAAGCGTACTCTATACGTTACACCGTATACGCAGACTGCGTTATGACTTTTAAAGTAATCACAGTCTGCACGGCAAGTTTAGGCCAGCCGCGTCCTACGCTGTGTAGCTGGCAGCCAGAGCTGCACCGCACGTGACCACAGTAGGCACGTGTCATTCATAGTTAGTGGGACCTGAATTCGAGTAGCTTGACTTGTGTCGCTTCTCAGACTGATGCTGCAGCTGCAGAGACTGCCAGCGAGCGATTAGGCTAGCAGCAGGCACTGGCAGCAGTAGCCGGCGAGTGACCACTGAGCAAGCGTTTGTTGGCTCACGGAATGATGCACTGCCTGTGAGCTCAGCGTCAATACCGACCATGCCGGTATTGAGTGACTTCAATACCGGTATTAATACCGCTCAGATTTGTGGCGGTATCCCGGTATTCGGTATACCGGGATACCGGTACTGGAGGCCCTACTAGCGTGGTATATGCTGTTGCCCTGTGTCAGTCCATCTGTTCGTCCATCACAAGCCGGTACTCTATCAAAACGGCTAAATTTAGGATCACACAAACAACGGCATACGATAGCCCAGGGACTGGAGTTTTCTGGCGTCAACGATCTTTGCGAACTTCCAACAGGATCATTCCAAACAGGGGCACCAAATAGAGGTGGGGTAGGTTAAAATGGCAGTTTTTGACCAGTATCTCACTGTATCTCAGAAATGGTGCAAGATAGGGACATAGTTAATATGGAACCCTAATAGGAACTCGTATGTGCTTTATCAATTGGTGCTATTTTCAGTGACCTTGAGTGCCCCTAACTATGCCATACCACTCCGTTTTCGACATTTTGTGTCACTTTAGTATCTTTGCAGTGAGTGGAGATAGACTTCAAATTGGGTAGGTAGGTTGACAGTGGCAAGTGCTAGCCTATGGATGGCAAACCATCCATGAAAGGGGCATGGTTAGGTCATGTGAACAATTCAAATTTTGGTGAGCACCAACCATATTTCTTGAACGGCTGGTCGTCTCAGATGCTGTCAACTTAGGTGAATGGTCAGTGTGGTAAACTGTTGACTGTCTCAGTCACCAGTTTATCACACTTACCGTCAACATCTGTGTCCAACACGATGGGTCTGAGGCACTGCATTATGCTGGTCTGTCAGTAGCAGTGGAGATTTGTTTGATGGAATAATCACCTTCAGTTAATTGCAAGGCAGTATGCTAGTTGCTTTGTATTGTGTTTATTAATAATTAGAGCCAGTTTTTCCACCAAAATTAATCTTCCATTGATGTTAATCGGGGATTAAGTTTAACTCCCATTAATTACTAGGAATTACCCGTTAACGTTAATGGAAGATTAATTTACGGTGTAAAAACTACTTTTGTAAGTATGAGCCACACCCCTTTGTGTTGCCCACAGTTGTGGAAAAATTTTATATAAAAAAGAAATAGAAGTCAGACCCGACTCCTCAGTGAAGGAACATTGCTCCAGTTTTGTATTGCTGTACAGTACAAGTCCTACAAGCTTGCATCACAATATCATAGCCTGTCTTGTTCTAGCATTGTGTTGTGTTTTGTGTGGTTGAACAACTGCAGACATTTCAAGGTATTTCGCAGTCAAAGAAGAAAGCTAAGGTGATGGCTGCGGAATATGCTCTTCTGCACCTGGGCGAGATTGATTCACTTACAGAAACTCCGCCTCCTCCCGTGGTTGGTTCTCAACCTAGCTCGTTTGACGACTTTTCAGCTGATATTGTTCTTCCCACGAAGGTGAAGTCATCACTGTTATGTGACTTCAGCAGCAGGGAGGATTCGGCTTCGGGTGACCAGCATAATCACGAAATGATGAGTGTGCCTGAGGCAGTTTCTGATGCACCAGCTGCCAACAGCTGTGACGATGACCTGCCGGAGGAGTTGCGACACTGTGATGCAGACGACTTGCTGTCGCAGCTGATCGGGAAAAACCCACTGACAATTATCGGTGAAATGCAGATTGATGCCAGTTATACGCTTCTTGCGCAGTCGGACGATCCGCTTCACCCGATGTTTGCCATGGCAGCAGTTGTCGACGGCGAAACATTCCGAGCTGCAGGAAACAGCAAAAAGCTGGCAAAAGCGCGAGCTGCCCGCGATGCCCTTCGCAAGCTGTATAATCTGGAATTTGGAATTTCGGAAAGTGAGTGTGAAATAATTTATTTTCTTTAGAGTTTTGACGTAATGCTAGATCTTAGATATTATTTGCTGCAGTGCTTTCACACTGTTGTTATAGTGAGAGAAATAACATCTGGCCTCTAGAAATAGCTGTTCCGGTTGTTCCTCAATGTTCTGTTCCAGAACACATGGACTGCGAGGAAGGGCACCAATGTAGCAACTGGCCAGTCCAGGTTTTGATCTGGAAGATGGCAGTTTAAAATCATGGTGGCATTAGAGGTTAGGTCATAAATAATGCTGGCAAAGAATCTCATACAGATGCTGTTGATGCTTTTATATTCGTTGCAGAGTAGTTACCAATTGACTGAAAATGCACCAGTATTTGCATTCTGAGGTATGACATACGTGTAATGTAAAGTAATGTAAAAAAAGTCAAAGTTTAAAGTGCCGTAAGTAAAAATCACGTTGCAGACACTATAAAAATGTCTCACAAAGAACACAAGCCCATGATAGCATTAAAAATAACTCTGGGTGCATAAATGGGTTTTCGGTGAGCGTTTAAAATTATCGGGTGATGAGCACTGCCGGATCGCATCATGCAGAGTGTTCCAAGCATGCGGACCGGCCACGGCAAAGGCACGGTCGCCCACTGTAGAGTGTCGCGTAGCCGGTACGGTCAAGTCTGCCGAGGAGGCAGAGCGCAGACGACATCATGGCTCAACGTTCGCGACTGGACGGATGACCTCTTGTAGATATCTCGGAGCGGACCCATGCATGCAATTGAAAACCAGTACACAGAGTTTGTACTGGTTGCGTTGAGGGATCCGCAACCAGTGCAGGTCAGGCGAGCAACAGCGTGATGTGGTCATGACGCTGCGCCCCGACTGTGAGACATGCGGCGGCATTAATGACAGACTGCATTTGGTCCAGCTCGCAGCGTGGCAGTCCGGCGAAGGCGACGTTGCAGTAATCCAGGACATGACCAAGGAGTGACACTGGTATTGCAGATACGTAGCAGACTGAGAGAACTGACAAGCTGCGTTGTTATGTGCCACTCGTAAAGTGAAATAATAATAATATACAGAAAGAAATCCATTAACGTCTTTGTTTAGCTTATTTTTGGTAAGCTTCAGCACTAGTGTGGATTAAAAACTGGACTTTTTTTAACGTATTAATTTGAAGTTGTTTTAGTGTGGTCGATTATGAACAAATCAGTTGTAGTTATAGAATTCTGTTTTTTCCAGATGTCATCATAATCTTCGTCTTTGAACTAGTTTACAAAGAATATTTGACCACTGAATGAAATTTTATCGGAGTCCATAGTCACTTAAAATTGTGGACATTTTGGTGAAAACCTTTTTATTCCCTAACGATGATTATTGAACAATGTACCACAAACATTTGTGTGATTTCACTGTTCCGTTGTCTGTCTGCAGATGGTATGCCAATATACGAAGGTGACACGCGGATATGGCAGCACTACAAAGTGAAATTGGAACGAGAAGCGATGATTCAGTTACAGCCGAAAAACAACCCCATGATGCTGATAAGGGAATACTTTCCAAGTATCGAGATTGTTGATGGTCCAGTCCTGGATGGTGCAGCTTTATTCTCGGCTAGGTTGTACATCCATACATACATACCTACGTGTTCATTCACTTAAAATACTTGAACAGTGCAATTATACAATTTACTGACTTAAACTTATGTAGTCTTGTCACTGCCTAAGGATCATTCCACAGACAACTCTCCTCCATCCAGCTCTCTCTTTCTTGAAGCCTGTTGTCTGCATTTCTTTCTGCATATTTTTTTCTTTCAGATGCTGGACAATCCTTTGAAAGCATCAACACTGATACTATTCCGCACCCGTGATTCATTTATCTCTAAGTGATTGCGGTGCTTTTTAAGGGTTTTTGTTTTTATCATCTTCTTTAGTGACTATATGGGGCAATTGATCGATCAGTAGTGTGTGTGCGTGTGTGTGTGTGTGTGTGTGTGTGTGTGTGTGTCCGTATGTGCGTAGGACAATAACTTTCGAACAAAACGACCTTTTACTTAGATATTTAGCGAGATGTTTGTCCTTGATTTTACTTTTTCTTGGAAAATTGCAGTAACGCTCGCCACTGCCGTGTGCTGCTCTCTTGGTATGACAACGCAAATAACATGATAACATACCGACTGGATTTACAGCACTATTCAACAGTTTCCGTTTCATTTTTGGTCGTGGCCCACCTGGGAATATGGGAAAGCAGTACGTCCACGTGTCACTGTACATTCACACTGTGTTAATGGTTGTTTTTCGTGGTGAACGTGAGACAGATTGGTTTGCCTCAGTTTCCTTTCACCACTTCTTCCGGAAGAGAACTGTTGTAGTTAACTGGTTTTGGGTTTAACAGGTTGGATGCCTTTACTGCCAGAGCAATGAAGCATGAGTGAGTCCTGGGGCTGTTAGAATGGGACTGAGTCGTTTCTAGGGCAGTTGTCCTTCAAGGCGATCTAACCTGACTGTAGTTTTTATGTTTATGTTTTGTATTATAGTATCTTTCGGTTTATTGGTGCATATTGTGTTAGGTTTGTTTGTTTCAGTACCCTGCGATGTGATTGGCTGGGAAGAATTTCGATGAAATTATGCATTTTTGTGTCAAGTGGAGCGCTAAACACGGAATGGAATTGTACCTGTAATTGCAGATTGACGATATTTGACGAGGTTTATTCCGGCGTCGGTTCAACAAAGCTCGATGCAAAGGTGAATGCAGCAGCGAGTGCCGTCACCGCGCTGCACACTAACGGAGTCATCCGGGCGAGGGAAAAGGAACTGCAGGCGGAGCGGCGCGAGGCAGACTGGTTGAGACGACACTCGGAATGCCCACCGGAAATCCCGCTGTATGACCATCGCATGTTCGGTAAGGTCAGACCTGCTGAGTCATTTAGTATATGGCTTGTGGCCATGTACTTTTTACCATTCAGCTTTGATGTACACAATATCTGATGGAGAGAAATTGCTGCAGTTAATGAAATGTCTTCTTATAATTTTATTCTGCCATACAATTTGTACTGTTATGTACAATTTCAGTATTAACAATAACAACAACAACCCGTTTAATGACCCTTCATATAAGACAAACGGAGTGAGTTGTTACCAGAAAGTCATTCACTAACTTACTGCCTATATTTGTGAGTGTGAGATGTAAGGTGAGTTGCTATAGGAGAATAATGACATTACGTCACATCTGTTTTTAAGGTGAACCTGGGTGGACCGGTCCCATGGAATTTTCATCCTGTACTTGTTTTGGAAGAAAACCGCTGAAGATAATTGGCTTAGATTTTCTTATGGGCCATATAACATGTGTTGCATGGTGGCTCAGCGGTAGGGCATTGGACTTGCGATTTACAGGTCGCCGGTTCAATTCTCGGCCGGTGGCTTTCACTTAACGTAAAGTAAAAGTAAAGTAAAAGTGAATTTATATAGCGCATTGTCAAAAATCTTTAATCTCTAATAAAAAATCTCAAGTGCAAATCGATGACCCTAACCAGTGGTTTTGGTTTTGGTTTTAACATAGGTCAACTCAGCCTTGCATCCCCCCGGGGTCGCTAAATTGAGTACCTGCTTCGGCTGGGGGTATAGTTGAAATTCACACCTCTGTCGGGTTGCAGGTAACACTGTGCGATCCCATATGGCATGTGAGTTTTGAATAGCTACATTATGCTAACCCTAACCCCAACTCTAACACAAACTCTAAACCTAGCCGTAACCCTCATGCAAAATAAATTTACTTATTTATTGTCAGTTAGCGGGTGGGGGGCTTGGAGGGTCACGTGACGTACCTCAACCAATCACAGCCTAGGATATAATATATACAAATTTGAGACAGTACTATCGCTTTCTAACTACTTGTGGCATTTATCCCCAATGGAATGTTGTTGGTTCCAGCTGTACAGAAGAACGCGGCTGCGAAGCTGAACGTCATCTACCAGAACTTGGAGTATCTGGAACTTGGTGAGACACGGATCCGCAGAGCCGACCTCACCGCTTTCATTGTTGCCGTTCTGGTCGAGGGTCGGACTTATGTCGGCGTCGGAAAAACAAAGAAGGAGGCCCGGTGCGAAGCAGCGGAGAAGGCGCTGCGACATCTCCGACTGTGGACCATCAGCGATGAAGAAAACAAGCGGATGATGTTGTACGGGATCGACGAGGAAGACCCGGTGGACGTGGTCAATCGACTCCGGGCGGCCGCTGGACTTCCGCCGTATTCCGCAGAGTCGGATGCTTCCGTTGATGCCGGTCCAACGTCGTTGTGGGAAAATAGCCATCTGCCTGTCAGCTGGGATGATGGCTACAGCAACACGTTTAATGGCCGTGGTCCACCACCTGCTCATTTCCATGGCCCCGATTTCCGGCCACCGATGTTTCCCGCTCGCGCCAGGTTTAATAATGGTCTGCCTGTTCCGAGGCCAAGAGGACCTGATCCGTCAGCTTTCGGAAGAGGTTACAGTGGAGGAAGACCTATTCGTGCAACTGGTTTTGGAAGGGGTGGACCGAATCTGGAAAGTTTTAATGAAGGTCAGAGCCGATTGGGACCAAGTCAAGCCAGTTTTGGAAGAGGTTATGATAGAAGTTTGGCATCACAGCCACCAAGCAGCAGGGGAATTACTTCCATAGCACAGAGGATTCCCGGAAAACAGGATGGCTATGTCCGCATGGAAAACAAACCGGTTCCACCGTCAACTGCTGTGAGTGAGAGAGTTGGCCAATTTCGGCCACCAATGCGGAACAGAGTCGAGAATACAATTCGTACCCCTAACTGGCCCCAGGAAAAGCCAGTCGTTCGAACCAGCAATCCTGCCTCGATCCGAACGAGACCAGACGGCAGTTTTACTGGCCCGACTCAGTCAAGTTCAAACAGAGGTCATAGTAGCCAGGCGGGGCCAAATCAGGCCAGTTTGGGAAGAGGTCGTGATTTAGGTTCGGTGTCCCAGCCACCACGGCAACGTCCACCTGCGCCATCGCAAATTACTGCCCCGATGATGAGAAATACGGCGCCGCAGACCCAGACCAAGGCTGTCACCAACGTTAGCTTTGTGCCGGGTTCTGGTTCAGCCGTCAACGCATCTTTGCCGGGTTCATCGCATTGGAACCCAGTATCGACTCCGCTGTTCTACGGACAACAATCCACTACAACGGTGACCACGCGGCCACGTGCTGCCGTGCCTGTTTCTTCTCAGTGGAATCCGGGGTCCGCTTCACAGTTGTATGGACAACAGCCCACTCCAGTGGTAGCCATGCCGAGCTACGCCAACACCGCTGTCACTACAACTACTGCCGCCAATGTTACTTCGATTAATTTGAACTCTGCTTACCCGGTCACAACACAGCCGCAGGTCGCCGACTACTTAGCGTACTACAACAGTTACCTGCAAAGTATGGGAATAACGGACCCGAACAGTTATGTTAATGTGCCAGTGTCGAGCACGGCGCCGGCGGCCAATCCGCCGACATTTCCCAGTGCTGTCCTGTCTGATGCTGCTTACGCATCGCAGGCGGTCGCTTATGCCAACGAAGCTGCCGCGTATTACAGTGCAATCTATGGACTGGGCAGTTACGCCGATCCTAGTCAGGGCCAGCTGTATAACTATCTCTACTCCTACGATAATAGTAAGCCTGCGTAACCCATCTTGTTACGTCGGCCAGGTCTGTCGGTAATCGTAATGTAACGGTCTGGCGTCCGTCTGTCTGTCTGTCTGTCCCGTCGGTATACTCACTGTGACTCACGAGCAGTGGCGGATCGGGGGGGGGGAGAAAGGGGCCATGCCCCCCCCCCCAAACTCATAATAAATATAAAAGGATTGTATTAGTTACAGGCACATGCATGTCGTGTGTGCGTTATTTGTCCTCTTTCACTAATAATTATCTACACATCAAATGTGCAACCACTGTAGAATTGTTGCAGAAAACTGAGTGAAATACGTGCCACTAGATGGCTTCTTTGGCATTCATATTTTACAGAATTCAATTTCGGCCGGGGCTCCGACGCGGACCCCGCTGGGGGAGCTTACGACGCTCCTCAGACCCTCTAGTCCGCTGGGGAGGGGGATATAGGGAGATATCCCTTCCCCATTCCCTATCCTGTCAACGCCTTCGGCGTCTTACTTTCGACGTCTTTGGCGCCGAGAGTCGGTTCTTGCGTCGTCGAGAAACGGAGACTGAGTTGGCCCCCGTAAACCCAATTTCTGGATCCGCCCCTGCTCACGAGGGGGCAGCATGCGACGCGGCCAGCATACATTTCGGCCTGACAATGAGGAGGACCAACATACTTGTTTATAACAGAGTTGGAACTGGTTTGCGACTCTCTGGGTCAACAGTTCTGGTCTGGGTCGGTCACTTCCCATAGTTTGACCCTTTTTCATATTTTAACACGTTTATATATTGCAGTTCTGTTTGCAGTGGATAGCACCTTTTATAGTGGTGGCCTACAAATTGAATTTTACTTCCGCTTGTAATTTATTAGTTCGTGTTGTGAATGTTTCCTTTTTAATTTGTGATGCAGTAATCAGGCTATTAAACTTAATTTCGAAATCTTTTAGAAAGGTATTTGATTTTCATAATGCCCAATGACTGGGTCAGGTCACCAGGTCAAAGGTCAGAATCAGAACGTCCACACGGTTCCATCTCTGGTATATATCATAGAGAAGGTTGTTGAAATGCTGTGCAGAGTATCCATGCATGTTTTGCATGAAATTAGCTGTTGTATATTGATGTAAATTATTGTGATTTATTGCTGTTATCAGTTTTTTGACGTTTTTGACTCGCTAGCTGAATTTTTCTATGCCAACGAAGCTGAATTTACCTGTAGCAACACGAGAAAAATGCTGAAGACTGATATGAAAGTGGATGTCGTTGACAGTACTGTATAGTCTTTAACAAATTGATCACATCACAATGACTATATACAAAACAACAACAGCAAAATTAGCGCGTATCAGCGTACCAACCGGATGGGTGACACGAGTATAAATTAGCATTCAACAAAGTACGCGAGTGTCAGTTGTAATACTGCTCGATTTTGTATACGAATCGTTTATTTCATTTGCACGGACTTTGGTTTGTTTTAGTTTTCGTTGTTTTCCGTTTCTTTTGGTAGGCCTACCGTGCGCTAGATTAAGTTGGCTCTTCGTCAGCTCTTGTGCGCACGTAAAATTTTATGTCTCGTATTTCATATCGCAGATACATGATACGTCGTCTCCAAGCCACGGAGAACATGAATGTCTGACTGATTGTCTCTAATTTGAAGGCGAAACCTTAGATATAAAATGTAACGCTTAAGTAAGAAAATAATTCGTCGATAGTCTGGAATAATGTACGTCTTTGTATTGAAATAACCTGTCTCGGCCACCTGGCAACTGTCGGCGAATCATCTCGCTTTACAATATGCGCGTTATAGATTCATGTAGGCCTATTGGTACTGCATAGGGGTTCTCAACCGGGGATGGGAGACCCCAGTGGAAGCATTTCAAGGTTTTGGGAATATTAGGACCACAAACTGGCAAACTGAAACTGTTGGAATATTTTTCGGCCGATATTTTAGCTTGGTATGTCTCTGACGACAATGCAATAGGTTATGTCTGCCCAGGTTATGTCAACCATTTAAATAAAATAAATAAATAAAATATGTACTTCTGTTTTTGTTTTCACATGGTGCATAATAGGCTACAGATGACTAGTCACCAGCAAAGGAACTTAGGAAGATCAGTTTAATCCCTGGTTCACCCCTTTTTCGTGACTTTAGATATACTCTACGCAGGGCTGGAAAAATAGTTTTTAAAATGAGGTTTTTAAGGTTTTTCCACGAAGACCGACGTCGCCAAACTCGAAAGTGTGACCCAAAAGCATGTGAAATCTGCATTCCATAGGACTCATGCATATCCTACTAAAGACAAATCTCCAGTCACCGAAGGAAAAATGAATCATGAATCTCACAAATCACAATTCAAATTTGAATATGAGATTTAAATCAATTTAATTCATTAATTTAAATAAATTAAATTGTATATAGGCCTAAGTCTGTCGGTCTGTCTGTGTTTCCACATCATCGAATTACGCACGGGGGCGAAGTATGCTATACTCGATTGACTTGTTACCGTCATCATTATTATTAAATGGGTCTCTTGAGCTTGTGCGATAATATAATAATAAATTTATATTAGTGAATTTATATAGCGCGTTTTTATAAGAAATCTCAAACGCGCTGAGGTGTGCTAGTATGAGGAAAAGAAGAATAGTCAGTTTGAAGCAGGTCGACATCTGAGCAGTGTCGTGAGCGACTGGCGAAGTGTCCGACTGAACACGTAGTAGATCGCTGGACGTACCAGCGCACCGAAGTACGCGACCACGTGCAACGAGAAGGTGACTTCGATGTCCAGAGTTCGACCGCGCCAACCGCCGCGTCCTGAACACAGCGCTACCACCAGTCCCACGACCATTGTCGGACTGGTTAGAAGCAGGAGCGCCAGCACGGACACCCCGATGAGGACTATGTCCGGCGGTCGTTCGATCCCGGAGGACGTCGCATCCGCCTGCCGACGATCCAGCTGAATGTCCCGGTCCCGATGGTGGTCGGAACTGTCCTCGGGGGTCGTCGGCCGTAGGCGGCAGGCGACCGGACTCAGTCGATCGACTGTATTGGACGCGTGGACCTCCAGCGACTCGTCAAGCCGACGCCGACTGCCGCTGAGGTTGTGTTCCGACCCGCCGGTACGAAGAAGGTTTATGTGAGAGACGTCCACTGCGCGATTAGCCATTAGTCCCGGGTGCTCGTCAGTATGCAGGCGCCTCGGGGTCACCTCGTCCCGGGGAGCTTCCACTGCCCCCGTCTCTGCCGAGCTGGAGGACCGATTTCCATCCGGATGAAGGGCCGTACCTCCACGGGTCACGGAGTAGGCACTGACGCTCGGTCCCAGATCGTGGCATGTCCCAATCGACGATGCGTTGCTCCCGCTCGAGTGTTTCCGGTCGTCCGCTCTGTCCGGGGTCTTTTTGGCGGTGGAGGAGGGCGCCTGGCTGACGGCGAGGGTACAGGACTTGACGACGGACGGAGGGGCGGTGCGGACGCTCGGCAGACGGGTGGTGCTGAAGCGAAGGGATGGGTGACGATCCAGCCGAGGAGAGTCTGGTCCAGATGACTGTCGCGTGCGCTTGCCCCGACTGCTGTGACGTCGAACGAAACTTCTTTTCTTCTCTGGACACGAACAACATCGGTCAGTGGTGTAAAGAACACTGCTGCCCATAGTTTTTCCGTATACGTATTAAACGCATCATAGGCCTACGTTTCATACGTTTATGGAAAAATACGCGTATTTTAACGTATTTTATAATGTGAACGAATTTTGCGTTTTCAGCAGGAACTTTCACAGTCTCGTAATAATTGTCAGCCGAGAATTGCCGATATGTTAATGGCGATATTTATGTGGAAGCGTGATTGTTTCAGAAAATCAGAGTTACTTAATTACAGTTTTGTGCGACTGGAACTAACTATATAGTACTAGGCCTATGCATAGAGGGCAGGCTAAGGATGACCACTGGTACACTAAACAGCAGGCCCTACAGGCGCGCGATGACGTCAGATAACGAATTTTAAAGCGAATTATAATGTATTTTAACGTATATTATATTGGCTATGAACGTACGGAACGACTAAAATGCTGCTGCCATAGTGTCGAAGAAAACACTGCTAGAAAGTGTTCGGTGACAGACCGAATATTGCGCCGTTCCAAAGAAAATATAGTACTGTTATTACTCTCGCGACGCTGAGTTAGCGCGGTATTAGCTATGGCTCTGTGTCTGTCTGTCTGTCTGTCCCGTCACATGCCAATATTGTATCGAATTGGCTGAAAGATCGAGCTGTGTTTCGGCACAGAGGATGCGCTCGGCTTATCGTACACTCCGCTGAAAGGGAATTCAATTCGGATACAGTATATTCAAAAATATAAGTAATAAATGTAAAAAAACTGCAGTTTATACACACTGTTAACGGCGACGGATCTAAAACCGCAAAAATCATAAAAAGGCAATGTTAACCACACTAACAT
>Ga0209780_1003095_pt1 | contig 12217 bp, 10 predicted proteins | sample WorMetexBAHAMAS2_FD_187384 | JGI IMG/M metagenome (GOLD analysis project Ga0209780, IMG submission 187384) | Marine gutless worms symbiont microbial communities from Max Planck institute for Marine Microbiology, Germany - Inanidrilus exumae... | ecosystem: Host-associated > Annelida > Digestive... | reverse complement strand
CTTCTTTACATTTATACTTGCCTTTTTATTAGTGTTTGTATTTGTGACGATCAGTCAAACATTTGCTGAGATATGGCCATTTAATGGTTTTCAAAATGGCGGCAGTGTGTCATGTTAGTGCTGTACTCGTGTTGGGTATACCCATGAAGAGTACTTGGTGGTCTTTATCGTGTGCAAAATTTGGCTGGAATCGATGCAGTAGTTTCAATAAAATGCAATACATTGTGAGTTTGGCTTGGTTTATCACAAAGACCCCCAAAAGGCACCAATGGCTGTAAAAACATGTAGTTTGAGCTATTAGTCTCAACGAAAATCGAGAAAGATGGATATGCTAACAAAAAATACACACTGAAACGCATTTTTCACGCATGCACACAGCCATAACGGCGGAATCTATTCAAGCCAAATTTTGCAAATTGACTTCCTTAGTGGACATAGCAATGTATTAAAAACAGTATCAAATTAGTTTGGGGTGTTGGGAGGAGTGGGGTGTGAATTTTGGCCTCTGTTATTGGCTTTTAACACTGTGTATTGCACTGTGATGTATGTGTATGCATGATTATTACCTAATTTACCATTATAATAAACGAGTTTTGCACATTGCTTGCACTGCAAAAACGCAGGCCAAAACAATGAAGTGCAATTCAGCAGTACAAATTACGACAAAATGCACATCGAATGAAACAAACGCATGACACCAAAATTGCGTATTATCTTACAGATGACGAGAGGTTGACTTGACATTAGTGCAGCTACATTTGCCGTAGGAAAAGCACAGCATAATGTCAGCTGTTAATACATAAGCAGAATATAATCTAAATTGCACACTGGCACACACACACACACACAGGTAGTTCTATCAAATATATAAACAATAAGTATAAGCTGCTAGATCTGAATGAAACTAACATTGGCAGCATTGAACAGAACACACGACATACTTCAAAATCATAACTTATACACCATGTCATACACTCCACCCACGTAACTGCCCAATAAAGCTGAGCTGTGTAACTCATGATTCTGCTCAACATCAACCAAATACACTACAACGAGGGCTGTAGGTTATTCGCGGCCAAAGATCAGAACATTCACGGTCCACTCGCGGCATTAACGCCAAATTCACGATTGCAATTATGGTAATACAAAAGAGCCAAATACATCTGCCAGACAGTAAAACAAAAACACCATTTTTGCTTTCAATAACAAACTTATAAAATAAACATTAACTACAAAATAAGTAAGTAAGTATGTCAATTCAGTCGGTACATTTAAATCATTTTTATATTGAAATGCATGTGTAAACAAGGTGTCGCCCTAACCATACTGTCCCGCCGTGCAGTGTTGGCTGCCTGATCGGCCACGCGCCCGGCCCGGCGGCAGCCGACCACCCACACGCGTTACAGATGACAGACGATGACCACAGACGACACTGACAGATGACAGCATGCAAAACAACACTGGCCCATTAGGCGGGCGAGTAATAAAGTTGCATAATGTAAAATTGTATACAGTTCTATCACTTCCATTCTGTATTTTATAGTCGATGCTGTCGTTATTTATACACTAATGGATAGAAGCAGTCACATTCGCGGCAAAATGCAAAAATTCGCAGTGGTAGGTCAAATTCGTGAATGGTGCGAATCCCACGATGGCCACAAACAATTTACAGCCCTAGCCATAACAAATACGAAGATTCACAATACCAACGTTCAGGCACGAGGCATGAAAGGCACATTATACGGAGCTGGCGGCAGCTGGGTGCAGCATACGTCGACGACACGGAAATGGCCAGATATACACTGCCTTTGTACCACAGACTTCGTCATAGACATCACACACGGGACGTGATTCCTTCTTCCTGTAATGTACGATACTCGCACATCAGTACCCAGCTGGAAAACATAAGCTTCACGATGAATCCATGAAGCTTCAAATTAGTTAGAGTTTAATGTCGCTTTTCAGTAAAAATATGGCTATATCAAAGACTAAAGGTCAGGGATAGAGAGCTATCTCTACCCAGTGAAGGAAGGCCAGCGATATATTAACCTCAACCATGGCCACCTTTTTGTTCAGCAGCCAAAAAGGATCAAGAAGCTCATTTAAATTATTATGCTAGCGCCTACAACAGGGGGAGACAACTATCACACTGCAAGACAAAACTAAATCAAATACAACAAAAACAAGCATGCATGCTTAACTAAAAAAATACAAGTAGCATAAAATCAACACACACAAAAAACTAAAGCCAGGTTTAGTTGTCTCCTACGACATCCAGCCTGGAAACAGAGTGTGACTGTTCTGGTGAAATGGGAAGGGATGGAAAAAGAAGAAAATAGATGAAGCAAGTAAGAAAGGGAAAAAGGGAAAAGTAAAAGATACTAAAAGATAGAGGAGAAGGTGGGGAGTTAGTTAGTTGGAGTTTAACGTCCCCTTTCAGCACAAATATGGCTATATAAGAGACAATAGATCAGGGGTGGAGAGCTATCCCTACCCAGTGAAGCGATATATTAACCTCAACCCTGGCTGCCTTTTTGTTCAGCAACCACCCAGAAAAGGGAAAAGGATCGAGAGGCTCATTTAAATTACTATGCTAGCGCCTACAACAGGGGAAGACAACTACTGCACCATAAGACTAACTAAACCAAATACAACAAAACAACAGAATAAATCTTAACTAAGCAATACAGATAACACAAAATGAATGCAACGAACTAAACCCAGGCTCGGTCGCCTACTAAGACCTCTGGCCTGGAAACGGAGTGGGACAATTCTGGTAGAAAGGGAAGGGATGGACAAAAGAAAATAGGTAAAGAGAATTAGAAAACGAAAAAGGAAAAAACTAAAAAATGGCAAAAAATGAGAAAGAGAATGGACAAGAAAGGAAAAAGGGGGAAATGGGCCCTCAGCCCCACATGGGGCAGATGTGGGGAAGTGAAGGGTTAAGAAGGGATTGTCCCGGGCCCACATGGGGCACCATGGAGCTTCAAAATAACTACGTAATCATCACTGCATAACCAGCATTATAGTAAAAATTCACATTGTTAAGCCACATCGCAGCAATAGCTAGATGCGGCCTAGAGCTACAGATGGAGTAACAGCATCTGTGTGTCTGTTGGTCATGTTCATGAGCCATGCAAAAATGGGTGAACCAATCGAGATGCCGTTTGGGAGTTGACTCGTGTGGGCCAACAAAACATGTATTACATGGGCTCAAGATCTTGCCATGGGAAGAGGAAATTTTGGGGTTGTCCGGCTCATTGAAAAGCATTGGATTGGGAGTTGGCTGTGGTGTATGCTGCACAGGGATCATTCAGTCATAAATAATGGCACAACGTACAATGCGGCCTTTCATCAACATTCTTTGGGTGACTACTTGTTGTAAACACTACCGCATATTAGTTGCATCTTTGACATATTTCGCACAAAAAATTCAACTTTCTGCATTACTTCCGCTAATAACACATCAGTAAATAAGTAAGTAAGCTGGCTGCTGGTCTACACCCCAAACTTGCACAATCATAGATTCCAGGAGCTCTGCGCCCACACCTTTACACCAATTGAGGTAAAATTTGGCGTGAAAGAGCCGACTTTACCTAGGTCAGCTCTTACACGCCAAATTTGATCTCAGTTGATAAATACTGTCATACTTGGGGGGTGAAAAACTGCCAAAATACGACGACTTTGACCACTATCCACCAGTCGCCGATCAGGGCTAAATGTGGCGTAAGACAGTGGAACCACGGTGTACTGATCAGTATACACTGTCACCCTTTGGGGAAAAATCACAAATTTCACCAAATTTTGAACTTTGGGGGCTCCTGTACATACCCCTTGATTGACCATGGCCAACTTTGGCACGTGCGTGTAAATTCACAGTCTATGCTTACTGTTTACATGACAAATTTCACATTAGAGGTCTCTGAATTTCACATATCACAACAGGCCGGGCCGGGCCGGGGCGAACATTTGTCGAGTCAGACCTGGTCAGGCTTGAAGCTTCGTCCGCCCAAACAGTCGACGTGCTAATCTATGGTATCAGTTTAAAGGAATAGGCTATTATTGCAAATAATAAGCTATCGTTCAGATCATGCATTCTACAATTTACACATTATTTTTGCAATTGTACTATAAACGTTGCATGCACTGGCATCCTCTCCCTATTGCCTTGCAGTGCATCTCCCTAGGTGACATTTACTTTGATGTAAATGGCACAGGCATCTATTGGTAATGGAATTGCAGGGCCGGGCCTCATCTAAGGCGGGCATAAGATTTTTACAGCAAATAGGCCAGGCTAGAATGGGCAACGGACTAGGCTGGCCATAAAAATTTCGGCCTGTGCAGACCTCTATTTCATGTGAATTGGTGTACTGTGATGGTATCAAGTACGTTTCTATGATCAAATGGGTTAATGGCGAGCTTGCATTCACATACATTACAATCCCAAAGCATGACAAACAAAAAATCACTTAGGGGATATGCCACTCTGGGGCATTTGTATTCTGAAATTTCCTAAATTTTCAGTTTTTGAGGTGCTATACCCCACCATTCACCGATGGGGTAAAATTTATTTCTGTCGACTCCTCCCTGCCAAATTTGACCTCATCAGTGCAACGTGCCATCCCTGTAAAGCAAAAAACCTCAAAATCGTCCACAGTAATCTAGATAACAGTGTATGCCCTGAGGGCATCCTGCTGGTAAGATACACAAGACAGATGAGGACAAAGCCGTACATGTGTGTTGGCATAACTCCAGTCATTAACATTTCACGCTGCAGCTTCATCCATTCCACCGTAGGCATCTCCTGTCCATGCACAGCATACAATGTCACGCTTTATAGTCACTGTATAACGCAGTGTGACTTAAGTTGTGGATGTTTTTTTTTAGTTTCAGTTAAGTCATCAGTCTTAATTTTCAGTTTCAGTTTTTTCGTTTCCGCTATTGTTATCCTTAATGGAATTAAATTCTGTTGCAATCCGTTTCCATCACCGGTAACTTAAATCACACTGTAGCTATAGTCTGCGTAATAGCCGGTATAATGCAAAAGAACTGCACCTCCCGAGCAGTTCGTCCAAAATCTGAAAATTTTATGACGTACGCCTACATATATACTGCATATGTGTAGTTATGCGTCCGCCTATATTGTGTACATGGCATCTTGCCATACAATGTTGGCGATGGTTGTACAACGAAAAATGAAATAATATTTATTTAGTTTCAGTTCTTAATTTTTACGTTTCCGTTTCATTCTCGTTTTTCAATTTCTTTACATTTCTGTTATCGTTAATGGAGTTAAATTTTATCCGTTAATGGAATGAATCTGTTTCTGTTAACTTAAATCACACTGCTATAATGTCAGCAATACTCGTGCTGGTAGATCAATATTAAGTTGCAAGTAGCTACTGAAGAGCCATAAATGATGCCACGATAGTTCACAATCAAACTCCGAATTCGCAGCAAAGACTTTACAACGTATGGATTACACATGGATATATCCCATCATTTTACATCATTGATCAGTAAGTAAGCAGATGAGAACTGAGATTTTAACAAATGCTTAGGCACCAAATAATCTTACATACTTGCACAGTTAACTCACCTACTTTTAGTATAAATGAAAGAACTTAGATCTGCTGACAATCTATTAAGTTTATTCAATACTAACTACATTTTGTGTTCAACAGTTGCATGCTGTTCAACAACTGATGAATAATAATAATAATGCATTACATAAGCCCTTCACTTCAGGGCTACATCACGACATGAAGAGCATTTAGTCTCCAGAAACCTGCTCCAGAATGCCAAAGGTTCGTTTTGGGGACACACGGCCAAACCTCAGGTAACTTGGAAAACTATGCCAGTTAATATTGGTGGTTATGTCATTACAACAAACGCGCGAAATGATGCATTAACAGCAGAATGACAGGCAACAAGAGCGATTACATGTATGATATTAATGTGCTGTGTGAAGATGAGTACAAATGACGAAGTTAGCATCATTGCACCAAGAAACATCGCCACACACACAATGGCAGTCTGATGTCGCATAACGAATGACGCCTGCACAAACAACACACAAACTGTCTCTATCAACAGCAACAACATTTCAAACATCTAGAAAAGAGAGAGCATGGCTGACCCTACTGTTGTCAACAATCCTCTCATCACATAACGTGCTAAAAAAGGTAAAGGCTTCCCATACCCGAGCATTGGGCCCGGAGCTGATCCCGGTGTACAGGCAGTCAGTCCGCAGGTGACTATAAGTCATCCACCTGATTGATTTGGCGCCGCCATTGGGGGTGAACCCGTTGGAATTTCGCCCAGAGAAAACTAGAGTGCCTAGGATATCATATGGCATCATTTCCATGATCCTATGTTTAGCCGTTTTGGTACAGTGCCAGCTTGTGACAGACAGACGGACAGACAGAAAGATACATGACGACAGTATATACCGCACTAGAATAGCGTCATGTGGTAAAAACCAGAAGTAAAGTACATAATGTATCGCAACGACGCCGGAGGACTGAGCCATGACCATAGGTTCTGGAGATATCATCATGGACAGACAGATACACAGACAAACACACACAGACGTACTCATCACAATACTTCACAACCGCTCCTGCAGGCACAGTAAAAATGAAGTATAGGCCTGTTGGTGAAGGGTGATTTCTTCAGATATTCTCAAATCATAGAATGGAACTGAATGCTATGTAGATATAGTACCTACTAGAAAACTGAAAAAATATGACCTTAGTGCAAGTGATGCAGTCTTCCAGTAAAACAAAGTAAATAATGCTGACAGCAAGTGTTGCAAGACTGAGTAGAAAAGTGTATAACAACATCAGCATAAAAGCAAACTGATTCTCCTCTCCAACACAATTATTGATCCTACAGCACACACCACAGAAGCAAATAGCATACACTTGCATGCTGCACATCTTCACTTCTGTAATATAATTGTAAATTATAACAAATTACCAAGCCAATTTCACACACATAACTTACCTGCTCAATACTATTCACTGCTTAACTAATCATAATCATCATCATCATCATCATCATCATTTTATTTGCTCATCGCTCAGCAATTTCAGTATTGCCATGAAACATGATGTAACATAGAATAAATGACCAGAAACAGCAAGGCTGGATATCCAGCACTAATAGCTGCCCATACACGCACACAAACATACATACATAGAAAAACACACACGCACACACATGATTAAAAAGCTAAAAACACTTCTGAACAGATGAAAAATCTACAAGCTTAGTAGTCCATCTAAATGATCGTAGTAAGCCAAAATCAACAATTTCTGGTGGGAAACTGTTCCAAACATTTACAATGCACTGGCTAAGAAATCATTTTCAGGCATTAACATCACTATACTCTTTAAATATCTACAAGCAATAATGCTTGTTTACTTATATAAGGACTGACAACAGCAGCATTGAGTGACATCGTGTGTGAAAATACGTAATAGAATCAGAGTCAATCATACACCAGTAACAGTCAGCTGCTGCAGCTATATCAACAACCAACAATGATGCTAGAAGGTCACTTGGACAATCCAAGTACACGTGTAGTCGACCATGTTGTAGTCAATCTCGTCAACTAGCTTCATCATCTGCTAATACACTGCCCTAGAATGCTCAACATGCTCATGAAGATATCACGTTTTCTCACCAGAAGCTCCTTATTCTGTAAAACGTATAAATTAGTAGCATATTTTCAACTACCTCATTTAAGTATTCAGTTTTAATGGCATTATGCAGTAAAAAGATGGACGTCACTAAAATGTCACTGTCAGTAGCCCAGTTGTATGAAATAGCTGAACTGTGCTCACATGACATGTCTCAAAAAACAAGAAACTCGATTTTTGGTCATGACTTTGGCAAATAGAGACCAATTTTCAAAATTCTTTCACTGTTAGGTTCCCAACAAAATCTTGCAAATAAAAGTGATAAGATTTTTCACCTCGTCTACACTACCTTGGGAAACTTGAAAATTCCAACTGTGCCAATTTCAGCAACATCTTTGCACGCGAGACATCAGAATTCATCTTACCAAATATGTGGCTGTTTAATAGCCTAGGCCTCCTAATGACTACAAGGTTGGGTACGCAATACGGCAGTCATCAAAACAGGATCCACAACGTCAGTGAATAAAAGTAGTGATTGATTGACGCTTTGCATGGGCTGCAGGAAAAATGTCATTCATGAAGCTGTCAGTAAATGACGTAAACACCTGAGAGTTACGTGTTTGTACTAGATTCAACTTTCGGCTTATTTATCAGGCAGACAGAATGCAGTACGTAACAGAAGCAAACATTTTTGTCACCTTCTGACAATGATGAAGTCATTTGTTGCATAAACAGATTTATGCATAATATGTCAAAATACCAGGTTCCATGCACGGATGTGCCTTTTCTGGGTGATAAGAACAATCTGGCCCCTTTTCCCCAGTAAACCAGCATTATAGGACTGTTTATGACAAGACATGGCAGCACAGCCCAATGCAAGTTGTGTAGCAAACAGGCAAATTTGGTTATGTGATTCAAACGTGCGTTATTTTTGTCCTCACATTCGCAGATTGCATGATATGGTGCATCCACATACAGCTGCATGGTTTTAACACAAGATTGTGCATTATTACAGTGGACAACTCAATTCAATATTATCTTGATGGAAGAATCAGTATCAGTCAGCAGCCAAAATTTGATTTTGATCTTTGACTTCAAAGATATGATTGGAAGCTTAAAATTTTTTTAAAATAAATCACGTGATCCTGACCACAGCCATTAGTGGGTAGTCTGTCACCCAAAATCAACACTTGACATATTCTCTCTGCGAACAAAATTTAACGACTGTAGCTTGGCTTCAGCTGTTCAGCAGTCCATAGATATGATTGCGGCATCCTGAATTTAAATTGGTTAAAGTGACCCTGACCATGTCCTTTTTATGGGTGTATGTCATCCCTAGGCTAGAATTTGATATAGTGTACCAGTGTATAAAAGCAGTCATAGTTATTTCAAACCAATGCAAATGCAATGTGATGACGACGTGATGGTAATGATGATGATGACTGATAATGATGCAGTCTGATAATTCTGCCACATCATCCAATTCACTGTGACATCTAACACTGACCTTGCCTAGTAACAGTCCATGAGTCAAAAGGCGTGACGGGTACCATCTGGAGGGACTAATTCCCCCATACATTTTTGGAAAACAAACATCTTGAAGTTTGACAAAGATAATAATAATAATTATTATTATTATAAGTTTTTATAAGATGATTTTTGTTATGATTATTATTATTATAAGTCTTAAATCATGGTTCTGTCAGACTGCCCATACTGTAATAGAGAATGGCCGATTCGGGTGGGTAAAACAGCTGATGTCCGATGTCCCGATATTTAGGCGAAAAAATTCCGACTTCCGATTCCTATGTTTAGTTGTTTACCAGAATTAGGATGCAATGCCGACACATGAACAGTTTAGGCACTGTTCTTGGTTAGACCGTCACGATGGTCTCACTTAGTGTACCCCCTACCGTCGCGCACATATGACGCTGAGCAGACATCAGTCACGTCACATCACAGACGATGCTGGGCATCAGCAGTGACTCAGTTACTCATGTTGGCGATTATTCGCTGGTTATGTGTGTGAGGTGCTGCAGTACGGCATTTGCTGTCGATATTACGTAACTGCTGAGTGGCGCTGATGGCCCGAGTGAGTTGAAGTACGATATCAAACGCACGTCTCACCCGTGCATTGCTCGCCGGCACAGACCTCATTCACAGCAACAGTTACACAAACACACATAGGCCAACATGGCGCCAGCCGTTGGACAAACAATGCAGGTCGGCGATAATTACCACAACGACGTCATTTGCCGCCTGAAAGACGCCAAATAGACGGCCCGACAGAGCGCCGTCCACTACACACAAATAACAAGAGCTTCAATTCCGTGTCACAACGGTCTCACACCTAGCCGGCGTCCTTCCCGACGCCGCCCGATGGACGACTACCTACATTGCCGACCGCCACGGCGGTCAGCGGCGTGGGTGGTCGTCCACGGCGGCTGGCGCAGATCTGACTTTACTGTAATTTCAAGCTGCTTACTATTTTTTACAAAATCGATATCGGCTACTTGCCGATGCCGAAGTTCTAGCATGCTCCGACGTTGCAGATTTTCGATGTCCGATGTGTACATCGGCTGAACTCAATACTGTAATACATATAAATATGTACTATGTAGGTATTTGATTTGTCCTGATATCTCTATTACTAGCTTAGATATCACATTTTCAGCTACCAAACACATTTTGCCATATGCCATAATCCATTGCCATGGCAACCCATTTTGCCAGCAAAGCTACTTTTTGGGCAATAGTCATTAGATAGCCCACCTTAATTTGACATGTAGCATTTAATGTAAGCATTCATAAAATGTCTGTAAGAATCTGATAACATCAATACTGGCAAAATAGCAAAAAAATGATAACAATTTTGACCAAAATATGACGTTTCCAATTCCAAATTCACATAATTGACATGCTATGACCTTGACCTTAAGCAGTCAAGATCATGCCACCATTAGATAGCCCATAGTCCCAAACACAGACATACGTTGTTTGTTTGTCCTGATATCTTCATTATTTCCTAAGATACGGATTTATATCTTCAAGTGTATTTGCCAAAATTCGGGACCTGGTTGCCACGACAACGCATTTTCTACCATAAGCTACTGATCTGACAAGTCCACCATAACTTTCCATAAAGTACTAGATACTAGTGAAAACAGCCAACGCCCCCAGCCGATGTGTGAAGAGACGCTGTCAGACGCGGTCATCGTGGAGAGACGCAACGGTTCTCGATGACTACGCGCTAACGACGACGACGACGACTAGATACAGGCTTTTGAAGAATGCTTGTTAGATTCTGCTAAGCTGAATAGTGCTGAACTGACAGAAAACAATATCATGTTTTTAGTCAAAATATACCATTTTAAAATTTCATCATTGGTGTGCCATGACCTTGACCTTGTACAGCCAAGGTCATGCCACCACTGAATAGCTTGTAGTCTATAACATATACGTGCATGGTTTATTTGTCGAGATATCGAGATGGTGGCACTAAAATTTGACACTTGGTTGCCATGGCAATGCATTAACTACCACTACGCTACTGCTTTAACACACCCACCAAGATCTTTAACAAACTCCAAGATGTATGGGGAATTAGCCCCTCCGGATGGTACCAATGGTCACATTTTCAGGGCCTGGCTCATGGACTATAAGTAACTGTTCAGCAAATAGCAATATTACTGTATGGGTATTTGCACGCTGCATTTGACACCATCGACCACTGCACCCTGCTTAACAGACTCGAAAATAGTTTTGGCGTCACCGGCTTAGCACTCAGTTGGATTAGATCCTATCTTTCAAATTGCAGCCAGTGTGTAGCAATGGGCACATCTCAGTCTAACTTTGTTCCTTTAAACACAGGTGTTCCTTGAGGCTCTGTCGTAGGCCCACTCCTATTCTCCTTATATACCTCTCCTGTTGGTCAACTTATTAGTTCATATGGCATCTCACATCAACAGTACGCAGATGACACTCATTTGTTAATTTCCATCCCTCCTGCTGCACCTACTCCCACTGTACAGCTCGTAGAACAGTTTCTTATTCAACTCCACCATTGGTTTTGTGTTAACGGGCTCACACTCAACCCAGACAAGTCAGAAGCCATCTGGTTCTCCACTAAACAGTGCTCTGCATCTTCAACTCCTGTTTCTTAAGTCAACATCGCAGGCTCCATCATTACTACATCCAGCACTGTCGAGACTCTCGGCGTAACCCTTGACAATCATCTCTCTCTTCACCAACACGTTTCATCATTATGTAAATCTGCCTTTTTCCATCTACGTGCCTTGCGCCACATCCGCTCTGTACTCTCTGAGGATATTGCTAAGTCAATCGCCGTTAGTCTAGTTTCCTCTCGCCTGGACTACTCTAACTCAATTTGATTTGGTACCTCTGTCTCTAACCTCCGCAAAGTCCAGCGAGTCCAAAACACTCTTGCTAAAATAGTACTTAACAACTCATCACTACCATCCACCACCGCTCTCTGACAACTTCAATGGCTCCCTGTTAAGCAATGCATTCACTTCAAAATCGCTACTTTAACTTATCGTACTCTCCAATCT
>Ga0209780_1003094_pt1 | contig 12218 bp, 13 predicted proteins | sample WorMetexBAHAMAS2_FD_187384 | JGI IMG/M metagenome (GOLD analysis project Ga0209780, IMG submission 187384) | Marine gutless worms symbiont microbial communities from Max Planck institute for Marine Microbiology, Germany - Inanidrilus exumae... | ecosystem: Host-associated > Annelida > Digestive... | reverse complement strand
AGATATCCGGCCAGAACTGGAGCCGTATAGTACGATGTACAATATTTTCAATTTACAAATTTCTGCCATAATGTTGTGACAATGTACAAATATAAATTGGAATGTATATCACTACAAAATATAGACGAATCATTACATACACAAATACACAGTTAGTGTTCAATAGTGTTCATTCAGTTTACTCAAGTAAGTAATGACAGTTAGTTTATTAATGTTCAGTCATGCTTTTGATTTATTGTTTACAAGTTTAAACTTCAAAAAAATGGCGGCTGGAACTGTTAGTAATAAATAAGTATAACATCCAGTTCAGATATCTGGCAGTTTACAGCTTTTATGCATCAATATGCATCAAGAAAATGTCAAAACGTAGCAACTACTGAGACCTCACTTCAAAGAATGCTTATTATTATTTATTTAAGTAAGTAAAGAAAACTAAAAGCTAGGGAAGTGCACTGCAAGCAAATAGGGAAGAGATGCCACTGCAAGCAACGTTAATAGTACAATTACAGAATATAACGTAGAACAAATTATCTGTATAATCGTTTACTATTGGCAATTATAGGCAATTCCTTTAAACTAATTGCATAAATTAGCACATCGACTGTTTTAGGCAGGCCAAAGCTTCAATTCCGGCCCATCCCATCAAACACTCGGCCCGGCCCATTGTGAACAGCAAAATAGTAGCTTCAGCCCACACTACCCATCCCACGGGCAAGGCCGACCGGCCCGACGCCCATTCAGACCTCTTAACTACCATCATAGCTAATATTAAGTTAACTGACCAAGCTGAGTGGCTGAAGCATAGATGAGTGGACAAGCAACCATCACAGACAACAGCGGAACATAAGTCGACAAGTAGACGGGAATGAGGAATTCATGCTGCTCCACACATCTGCATTCATATGAATAAAGAACTTACACTGCTACATATCAATCAATCAAGAGACATTTTTAAAGTGGCCTAAATAGTTTATCGCAAGGACCACTGTGCAAGGGGAAATAATAGCCAAATCAATGGGAATATAGGTTATGGTCAGACAGTATCATAACAGCAGCGAAATAAGTATGTTTTAGCCGGTTCCTGAAGACCGCAATGACGGAGCAGATGTGACACCGCTAGGTAAACTGTTCCACATTTGGGCTCCAGCAACAGGGAAGGCACGACCTCCGACCGTAGACCGACGGAAAAACGGAACGTCGATCTAGTCCGTAGATGCGGACCTGAGCGTGCGTCGGTGTGACATGTTGGCAACACCGGTAAATGACGACTTTAGGTAAGGTGGTGCAGTACCGTGTAGTACGCGCTACGTCAGCACCGTCACCTTGGGTGACAACTGACAAGTATACATTCACCCACTCGGTGTAATTACTACCTAACGATCACAGGACCATCTTGCTAGTTCTGTCACAATATCTGTCTGCCATGAGTAATTTTCTGCACATTTAAGCAACTACAAAATGGTGTTACCTACACCCCTCCGCAAACACATTATGGAGCTGGTATCGCCGTTGATGACAATTCTTCTTCCTAATCCTAACATGTTAGTGCTGTCAGCAAGGCATATGCAGGCAATATAACTTTGCCAACAAAATCCTCCAGTTCTTAACTGGGGGTACCACAGGTTGACCCACATAATAATGGCCTTAAATGTTGTCATAACGCAATGCTCACTCAGTCACTGTTGCTTGGGTAACCAAATAAAAATCCTACACAAATTATGTCAACCGGGTTACAGAATGACAGCCAAATTGTAAAAACCTGTTACAATCATCTATACACATCCGAAGTTGTGACAAGATTGACATTAACATATCACTATTATTATTACTGGTGCTCCATTCCACGTTTGGTTACACTTCTCGTGCCTACGGCACATGGTCACACCTCGCGCCTACAGCACTCGATTCTCATGCCTATGGCGGTCGATCAATTAAGTTTGCCGCCCGCTAGTTCCGAATTATCGATTAACTTCACATGCTGAAGCATTCCAGTGTTTTCCATAAATTCTTGTTCTTATAATTTCGTTATTCTGATCCTTGCTGCAGTGTTTTTCTAGTGACATACAACAGAAATAAGCCATGCATTTATTTATGGGTGGCTTGGTAGTCTAGTGGTCGTGAGCTTGATCCCAGGCTGCTGCACTATCGGTCGGTTGGTACCAGGATGGGTGGTCTTTGGGTGGGCATACCACCTCGGTATGTAACCAGCCACCCAGGCCAACTCAGCCTCCTACCCTTCGTAGGACGGGAAATAAGTAAAAGCCACAGTGTGGATATACAGGATGGCTCATTCCATTCGTTGATTAACGTGTGGGTAGCAGGTAAAACTGTGTGATCCCTCGTTAACACATACCATTCCTGAGTGCTTTAGCAGTAAGTTTTATAATTGAACATTACAAAAATCTGTGCCTTTACCTTTTTTACCTTTACCTTTATTTATTAGGTAACAAAGCTGACCAGATGAACTACATAGTCACAAGCAAATACCACTCATTCAGCTTTTGCTCAACCAAATGTCTTTTCTGGAGATGCTACAAATCTTCGGAGGTATTCTTTTGCAAACTGAAAGCTCTTCCTGTCACCCAGCAAACAGGACCATGCACTGGAGAGAACCGTGCAAACAAATCAATACAACGTTGGTTAGTTGGTTGGGAGAACATCCCCTCAGCACAAAAATAAGCTATATCGGGGACAAAGTCTTGGGTGGAGATTTAGTTCCGCCAGGTTAAGGATGGCCAATGATATAGTAACCTCACGACCTCACTGCCTTTTGGTTTAGCAATGACCCAAAATAGGAAAGGATAGTGGAGGCTCCTTTAAGTTATTATGTCAGCGCCTACAACAGGGTGGAAACTAACTAACAACCACAAGACCTATTTTTCAGTTCAATGTGATATCTTGTGTAATCGTTGTTCATCAGTTCTTATTACATATTTGTGCCTAACGACTCTTGTTGTATAATATTTTTCCATGTGGGTGTGGCTTTGGAATGCTTTTTTAGGTAAAACCCAAAAGAAGCATCCAGGGGACCTCCCACCCATGGTACCATATCTGCCCACTCCAACAAATACAATGTGATAATAATTTAGTACTGATTACTAAAATCCATTACAACGTAAACACATCACCTATCAAGACTTGGCCAGTACAGAGGAACTAAACCCATAAAGCATACGATAACTGGCAGTGGCCAACTGACGACGTGATAAACCCACATCCAACTGCACACATACAAAAACAACAACATCAGTAACAGACAAGAACGACAGGACTCCGCAGTCATCATCATCATCATCATCATTATTATCAATCTTCAGGATGGCTGCGATATTCCCCTGCAAGCATCACAAACTGCAGCTGCTGGAGGCCCAAAATCTCTGCCTTTCATTATACCACAGTGCATCAGCAATCAATACCCCCACCACTTACAAATTAGCATATTTTAGCATCTGTTTGTGCCAAACTTCAACGCCAGTAATTGCAATCAGCCACCTAAAGATACTAGCAACCAACTTTCACTCTGATTCCATGTAAATCAACCACAACACGTATACACAAATAAGCACATCTCACTATCTTGCTTTCTAGACTATAAAGCATCATGCTTGAAAGTACTTTCTAAAGAGAACCGTTCATAACTACAATATGCTATGCTGCCAACACTGTTACCAATAAATCCCGGTGTGTGACTGACGGTCGACTCTTCACAACTGACGTTTCTGCCAAGTTCAAAGTCACATTACACAAAAACTAGGACGGATATCAAAAATCCGGCCCAATCAAATTTAGATATTCTGCCCTAGTTTAAGAATCAATGGTCAGTTGACAGCTCCCATTCTAAATGGCGAAGGAGATAGCTGTTGAAAATGGAAGGATTTCCAACTTTCAAGGGCTCATGACACTGACCTTGACCTTGCATCGGGTCATACTGCATATCGTCGTGCATCACTCATTGATCTCTACATGCACGCCAAATTTCATTGAAATTGAAGAAACTTTTTGTGGACGGAAGGATGTACGTACGTACGGATGGACGGACAGATGGACATTTGAGACAGACTTCATTAGGTCGACTCAGAGACTCGACCTAAAAAGGAACTCTTGTGCTACATGTACAACAAGTTACGTTTACAGTATGGGTTTCACTGGATATATGGCTGTGTTGTAGTATGTTACAAAAATGCTGGACCCAGTCACTGCTTTAAAATAAACTGTGGACCATAATTACTTTGCCACCAGGAAGAGTGCAAAGTATTGCAGATATGTCTGTCCGTCTGTACCAGTATATCTCTATGCATGTCAATTGCATATATCAAAAACCACTTCAAACTTCATGAAATATTCTCCACATGTTATCTGTGGCAATGGCTCGGTTCCCCAATAAATAATACTTCTGGTTCTGGTTTTGTGGATGACGTGATGTTTTCCAATAATCGGGCACATACAGATACCTAATTATACCAGTAATGGACTTTGGCTGTGTAGGCAAACAGTGCATGATAATATGTCATAATTCACATGAATGACGCTGCCCTGAGATTCCAACTTTCTGGTAGGTTTACTTTAGTCGAATTGTTCAGTCTGTATTACGCTGTAGGCCTACTGTTCCACACGGAGAAAGAAACCTAACCGTTTTGCACTGCACCAGCAAAGGAAGGTCTTTAATCCGTGGTTCACATCCGTGCTTCGTGACTTTAGATCTACTGTATGTTGTGCTAAATGCTGAACAACCAAAATCATGTCTTGCAAAAAATTACACTCCATACTGAGCGTCAGAAGTTCCAAACTAAGAATGTGTTGCTAAAGTGACATGTTTTGTGGCAGATTTACAGTAGTTTTTATTTTGTTTGTATACTGCTACTGAGAATTACTGTCACTGTTAACAAGTATGCATGCAAAATGATTTCATCCTGACTAATCGTCATAGATGGGATTACCGGTACTTAGAAGCAACGTTCGACTTTGTCGAAGCAAGATTCGACTTTGTTGCCAAAAACAGCAACAATGCCGAACAAGTTTAGCGTAGAATATCCTCCTTTTGACAAAGTCGAATGTTGCTTCGACGTTGTTGCCATTTTTGGCAACAATGTGGAACAAAATTTTTGTGAAATTTCGTCCTACTGACAAAGTCGAAACAAACTGAACATGCTCAATTAGTTTTAACTTTGTCAAAAGGACGACATTTCGTTCGACACTGTTGATAAAAACGGCAACATTGTTGCCAAAAACGGCAACAATGTCGAAGCAACATTAGACTTTGTTGAAAGAATCATTCGACTTGTAGCACTCAAAAATGTTGCTTTGACGTTCTTGCTGGTGTGGACGGGGCTTAACGGCGATGACAGAAGTGGAGAGACAAAGTCAATATAACACGACACTGATGCCAGATGTCTTGTCGTCACTGCTGCTGCAGAGAACTCTCAGCTGATATTGTGTTCATATTGTTTCTCGTCTTTTATACGCTATCATATACTTGTTACTTCATCCTCAGATACGGGTGTGAAGTACTGCGATCATCATGTCAGTGTTTAGTGTCTGTATCTAAGTATCTACACTGTGTCCCCAAAAAAAGTTCCCAACTCTGTAACTTTGTCGAATCTTAACTGATTTTCAAAGTATTTGATGTGCTGTAAAGTGTAAGAAATTTGCTACAAAACCCATACGACAATACCCATCTCACCTTAGATATATTGCTGCACTACCTTTTTGGGACACAATGCATGTTTGTCTGTTTCTGCATCTTTGAACTGCACACGAGGATGAAGTTTGCTATCTTCAATTGCCTCGTTGTCAGAGGCAACACAACGTAACTCAGGACACGTACACAGGTTTAACAGCGATTCTACAGGTGTACCTAAGTCGTCTGGTTGTTAGGAGGAGGAAATGGTACGAACTTCGTGCGTGACTTCCTGTCGCTAACCATGAAATCACTCGCTGAACATTATCCTTTGTCATTTGTTATGTGACTGCTAAACGAACAGACGCCAGTCTGCCTAAAACAACCGTCCAGCAACAAGAAAAACTTGTGAACGGCACTGACTTCTGAGGCACAAGAGGGTCTCGAGACATATAGTTCATGTTGATGGCAAACATTAACGTCCATAAATATGTGCACGTGAAAAAGCATTGGATACATCCCTGTAAGCACATCAACAACACAAAGTTACGTCATTATAGAGCCAACAAGCGTGGAAACTAAAGTTTGATTTGCGTCAATATTACCAAAAATCTATTACAAAATCAGCAATTACATCAATGCAGCTGCATAAGTAGAAGCAGTTGTTAAGCAGCTCTCCTTCAGTAAGGAACCCTCCACTATGCACTGTCTGTTTATCTCACACACGAGCTTGTAATTCAACAACAGCAAGTCATATAAATGCGGTGGAAATTTCTTCCGTGATTGTGCTAAATTTGCAAGGTTATATTCTGGTCAATAACACAGCAGGATATTCTGCAGTAACGACGGAGATCACTACAAAACTCCTGAACACCAGAGGACATGACATGCAGTTTTCGTATTCATCACTTTGCAGTACGAAAAATTTTGCCGAATGTAACTATGTAACGCCTTCTGCAAAGTTTGCAAATTTTTGTCTTGACTTCTTCCGACTTTTTGACTTCAGCATGTCGTCTGTGACGTGAATTAATTACACACTACCACTACAACTTTCAGTCTTGTTTGACTGCTGTTCTTCTCTGGAGTTACTCCAGGTTCAGCAGATCAAAGTCTTCCAAAACAGAAACCTCAGAGTTAACCGGAGCTGGGTGTATTACAGACAGGTACTCTTCGTGTTGTCCAACCGTGTCAAAGCAATGAAGTAAACTCAAAGCACCAGGCAAAATCACTCACCAGTAACCAGAGTCATCATCATTTCTTGATCCAGCAACAGACTTCTGAGAGAAGGAGTCGCTTCAATGCCAGTACCCAGCAGGTAATTACATAAACAGCTATTATTTTCACCAAAATGCTCTCTAAATATTACTTTTACTTACAGTCTGTAGACAATATATACACCAGTAATTACAAGCAACCATTCAATTTTTTTAATGGTTAAAAATCAAACAGTATGAAATATGGCAAGTACTGCCAATTCACATCGTTACACTTGAACATCAGCAATGAAACTAAAATGCACTGCAGTGGTTACAAAGAGTTAATTCACTAAAAAATAAATAGGTTACTATTCTTGTAGGCCTACTAACAGCATTAATTTATTACCTCAACTTTTCAAAGTCATTGTAAAATTCTACTATGTATTACATCATCAGCACAAAAATTGTCTTGCAAAACCTTTGTTTAGTAACCATGTCATATCTCGATCTCTACAGAGCATCTCTGGTTTATTCCAGAGTCCAGTGGTATCACTGTGTATTTTGTCATGCCATTTTATTCAGTCCTGTGGTGTTAAACAGTTTTCAGATAAACAATCACTCACAGGCATGTTAAGGCCTGCAGGCCAGACTGGCCCTAAGGCCAAAATTTTGGCATATGCCTTGTAACCACTGGCCTCAGCCTTGGGACATTGTGGCCTCATTTTTAAAGTTTTGGACTCGGCCTACAATTCAATGTCCTTTATTTACAGAACTTGGTGTCGGTGACCTTAGCTATGGAGAGTGTTCCAGTCGAAGAACAAGCATTCTGTTACTGCATCATTGCCATCAACAAACCAGCAACTCTGATGCTGCTTCCGAGCCATCTGCCAAAAGGAGACTCACAGCAATGCTTATCCCCAGAATCTGGAAGGCTCCGAAGAACCATCAAAACAACTCATCAGCTCTAGCAGTTTCAATCAAACAGCCGAATCATCACCACTTGTGACTTTTCACTGCTGCAGCCTTTATCTGAGCACTTGTTCTCTGTAGCTGTGAATTATACTCCAGCCCAGAGTCTAGTGTCACAGAGGACTTATCATGATATCATGTCAAGCAGACACGTTTGGCGTTGTCTCAAGTCATTTGTTTTCTTGAAATGCTATTGTAATATTTAGTAGTAACTAGTAAAGTATAGCAAAGTATACGTCGATTTGTATAGCGCATCATCGTAACTACCTCTAATGTGCTCAGACATGGATCACACAATTTTACCTGCAAATTACACCATGCCTGCCTTTACTCCCCAGCCGCAGAGCATCACTGCCCTTTGGCTGGTAGTCATTTTACCTTCCCATGGAGGTAGAAGGCTGAGTCGACCTGGGTGGTCGGTTACATACCGAAATAATGTGCCACCTCCGGGAGTCGAACCTGGACACGGTCACCCATCCCAGTACTAACCGGGCTCAGCAAAGGTTAACCTCGTTGATCGAGACCAACGACATCACCACTATGCCACGCAGCCACCTAGGTGATGAACTGGCGTGAATTTCATTAGGTCTTTCAGAATTCCAACTGAGATTCACCGGACAGTAACTGGTGTTTTTTGGTGAACTGGCAGCAGTACAGAAAGTACAGTTTTTGGTTAACATACCACACAATTTGAACGACATCTAATAAAATTGTGACTCATCAGTCTTTGGCCTCGGCCTCAAGTTTTTGACCTTGGCCTCAGCCTTGACAGTTCAGCCTTGGCCTCAATCATTTGGCCTTGTTTAACATCTCTGATCACCAGTCCACTTAAAGTTCAACACTCAGATGCAAACTGTACACGACCAACAGGGCAGCTGGCATGATATATAGACCATTGTGGCTGCACAAATCTACCTGCATCATTTTACAAAACATGTGACAGAGCAGATAATATGAGCAACATAAAGACACATACATTAAAAGAGCGAAAAGGACACGTACGGATAAGACAACACACAGAACGCTGGACAAATGCTGACCACCAGTGCCACCGGGAACATATCCACTAAGCCACAGGCTCGACCTCAGAAGAACACCTTAGCCATTAGCAAATACACTAGCACGTATAATTTCTAGCACACTCAGCAGTTATGCATAATAACACAAATAATAATACGCAGCATTTAACATGCAATGTATCAGTTGTAAAAAAACATATAGCAGTCAGTGATAATCTAAGAATAGCAGTTACTATTGAAAAGTCTCCAGTTTGCTTTTTAAAGTACACATAGTAACATTCAGGTTGCCAGCAGTGCTATGAAGTAGCGTGTTCCAGATGTGGCGCATGCTGTATGTTAAGCTGCCAGTTCTCACTCGGGGAAAATCGTGTAGGTTATTGGTGGCAGACCTCAACTGCTATGACGGCCTGTGTGGCTGAATTAGATAGCAGAGGTAACTGGGGTGGTGAGTGGTAAGTACCGTACTTTGAACGTCATTAGAGCAATTTTGAAGTCAATATGAGTAGTGACAGGAAGCTAATGAAGTTTGGCTAACAGAGGTGAGATGTACTCGCGTTTTTTCTTCATTATCATGACTGTGTCTGCTAGAGCATTCTGGACGTGCTGTAACTTGCTTAGATTAGATCAAGCTCCATACAGTATCCAGTTGATGCATCACACTCACCACAACCCTCATATCATTGACAGACAAGCACTGGTAAATATCAGAGCATTAATATGAAAGTAAGCTGCTGTGCATACATTACGGACATGTCCGCTGTCACATTAAGGCCTATTGCACTGGCTCAGACAAAGCCTATTGGCATTAATGCAACAAACTACTGCAGTCATATTATTATTGCAAAATCCAAATATAAAACAGCAGAATTTTAAGTTAACTTGACAACAATAATTTAACATATTCCGCCATCAATGCATTAAGAAGGGAACTAAAAAAACCAAATGATTACGTGATGACAGGAAAAGGTGTCTGGTAAGAAATAACAAATTAAAAAAAGAAAACAATCAGTCAACCAACGAATCAATAAAACAAAAAAATGGGAAACGTTTCCCAAAATGGAAAAATAAGAAATAGTGTTATTAAACTCATCATCACATCATCACATCACATGGAGAAAACAGAAGCAGGCCTTAAAGGCCTCCGTATCCGAGAAATACCGACTAGATAACAATATTATAATTCACAAAATATTACACTATAGTATTATGGTCTCCGATGCCATTGAGATCTGCTTTATAATTATGTAACACATCTTGATCAGACCAGAATTTATCTAAGTGCCGTTCTGTGTTAACCATTTCTCAGAAACTACATAACCAGACAAACTATTCCTATATGGGTATAACAGGGTTGGTATAAGTATATTTCCTTAAGTCGTAATGACAGCGACGCTGAGTAAATTTGTATCTGTTACCCCTAGTCCTAATGGAGCCTTCTGATAATTCAGTGAAATTGAAATGAAAAACACATGCTGGATCATACATTCCTTTAATTATTTTGAATAGTTCTATCATATCACCTCGATGATGTCTATATTTAAGTGTAGGTAAATTTAAATTCTTTAACCTATCACTGTAAAGTTTGTTAGACAATTCTGGAATTTCGAGGAGGTGCATAGCTGGGTTTTCGTGGGTGGGCCATTTTTTGCACTACCCAGCAATCACACTACCCATTTTTGATGTAGCGACAAGAAGTCGATAGTTATACTTTATCATTAAAAGAGTTTTTGTGAGGTCTATGCAAGAAAACGGGGCTAGGTCTTTTGGGGGCATAGCAGAAGAAACAAAATTCGGCAAAAAATATATATTTTTGGGGGACAGCTAAAACGCGAATTGCATCCCAATTTTTTTCGGGGGCATACTTTCTTGAATTGGCTATGCCCCCAAAATTTTTCGGGGGCATAGTCACTTCCTTCCGTATTTTACCACATGCCACATACCGACAACAGCGAGTAGGTCAGCTGCCGCTAAACAGCCGATGATATTGTTCTGTACTAGCAGAAGAAGAGCGTTGTCTGATGTCGGAATGCAGCCAAAACATCGCGGCGTTCTTTTACTTAGCTGGTACAGACAGCCGCAAATGCCAGCAGTCGACGACAGCACGCATATCACATTGTAGCAGAGAAATGCAGAGTCGTGGGCCGCCAATAAAACGTCTTTCGATGGATGTCCGTAAAGCGCGAAAGAACTGTTGGCGCAACAGAACGACTGTAGAACTGGCGACGCCATCAAACGACAGGACAGGATCCAGCCGCCTCTGCGTCACCTGGCGCGCCAAGTTATATCAAGCATTCACTCATTCACATATTACACCAATAAAATTATTATTATTTACACATTCTATCATATGACATGTTTACATTTTGTGACCTTTGACGTCATGCACTGTCAACATCATGCATGCAAGTAAGTAAATTTTACGATCAATAAATAATCGTGTACACAATTTGACGACTTTAGCTTCAGCCATTCCAGTAATATGATTGGAGCCCCAAAATTTTATTACGGGTCACACGACCTGACCACGCCCCTATCAGGGACAGTTTGTCGTCCGTAGGCTGTGACTTGCACATTCAACCTGTACACCACATTTGGAGTCTTTGCGATCATTTGACCAATCACGAAGATGCATAAGGCAATGCAAAATGTAGAAATTGAGGTGGTTTAACGTGGTTAAGGGTCACCCAAGGTCATCGGCAACATAACCATCGATAGAGCGCATACGACTTTTTATTGGAATTTAAGTGAAACCATAAAGATATCTCGAACCGTTTTCGAGATATTATCGCTTATTTTTCAAAAATTAAAGAGGTCACGTGACAGTGACCACGCCCCTTTCAGGGACAATTTGTCATCCGTAGGCTGGAACTTGCTATGATCAACATGCACACATGCACACTACATTTGAAGTATCTAACTTAAGCTGTTCCAGATATATATCTTATAGGGGACTAAAAATTTAAAATGGGTCACGTGACGTGACCACGCCCATTTCAGGGACAGTTTATCATCTGTAGGCTGGGACATGCCATGTTCAACCCACACAGCAAATTTGAAGTGTCTACCATTACCTGCAACGAAGAAATGAAAGGCAAAGCCAAATGTAAAAAATTCTCGTTTTGAGCCACCCTTTGGGGGACTTAAGGGTAACGCACAGGGATCATCTATTGCTCGATGGAAAGCGACTTCTTATTAGCGATAATTGAACTTTTCTCGCTAGTTTTTATGGCTGCGGCACTATAAAGCGAAATCTGTCGAAATCGGCGTTTTCTGAAGGGTGGGTCACTTGAGCGCAAATTTTTAGCGGACGTGAACTCGCGTTCACGTTCGCTACTTGCCATCGCGATTCCGTTTGTCTGTCTGTTGTCTGTCGTCTGTCGTCTGTGACGTTGGTGCACCCTACTCAGGCGGTTGAAC
>Ga0209780_1003093_pt1 | contig 12221 bp, 7 predicted proteins | sample WorMetexBAHAMAS2_FD_187384 | JGI IMG/M metagenome (GOLD analysis project Ga0209780, IMG submission 187384) | Marine gutless worms symbiont microbial communities from Max Planck institute for Marine Microbiology, Germany - Inanidrilus exumae... | ecosystem: Host-associated > Annelida > Digestive... | reverse complement strand
CCCCTACCCCGCCCACAGCCGGTCTGCACCTATCGTCCGTCCGTGCCCGCCACCTGCACCCGGCCCTTGCTTGTCCGACCGCCCACGTAAGCCACGCCTCTGGCCAGATTCACAGTCCCATTATTGTATTTGGATTCCAGCATCGTGTTGTGGAAGGCGTCTCTGATAAGCATAGTGAACATAATATTGAGTAGGGTTGGTGGCAGTACGCATACAGCCTTGTTTTACGCCGTTAGACACATTGAAAGTATCTGAGAAGGAGCCTTGATCAAGGACTTGTGCTTCCATGCCATTGTGGAGTGACTTCACCATGTTGACAAAGTTCTCGGGACACCCAAGCTTATTCAGTACATGCCAGAGGCCATCTCGGTTCACCGTATCAATTGCCTTTGTGAGGTCGTCAAAGACAACATACAGATACTGATTTTGCTCCTGACACTTACTATGGTAAATAAGTAACTGTATCTTGGGAATGGTATAAGTATACAGTCATTGGTAATGGATGAGTACTAGGAATTCACTTGTGGTCTATCAAATGGCACCAATGACAGTGACTTCGAGTAATCTTAAAGGTTACTTCCGCTGTGTGAAACTGTTCTGAATCTCATACCTCAGAAAATATTGCACATATATGCTAGGATATGTTCACACATTAATCAGACAGTGTATGTGGCCTGTAATTACTGCTGTTTCAAAAAATGAAGGTCTCCTGAAGGTCACAGCGGTCACGTACACTGTGAACATGATAATGTCTCAGAAACGGTACAGTAACAGCAGTATAGAGAAGTTGTTTCTATAGACTACAAACAGCGGGTGATATCTGTTCTGTTCTTTAGCCGAGGGTTGGCCACACCATGGACATACTTTCTCCATTTATCTCTGTCCTTTGTTATTCTGATTGACTCTTCCACCAGGAGTCCTGTCCACGTATTGATGTTGTCCAACCAGGCCATGCATGGTCTTCCTCGCCTCACCTTTCTGTTTTTTTGCATTATCTCTTTCTCCAGGCAACTCTCGTGTTTCCTCATGATGTGACCATAGTACGCTAGCTTCCTTGCTTTGACAGTGTCTAACAGTTCCCTCGTTACTCCAGCTTTGTTAAGAACCCACTCATTTGTTTTCTTTGCTGTCCACGAAACCCACAGTATCTTTCTCAGTCCTTTCATATCAAAGGCGTCAAGACATGTTGCTTCATTCTTTCTGAGTGTCCATCTTTCACAGCCGTACATTGGTACATGCCACACTAGCGCTTTCACTAGTCGTATCTTCATTGAAATCGGTATGCTGTGACTTTTCCATATTTTCTGCAGTAATGCTCTGATCGCTTGCCCCCTGTTTAACCTGGTACGGAATTCCATCGTACACTCACCATCTTCTGTAATCAGGAACCGAAGCTGCGGGAACGTATCCACCTGCTCCATGTGATATAGGGCCTATCACATAGCTCTGTTTCTGAATGCTTTTGAGTAGCCTTGAAGGTGAGTCACCTGTTTCAAGCCTTTTTGAATGTGCAGCAGTTGGGAACATTTCAGTTGACTGTACAGTCTGAGCTACTTGTTGTTTTGTTAACCTGTTTCCTGTGTCACTGGGTGTCCGTCACAAATGGTGAGACATCCCTTCTGTCAGGAGTCAGTTGGTGAATCAAGAAAGGGTGAGTTTTGATGTGTAATTGTTGGCATCAGTAAAGTCATCCAGCCGCATCAGTTGTGACCGTTGGGACACAAGTTGGGGAAAATTGCACGTGGAAAGCTGGGATTGACGTGGAAAATAAGCATTAAAACAGTGCGTGTGAGTGCATTTGTTTGCTATGCTGTATGTTGACCGTGGAGATGTCATCATCGTATCTAAGAATAATTGATCGCTCCTTGTATTATGCTTCATCTTGTCTCTGGAGTCATCTGCCTTTATCTCCTCGTCAGTCTCATTCCGGTAACAGTTCCTCCATTTCTGACTCAGCTATTCCGTCACCCATCATTTCTTCCTCTTATGATTCACCACTCCACTCATCCATTACTCTCTCTTTCATTGCCGCCTTAAAACCTGTTTCACAAATCCTACCCCCCATAGTTTCACTTCTTCCTCTAGGACTGCCTTCACCAACTATTGCCCAGACCGTTTCTTCTGAGCTACTCAGTTTTTGTTTTTAGTTTTCCTTTATTTTTTAGTTTCTGTGCCATATGCTAGGTTAAGCTGGCCATCTCGTCATATTTTGAGCACACATAAATCTGTTGTATTGTATGTGCGCACATGATGTTGTCATGCTGCAGGTGGATGCAACACAGCGGATGCTACTGGAAGAGCTGCCTCCAGTCCTTGTGCTGCATCTCAAGTGGTTCACATACGACAAGAACGGTGGCTTACAGAAGTGTATCAAGCAGGTTGACTTTGACATCGACCTCGAAATCAGCAAAGGCTCGTATCGCTCTTCTTTTGCCAGTTTTAGTTGTTAATGAGCCCCGTGTGGGCCCAGGGCAATCCCCCTCCCCTTATTCCTTCACTTCCGCACCTTCTACTCCAGCGTTTAGTATCTTTTACTATTCCATTTCTCCTTTTTTGTCCATCTATTTTCTTGCCTTTCCATCTCTTCCCATTCCACCAGAATGGTCTCACTCCGTTTCCATGCTGGATGTAGTAGGAGGCGACTAAACCTGGCTTTATTTTTTTGTTGATTTTATGTTATATGTTATTTTTTAATTAAGGATGCATGCTTGTTTCTGTTTTATCTGATTTAGTTTTGTTTTGCGGTGTGATAGTTGTCTTCCCCTGTTGTAGGCACTAGCGTTATAATTTAAATGCGCCTTCGATCCCTTTCCATTTTGGGTGGCTGCTGTACAAAACGGCAGCCAGGGTTGAGATTAATATATCACTGGCCTTCTTTTACAGGGTAGGGATAGCTCTCCACCCCTGACCTTTCGTGTCTGATATAGCCATATTTATGCTGAACAGGGACGTTAAACTCCAACTAGCTAGTTGTTAATTGTTAATGAGGCTGGCTGTACAGAAATATAGTACATAAATTGTAACAGTTGCATAGCTCAAAGACTATAGCAGTATTGTGGCAGAGGAGTTGCTTGCTACAGTTCTAAAGTAAGTATAACCATTAGAATAAAGCCCAACACTGCGTTTGCAGTGTGGACTTACACTGGAAGTAGAGAACTTTGTAATCAGTTGTGAATTGCAGTAAGTTTGTAAGTAGTTAGTTAATAAATTTTATGTTGTGTTAGTTGTGTACTAGTCACGCTTCCCGTCCATTACATGAGTGAGGAGTATAAGAGGAAAGTTAGTTTCTGGGCTGGAGGTCACAGGAGGCAACCAAACCTGGCTTTAGTTTTTTGTTGTTATTTTATGTTGTAGCGTATTTTGTTATGGATACACGTTTGCTTTCGTTGTGTTTGATTTAGTTTTCAGTACTAAGTCAAGAGATTGGCTGAAAACAATGTCTCCAAAATGACCTGTAACTAAACTCAGGCGTGGAGGCATGCTTGATAACGTGTGGTCATTTCTTCATTAGTAACTTACTTAGCTAGTGTCCCATACAGGCTCTGCGGATGTAATGCACCCTGATTCATTTGATGATTTCTGCACTATATAAATTGTATGTTTGTTTACTTAACTTCCTTCCTTATTTACTTCCTTACCTATCTACTTTGAGAGTAGGCCGTTTCCAGGCCAGAGATCATAAAAGGCGACCAAACCTGGCTTTAGTTTTCCGTGTTCGTTATTTATTGTTGTATATCTTGTTACAGATGCACGTTTGCTGTTGTTGCATTAGATTAAGTTTTTCAGTTCTTAGCCAAAAGATTGGCTGGAAGAACGTAAGCGAAATGACCTATTTTGTATCGGGTGGGACGTAAAACCTTGACTTAATCAATCAATAAATCATTTGTTTTTCTAGGGTTATTTTGTTGTTTTGTGTTGCTGACTTGGTTGTCAATGCTACTGCAGTCAGTTCTCTGTGGAGAGTTAGACTTTACCTTGTAACATGACCTGTCATATCCTGTGATACTTGGAGAGACTGATGTAAACATCTCACTCAGTCACTAGTGGCTTTTTAAATGAGTTCATGTGAAACAGCTGGTCCTCCTTAATGAAATGACTGCGGGTTGGGTCTGGGGCAGGTCCGGTCCTCGCAAGAGAATCTTTGGGAATGACTGGCTGAATGGCTGCAGATTAACTCAGATCACTGTCTTTGTCCAGAAAAATCACTGATCACCTGATCATTTTCTGCACGTGTCCGATACTTTAGGATGTAGCTTGTTATTCCGCTCAAAGCTGGGTTTCTGCTGAATATTGGATTCACTTTACGGCACATTCAGCCAGTCAATCAAGTCGGTACATGTGTGTAATTAGTTGGACTGCATTTCGTTACCCTTTTGTCTCGCATGTCGTTATCTTACAAGAAGGTATGTAACAGTGTGTGACTTGTGCTGTTTCAGAGTTGCTGTCGTCTCATGCAAGGAGCAAATACTCGGTGCCACGTCGGCATTACAAACTGTTTGCAGGCGAGTTTCTTACAACTGATGCAAGCACGTACAAAAAGATATGCTTTGTGATAGCTAACTACACTGTTACAGCATGGAATGCTCATGATGTATTGTTTGCCCTGTGTGGGCACAGGGCAGTCCCCCCTTTCCCCTTATTCCTATACTTACTCACCTTCTAACTCTTTTATTATTTTTCCCTTTTTCCGTTTCTTACTCGCTTCATCTATTTTCTTGCTTTTCCATCCCTTCACTGGCCTTCCGTCACTGTGTAGGGATAGCTTTTCACCCCTGACTTTTTGTCTCTGATATAGCCATATTTGTGCTGAAAAGTGGCGTTAAACTGACCTAACTCAGTCATCTCTAACGACAGCAACAAAATTTTTGCCATTTTATGGACATAATATCCGTCAACTAGTGCAGTATGCTTGTACTGCCCACATTCCATCTAGCACACTTGGAGTAGGAAGAAGATGCTAGAGTTTCATCGTTGTTGTTAACGTCATCATGCCTTAAACAAGGTGTTGCCCTAACGGGATGTAACACTACTGGCCCGCCGTGGAGTGTCGGCCAACCTGCCCACCCGCCGGCAGTGTTACAGATGACAGATGCCAGCGAGCAAAACGATACTGGTCCATTAGGCGGACCTGTAGTAACAACAGTAAATGAATTAATGATACATATTTCCATTCTAGTATTAGGTCATAACTTAGAGGCAGTGGCAGCATAGGGCGATGGCAGCATAGGTCGTGTCGTCACTGTCTGATATTGTGTATATGACTGTCACAAAATGGTGAATCATTTTCACGCTGATGCGCATGAATAATATCAATGCAGCAAACTGAGTAGTCTAGCAGAGCTGTTAATGGATAACAACTGTTTGTGGCATGCTACCTGGATGATTCGGAACACTGCTATGTCACATAATAAATCCACCTGCACTGCATTAAACACAATTCACCACTTGTACATCCATGCAGCTGCTGGTCGTAGCCGGCAGCTAAGCGCTATTTGTTTTTGGCAGTTAAGCCACAGCTTAGGAAAGTCCTAAACTGGCTAGAGTTATATTCTCAGTCGGTGGCTGATGTCTAATCTGGTAGCTTCGTGTCTACCTTATCGAGGGGCTTTTGAGTACTTAAAACTAACTAACGAGTTAAGGCATTACGGAATTAATCACTATTTTCTGGGTACTTGCCTTGGCGAGTGAGTTCCAAACGGCAAGTGTTGCATGATGGGAACTCTGGTTGATGAAGTGAGCTCTGAAACAGCATAGCAGTTTGTGTGTGTTGCAGTCGTTAATCACATCGGCATCCGAGCAATCGGCGGACACTACACTGTCGACGTGTTTCATCCGGGCTACAACTGTTGGGTCCGATGCGACGATAACAACGTTTACAGTGTGCCGATAGCAAACGTCACAAAATTTGTGTCGCCCAAAGTGCCTTATCTCATCTTCTACCGGCGCCTAGAGCCGAGCTAGTCTCTGTGGACGTAACAGATGATCGACTGTAGTATGTGAAATGTAGCTATACGTTGCAGAGGAGTAAATGTTTACAGACATGCTGTGCAAGACGTGACCACATTGTGTAGTGTGTACAACAGCAGAGGATGGCAGCATGTCACGTGATCTCACATGGTGGCAGTCTGTGCACACGGCATTCTGTTGCACCTGTGGAATGTTGCCGGTATTTGATAATCAGTCGCCTGTTTACAGGCACATATATAACTACTGCGGTTGATTACCCTCTGTTGGATGGTAAACTTGAGTGCATTTTGGGGATGAATGTGAATCGTTTAATATGTGATAAAACTAGGGCTGTTGAATGAATGCGTTAACTAACGGGTTAAGGCATTACGGAATTAATCACTTTTTTAAAAATAATGCCACTAAAATTTGTAATGCAAACTATTTACATAAGTAGCAACCTCAAGGTAATCTAATTTTACTCTTTTAATGAACGAAGCATTTACTTTCCGGTTGTAGCACTAGTACAAATTCTGTTTGATCTTACTATTCTTCAATGATATTTTCTGCTAATGCCATTTAATTTCTATGCGGTGACGTCATTCATTTTAATTTGTCGTCGTCTGAAATTGATAAGCTAAATGTATATTAGAAGTGCGATTAATGTGCTATTATAATAGTTAACCACACGATTAACAAAAATTAATTGTTCGGCAGCCCTAGATAAAACAACAGTGACAGGAGTCTTTTTGCACAAGTCAGAAGTCTTGAGTCACGACTGTTGCCAGCTGAGTACTTTGATTGATGCTAGTGAGTGTTTCTGCTAATCGTTGATGGTGGTGTCATCTGTTTTGTGTCAAGGCTGCACATCTAAGGGTGAATTGATGAGATGCTGTAATTAGTTTCATTGACTGCACTACACAATATCAGCAGTGACTCTGCGTCAGTATGTAAATTGCTGCAATATCAACGGCGCGATGCCACATCGCCAGCAAGGGTGTATCCATGGTTTAAAAAGTGGGGGACGAATCATGGCGAGCACGAAGAATGTGGTGCCAAAGGCGCCAAGGGGGTGGGTGTGTGGAGTGTCCCCACCTCACCGGGGAGGGGGCTGTTCCCCCTTCCCTGGAAATTTTTCCGATTTTTGAGCTCAAAATGGCAAGTTTTGGTGCATTCTTGGAGCTAATTTTATTGCATTTTAACTGTCCATCTTACACGCATAAGGCGGTAAGCCTAGATTTTGGCTTATAAAACCTGCTATTGCGTCATTGTGTGTCAAAAAAGTGGGGAGCAGATGTACTGAAGGTTGGTTGGTATCATTGCCTGTTTGCACTGTTAGTACATGTACATACATTTGTTGGTACTGTATGGCCTTGCTCCTGTGATGTAACATGTTCCTGTTTTATGTTTATTCCCATCGTAATTGTCATGGTTGCCAGATTTTATTGTACATATCGGCCGTTTTGTAGTGTGGCTTGAAGATGTGTTATTTATAGTTATCGTTAGGGTCCAGAAGATCGATTCTTGCTTTTGTGCTGAATTGTTTTATGAGCAGCTATTTATGCTTGTCACTGCTGACCTGCACCATCGCTTGTGTGATGCATTTCATTAATTTTAGATGCTTTGAGAAATGCTTCCAGCCGTAGCTGAGCCATGGTGTTGTTTGTGTATGTCGTTCTCGAGTGAGAAATAAACCAAAGTAGCGTGTGACACTGTTCAGCTGTCACTGACTGACTGACCCTAGTCCTGCCTAATCTGACCAAAATGTGCAACTGTGTTTACTGCTGTATGATTGAGTGACAAACAGTCCTATCTCATTGTCAGAGTGTGGTATTCAAACTGGCAGAACTATAACCAGGTGCTGGTCAGCTTCGTTTGCATCTGTGTGCGGTTTCAGTGGACAATGACCTTGTGATGTCCTGAGGCAACTTGAAACCTCCATTTTGGATGCATCTGTAATATGTTCTATCGATCGTGTAAAATAAATGTAATGTATTAACAGTATTTTGCGACTGTGAACTGTTACTCGATTGGTGTTGCCTATGAATACATGATAGATATCCTTGGCACTGTGCAGCAGTCTCAGGCTGTAGTATCATACCACATCCAGGCTGTACTATACCTACGTGGTCTTAATTGAGATCTGTTGAAAGAGAGACTGGAGATTACTGCTACTGTAAGAACAAGAAGCTCAACTACCGCAGAGGGATGACACAACGCACTGTGTCAGTTGAAATCTTGCTAACTGCTCACAAAGTGCTCATTGATGGGAAATCGTCTTGATACGGTCTTGGGACAGCATTTTCACTTCTTTGTCTCAATGGTCACCGCCTCGGTCTTGTTGTCTCGAGACCAAGACAGTTCAGTACACCTGACACGTGGAGACATCACTTAATTAAGCAATTGCTCGACATACGGCAATTTTATCACCTGCCTTTATTTATTTTGGTCATATGCATTTGTTGCTGTCAACAGTTTTCCACAATTCCACAGTCTGTGGCCTCTCTTTTCGAGGGTATGGTACTATGGTGTGTAACTGCAACCTCTGCACCAGTAGAATGCTTATTCTCACAAAGTGGCATTCCGTGATATTTTAGTTATGGAAATCATTTTTAGTTTGTTAGTTTTCGAATCAGTCATTTTTATTTCCAGGGGCGTCGCCACGGGGTGGACGTGTTCACCCCACTTGCCAGAGGGTGTTCCTGAGATTGATGCAGATCCACTGACTTTAGATGGTCATTGTAGGGGGAGGAAGGGTAGATAAGGCATGAAGTGTACGCTTAGACTGTCTATCCATTCCAAAGTGGTCGTCTGCTGATTTGCTGTGGTAGCCTACACTTGACTTGGAAATTTCAGACAGCTGTATATGTTAAGCAGTTTCAGTATTAAAACCGGTTTGTAACAGTATGTACACACCAGAACTGAACAGGCTGCTAATCAAGGCAATCTCCACACCAGCTCGCGCCAGAATATGCCATGTCAAAAGGAAAATTTCATTTTTTTTCTGTGGAGGGGCAACGCATAGCCCCTCCCCAGACCATACCCCCCGACTGGTGATGGGACACCCCTGCCCACACCCCACCTTGCATTGTCCACCCCACTTTGTTGGACCTGGTGACGCCCCTGTTTATTTCATTAAGTTATAGTTAACTAAAAGCACAATCAATCAATCAGTGACTTGTGTAACAGCGCCATTATTCGTCGTAGAGGCGGCGAGTCGGAGGCTGGTCTAGTTCGTACCAATGAAGAGACCATATCATAACCGATTACGCATTGGACATTGTGTTCGATAAGATAAGAATGTGTTAAACGTGAATGTCCAATGCGTAATCGGTTATGATTTGGTCTTCTTCATTGGTACGAACTAGACCAGCCTCCAAACTGTACAAACTTCTCTCTGTCAAAGACATACTAACAGAATGTACTTCATATGATCAAACACAACATCAATACTATTCCTTTACTGACATTAAAAACATCTTAAATCATACACCCAGTGATAATATAATATACTAAATTTTATTTTAAAAATCAACTTATATGATCAACTATAATTTCTAAACAGAAACCTTACACCAATTATACTTTTTCAGTTAAATAATCTACCTAATTTCAGTTCATTTATTTAATCTAAATCTACTGTTATGGTTATATTTTTCTTTTTCAATTATTTTACCTCGAGAATTAGTACTTATTAAATCTTAATATTTATAATATAATTCTACCAACCGTCGTCATTGCGCGTCTCCATTGATGTCCAACACAGTATCGTCTCACATTCAACACAAAACTCCGAACCATCTATTTCTGCCTGTCCTATAACCAGGCTGACCCAGCGGTTGTTTCAGACCAAGCCCACACATTCGTCAGAACCACTGAGTTATATATTCATTCCCACCAGCAGCATCAAAGGAAACATGCAGTAACATCATTGGTGCAAATTGCTATTCGTTTATGGTAATTTTCTCGTACTCGCTGAACGTTAAAATAAATGTGGTGCCTCATTATCATAAGTTATAGCACTTTAAAAGTTACCGGTATGATAAGAATTGTTCTAAGAGTAATCTCTGTTGCCAAAATACAAGACGTGATGCATGCACAATAATGACACAATAAGTTTGTTGTAAAACAAATGTTAGTTATTGCAGGGGGACCAGCCGTAATTGTTGACACAAGCCCTCAGTGGTAGAATCAGCGCGATGCCGTCTGTTGGTGTTGGTGGGTTTTCTCAAATGTAATCGTCTGTAAGCATACACACACAGTACACCAGTAACACAACGTACATTCTTTTCTGAGCCTTTGTGAGAGAAAGACAGTATAAATTCTTAAGTTTTAATGTATTCTTAGTGTAGTAACAAGTACGCATGCACTGACTGCAGACCGTGTGTCAGTGCTGAATGTAAGATTTGGTTTTGGGACAACCCAGGAAACTAGGCAAGTAAACAGAACCCCAAGGTTGTTCTTGTGTATAAAAAGGTAAAGGTTTCCCATACTCGTTTCCGAGCGTTGGGCCCAGAGCTGATCCCGGTGTACAGGCAGTCAGCCCACAGGTGACTATAAGTCATCAACCCGGTGGTAGGATGCCATTACTTTCTGCCAGGTCTGCGGTTACCTTCCCAGCCGCAGAGCATCATCACCCCTTGGCCGGTACCAAGTTATACTGCTTGGTGACAGAGGCACATAGGTGTGAACAACTTGCCCAAGGTTGTTATGCAGCTTTGCCCCAAGTAGGATTTGAACCCACAACCTGTTGATTGCAGGTCCAACGCTCTACCCGTTGCGCCACCGTGCCATCTGTTCTTGTGTATTGTATACACTTCTATATTTTGGCATTTGGCTGGGCTCGGACTGCTTCGACACTGTTGCTTGGGTGACAGGAATGCCATCTGGCCTGTAAAAACCCAGAACAACAGGAAGAAGAAAATCAAGACGGCAACAGGCTGGTCAGTGTTTACGTGGACAAGCAGCTCGGCTATTACAGAAGAACCACGTGACGCGCTATGTCAGGTCAGTGGAACTGTCGCTGTTCAACAGGCCATGTCATTTGCTATTAGTGGTCTGTAGTAACAGCATGTATGTCGTGCACCTTTTCCAAGATACAATCAAATGCACAGTGCGACAAGCTCTTCAGTTTCAATAAGACAGATGACATCACAAGCCACGTGTGCTTTATCATACTTACATACTACATTTCTGGAGGTATGGGAGGGCAGGGGATCGGAGGTATGGGAGTTAGAAACTTTAGACAGCAAAAGTGATCTTCACGGTTACTGGTATTGGGTGCATTCGATAGGCTAGGCCTACGTACGATTTCCTATTAATCTTCCATTGCAACTATGTCTCTTATCTTGTACTAACGGCTTGATTTGTTTACATAGTGTGTTAGACAAAGCCGGCTCTCAGTCGGTCTTCAAATGCACTTAAAATCCTCGCATTTTCATTCATTCATATTTCTAAGATATTATGACATTTCCCAAAATTTAAAGACGTCACGTGACCCTGAACACACCCCCGTTGGAGTAATCTGTCGTGCACTATCAGTATCAATCAGCACAAGAAATCTTAAGTGCCTAGCTTCACCCATTCCAAAGATATGACTGAGGCCCCAAAATTGAAACATGGGTCACGTCACTCAGACCACGCCCTTTTCAGAGGTGGCTTGTCATCCTCAGCTAGGAGTCTAGGACTCGCTAAATTGAACTTACCTAACAAATCTGGCGTTTATCTCTACCAATTACGAAGATATGAAAGGCAACACAAGTCACAAAATAAAGAAAATCGAGTAGTTGTGGGTACTTAAGGGTCACTCAAAGTCTCTGGAAATAACACTGTTTGATAGAGTGCATACGAGTTCCTGTTCACCTTCCACAGTAAGTATGTCCCTATCTTGCACCATTTCTCAGATATAGCAAGATATTGGTTGAAAATCGACAACTTTGAGCTACCCCACCTGTATTTGGCGTCCCCCCTGTGAGTGACCCCATTCGAATTCCACCAAGCTTTTTGTCAGGAGAAAACCAGGGGCCCGATTTACTAAATATCTTAGGACAAACTTAGGATAAAGTGTGACTTAGGAAAATCTTAAGAAAAACTTAGGATGAACTTACGCAAAACTTAAGATCAACTTAATAAAGTAGACGTGCTGCATGTCCGACTAACTGACTTGCATGCAGCACACCAAAACCTGCCTTTCCCGCCTGATCGAACCCTTCCTCTAAAGCAATATCAATACCAGGGCATTTTGTGATAAGTACACCAGTGTGCCAAATTTCGTA
>Ga0209780_1003092_pt1 | contig 12223 bp, 10 predicted proteins | sample WorMetexBAHAMAS2_FD_187384 | JGI IMG/M metagenome (GOLD analysis project Ga0209780, IMG submission 187384) | Marine gutless worms symbiont microbial communities from Max Planck institute for Marine Microbiology, Germany - Inanidrilus exumae... | ecosystem: Host-associated > Annelida > Digestive... | reverse complement strand
AATATATCCCTTAATATGCAAAAATAATTTTTCATAATATTTTTTCTGAATCACGAGTACATACCTCTATTTAATTATGCACTTTATTTTGAAACTTCAAAAATCGCTATACCCCGCCTTTAAGGAAATTTACTGCACATGTTAGTGAGTCTTAGGCTGTAAAGTATTAATAAACAGTTATATGATTGCAAATGTTGACTGTCAGACAGTAGGCGTTATATGGCGCAAGTCTGTGCTTACTCATGCAGCCATTGTCTGTATAGACTGGTGGCTTCAGTGGATTCGGTGAAAAAAATCGACTGCATAAGTTTGAAAGTGCGTAAGGAAGGGTAGTAGAGTTAATTCTGTTATTATAGCCATATGATGTGCACCATTTTTACTATGCGATTGCATGACGCAGATGCAAATGCAATAGACTTGACTGTTTTTGTGCCCATCCTACTTTCAGTCTGTGTCAAGAAGACTGACAAGATTGATCTGATGCAGAGGAACTGTTTGAGTGCAGACAGTAGCCTCTCGCATGCTTCCTTCAAACTCAGTTCAAGTGTATGTGTAGGCGTACATCATGTACACGACATCTCATTGTACAACATCGGTTTTAGAACCATACAAATTTTTAAAACTTATTATTTGGCTTGAAGCTAGGCTTCAGCCGAATATTAGATTCATTTTACGGCACATTTTGGCGGTGTTCATGCATAACCACAGCTGCAACTGCAGTCATTACTGGGCAGTACAGACTTCTCACGGTTTTCACGGTATACGGCGTGCAGTCAGCGACAATGCTAGGCGGAGGGGGAAGGCAGACGTGAAGGAACACGCGATCAGATCTGCGTCTGCGGGTTCCCTGTACCCACCTTTGCAGAGGGCCCCATGGGGTCCCCCTGTCCTGTAGCTCGTGCAGGCCTCTAGTACCAATGATCAAGTGCATCCAGCAGGACCAGTCGACGTACATCATAATGTTGGCATATGTGATGGAGTTGATAAGGCGTGCCGCAACATTGAGAGCTACATTCACTGCACACTGGCGCTGCCCTGGGCACAGGCGCACCCACCACATTTGTGGTTTCGGAAAACCCGCTAGTTAAGGCGCCAGAAACCTAGGTTTTGGCAGCTGACAGTGTTTGAAAAACTAGGTTTTTGTTTTGGTTTTGGATTCCGTATCAACAGTATTACTGTTTCCGTTTTTTCCTCATTTTTTCGATTTGTTTTGTTTCCGTCATTGTTATCATTAATGGAATTAAATTATCACAGTTAACGGAATGAATCCGTTTCCGTTATTGTTAACTTAAATCACACTGTGTACTGTCGTTATCAGTTGTTGTATAAAAGTAACGTTTCAAGACGATGTTCAATGATTTGGGGGTGTAGAGTGATTTATTGGTGACAGCTGAAGTCTATTGTGCGGATGTTGATGTAGGATGAAGAGGAGGAGCATGTTCCGCCCGTGCTGGGCAGAAAGTATACAGCACCACTGAACATTCTGAATGACTTGTCCAAGGAGGAGCGGGTATGCACGCAAACTCCACCATTTTAAGTGTAATTGATCTGATGTTGTATTGCCATACTCTGCAATGCTTGAGCTACGACAAGATGGGCTTCCATGCTGTAAAACCTGTGTCAGCAGCACTTACAATGAGATTGCCAAGATGGTGCTGGCAGTAAGCTTTTCTTAAACCGACTGATTCAGTTCTATTTAAACAACATGACAGGTCCTCACCAGTTAACTTCTCAAAGTACGACAACTTGCCCTACGACATAGAGATCATAGGTTACTGTGATGTCACTTGAACTTATCTATTGCTGTAGGCTTGCTTACGTTACGTCGTTAAAAATTGTGTTGCAGTAAAAATAAATAAAAGATGTCGAGGAACTGCACGAAATAGCACTGAAAAATGTAATGTAATGCCAGTGCAGGCCATTCAGAGTACGTTTTGGATTTAAGTTTAGTTCTGATAGCATCATAACTAACTGTGCAGTTAAACGGCATCTTAATTAAGTAAGTAAATGAAAGTTTGCAGTTAATTGTTAAAATAATTAAGCAGTTAAAATGTTTAAAAACATTTAATCAGTTAGTGATTGATTGATTGTCGCAGCTCTAGGACTATTGAGTGTGAGTTTTCATGTTGATTATGGTCATTCGTGGTTGTGATTAGGACTTTGACCCGATGGCCGAGCATCGTGTGCCTCGCGTCGGAGACCGCGACGATGAGTACAAAGCGCGTCGTCGAAATCTCATCATATCTCCAGAGCGTCACGATCCGTTTGCCGGTAAGATTTTGTTTGTTGTTCCTGTGTCATTTGCAGTACGGGTGAGTTGTCGAATTTGTCTTGAGTGCTAGAATGTGACAACAGATTAATAGATCTATTGTCGTTATTATCTCACAGTCACTTATAGCATCTGGTTGCATATCAGCTGTTGATTTCCTGTCAGTAATGGTCGATTGTTGATGTGAATAATTGACTGTATTCACATTGGCCCATGAGGCAGAAGAGATTACCGAAAACGTGAAATATTAGGAGAACCATTGGTTTATTATTATTAGTGACGTTAACGAGTTTCGTGAGACTTGAGACTCCAATTTTTTCTCCATCCCGGGAAATTAAATTTATCGAAGTCCGAGAATCGAGAGCAGTTAAAAATAACACCTGCCGCTCCACCCGTGTTGTTATGGATCGTAACGATTTCAATAACTGCCACGGTAGTGTGGATGCGGCGATAAATGAAAGGAAATGGGCCAGGCCGTGGGAACGTTGCCACTGCATTCTCACTCGCTAACTTCACTGACAGTTAGGCCTACATTTAGCGGAAGTCAGTGTGTCAATAACCCACTTGCACGGCCCTCAATTATCATCCGTCCATTGTCTTTGAACTCGTCTGGCCTGCAGGTGTGTAACTCTGCTCTTCACCAAACTGACGTCACCGGTGTAGCGGACTCACCACCGATTGTGAGACGATTCGTACCCCAGCGGCGGGAGGGGCGGCGGTGGCAGATTTCCTGCAGCTTTTGTTGGTCTGTAGGCGGGGCCTCTTGCATTGCTATGTAACCAGTCTCAAGGAGCACATAAAAACTGTTTAATGGAGACGTTAAAGTTCTATGTTTATCAGTAATGTTTATAACTACGTGATTTCACTGTCACCAGAACGGTTAGGTAGTCGGTCCTAATTGAGTCTCGATCAAATCCGGGGATTGGCCGACTGAGACACAGGAATGAGATTTCCCAGGAATTAACATCCCTAATTATTATTATTATTATTATTCAACACAGTCTGGCAGAGTTAGCCGCCAAGTTACGGCTGTATTACAGTTACATATGTGGCACTGTAGTTTTCTGTCCCGTTTTTTGAGCACCATCATTGCCTAGATAAAGTACAGAAATATGACTGTGAAGCCTGTGAGAAAAGTTCTGTTATTGTGGCTTGCTGCTGCCGTAGTAGCACCACTATTATACAGTGCCACAAGCTGTGTTATCATGCACTTGCTGTTGATATGTGCTTAGTTTGTAGCTTGTGTTGTATTCTGTTGTAATGATACGATTCTAACTTCGAAATGTGTTTCCCCCGCAGCGAACTTCCATGCTCGGAAAATTATTGAAGAAGAGATCGTCGGATATCCGTAACCGACCGTAAAAACGGAGTCACATATGTTGCAGATCGATGATGTAGTTAATTTTTTTATCAGTGGCTGTCAATTGGAAGTTTAGTCATCAGTTTGGAATTTTAATTATTAGGCAGTGATCTGTATATCTCTGTGGAATCTTGTCAGTTTCTTGTGATGATATATCTTGATAAATTATAATCAAGTTCTGGCTTTTCTGTTTGATGTTGAATTAAGACAGTAGTTGGTGGTGTAACTGTTGAACTGTCATTAGTAACATCAGAGAGGATAGGATTTCAGAAGACTGTCTGTGGATTGTAGTAGACGTTAGTGGCAAGTAATTCTGTTGGTTAGCACTAGCAGTAGTTACTCGTGCGGCACACACCGTTGTGTGTCGCACGTTGCCCCGTCCAGTACACTCTGCTCTGAGATTAATTCTAGGTTGCAGAGTCAAAATGTTGCAGCAGCAGGCGTAGTGTCGCCGACGGAGGCTGGATGACACCACGTCAGTGGACGTGTGTGAGGTCGCAGTACGTATACTTTGCTACTGTCTGTCTCTCGTTACTCATTCATCTGTGTGTACTGCGTGCGTCTCCGACGGGCATGTGGAAAATTTGGGAGGGGTGTGCTCCCGCTGTGAGCAACCGGCGGCTCAAAGATGGATAATTTCTTAAAAGTCGATATCGTTGGAAGTGGAATACTTTGTGTTATAATGCCTGGATTACTGCTTAAGTGTAATAACACATGTGAATTGTTTGCCTGATTCATGGTGGCCCAAATTCTCCGCTGTGTCCTAGACTGCCTGCACTTCTGGCAAGCCACTTGTGAATCGGAACATGACACTCGATGAATGTTCTCAAGTCATGTGGTTGCCTGGGAGGCAGGCTGTCTGTCGGAATGGATTTTGTTGTTTGCCTGTCTTTTATACTAATTTGGTTGCCAGTTGGCTGGTTGCTGTGCAGAATAAAAAACTTCGTTGGGTGATTTTTTTTCACGAGATAGCAGACAAAAATTGATTTCTCAAGGTGAAATTACTTAATTGGATGTTTAAGTCACAGTAATTGAAACCTGCCTATCTGATGGCGCCTGTCTGTTACAAAATTGCACCATGCAGATGATAATTCGTGCATGCGGTTGTGTACTTCTAGGCCAAAGATATCAAACTGCATTCGGCATGATGCAATATCTTATCAACAGATGCGCTTGTGTTGTAGATGTTGAAGTGCCGCATTATGATGACATTTTTAGCTCATCTCTACAGTTCAGAGAACAAATTGTAGCCATGGCAATCCTCCGTGAAGTTTGTCGTACATTTTAATCTATGAAACAGAAATGATTACCATAATGCATAAGCATGGGACGTAAATACGCATGTATGTTTTGTGTAATGTATTTTATGAATTGCAAATGCTGATAAAAGTTGTATTGGGAGAGTTTTCTGCACAGCAGTCATGCAGTCTCGCACCAACTTGGTATACTAGTAAATTGTTGAGCATCTGATGTCACGTGACTAAATGGGAGACGTTTGTTGCGACCTCTCGGGGGTCGTGACAATGTCTGTGTTGCTGCTGCAGGCGGAAAGACGCCCGATGTGTCGTCAGAACGCCGGACATTTGCCGACGTCATGACTGAAAACAAGCTTAGAGCGACGCAGGTGAGTGAGTCGGCCTTAAATCTGTCATTGTTTTACGGCTCACAATCCCATTTGTCCACGCACCCTCCTCCTACATTTTTGGTCATTTCCCAGATGATTTTGGGTTATCTGGTTCCTCGTTTGTTTTCCCCAAGTTGTTCAGAAGAAAAGCTCTGGGGATGAATGGCAAGGTGTTCATTGCTGGGTGTGAAATCACTGAAGGAAACTTGACTACGACCAGGAGAAACCACCGACTGGACCTCAGCTTTTCTTGGTCTCACTTCCAGACTTCTGAGTAATGACGCCGCTGACGTGTCAGTGTCCTTGTAGGTACAACTAGAGAGATTTCATACTGGGGTTCGAGGAGATGTGGAAGCAGTTGGTATGGTAGGTTGAGATGATGGCTTCAGTGACTGGAGAGGAGCAAAGAGTAGAGGGAGGGTGAGTGAATGTTGGAATATTACATTACATTACATAGAAATTATTTAAAGTCGCCTATGGTTAAAAACTGTTAAACGACTGTCCGGTGTAAGCACTAGAGGTGTCAGTAACTGTCTGCCGGGAATGACCGTTCAAACAAGTGTGATTTGAGGCGTGACCGGAAGACAGCGAGAGATGGAGCAGAGGTGACAGAAACGGGAAGTGTTCCAGAAGCGACTGCCGATCACTGGGAAGGCACGGTCGCCGACGGTACTGAGTCTTGTTCGTCTGACAGCCAGAAGTGATGACGATGACGGCCGGAGACGACGACGGTTTGTGTCCACGATGCGCTGGAAGTAGTCCGACAAGTACTGTGGTGCAAGACCGTGCAGACAGCGGTAAACCAGTTTCTTAACGACACATCAGCCCAATAAGTTCCATCAGAGAGGCAACATGTCTGCGTGATAAGTCACTGTGAAGCCGAGTTAATGCTAGAAATTACTGCTTACAGCTTTCATCATGCTCAGTTCTGAATATAGTCTTGCCACTTTCTGGCTGGTATACGTGACAGTCAGACTGGTACGGCTTTTACCTGACTAAAATTATTGCATGATACTGGCATTGAAGAATGGTACTGATGTATGAGAAAAGTACTGGTATTGGAGATGTCCAGCCTTTGTAACGGAAGCTACTCCCTTTATCAGCAGTCTGCCAGTCTGGTGGTAGACGAAGAAAGTGAAGGTCACCGGCCTGTAAGAAACTTCTGCCAGTAGTCTCGAAAGGTTCTCTTTTCGAACAAGTGGAGGATGAAAATTGGGGAGGGCGGTGGACAGTTGGCGTGGAAAATGGCTGATGACTGCTATGTATGTTTGCGGTGCAGAAAGCATTGGTGGAACAAATGAAGTCCAAAGCGAAGGAGGGAACACTCAAGACGGTGAATGGGTCGGTCGACAGTCAGCCGCCGGCGAAGCGTCGACGTTGGGATGTGTCGAGCGTGGGTCCCGCCGACGAGACGCCACACAAGCAGACCAAGTCGAGCTGGGATGCGGTCGAGGGCAACACGCCGTCACAGAGTCGTTGGGATGACACGCCCGGTCGCGCCAAGGGCGGCGAGACGCCGGGAGCGACGCCTGGTGCAAGTACTCGTCAGTGGGACCAGACGCCGGGACATGCTTCGTCTGGAGCCGCGACACCTGGACGTGAAACCCCTGGCCAGCAGGTTACACCGAGCGCTCGCCGAAACAGATGGGACGAGACGCCGAAAACTGACCGAGGTTCTTTTGATTTCTTCATGATTGTTTATGAATGTTACAGGTGGGGCCAGAAACAACAGGTATCATGGCCTCTGTATGTCACAAACTAGGTGCCACTACACTGTTGCCCAAACACTGTAACAAGTGGTGACCGATTTCCATCACTCCTACACCATCAGACTTAGCAGTAAAGATCTCACGACACCTTAAGCATGTTGCTACACTGACATGTGACATATTTAGCACCTTTCTGTTCAACAGTGGTTTGTTTTTAGTGTCACCTTGTGGATGTACAACCATTTTAATGGCTATTTTGCATGCTTACATGGGTCATTTTCAGAGGACTTAAAGGAAACCTTTGGAATTTGATGGATTGGTAGTGTTCACAGTCAGCATGTCCTCATTGGTGTCCAGTCAGCAACATTAAGTATTGAATACATTACATTATGTAACAAGGCAATCATAGATATCACACTTCACCCACGCTGTGCAATCCCACAGTCCTCTTCACGGCGATAGGCTGCATCGACTGGGCCCAGACAATTTTCAGAATACTTTGTGCTTGCCGGGCATACTGAATGATCCCTTCTGCTGCATGACGTTATTGGCGATTGAATGATCTTTTTTGCAGTGAACGCCTCAGCGACGTTGCTGCGACCACTGCAGTGAAGATTGCCAATGCTTTTGAATGGTACGGACAACCCCCGAAAATTGCACCTTCCCCTTGGGGATCTGCACCCCATCTAGTACATGGTTCCTTAGGTATCTAGATCGGTTCAGCCATTTTTTGTATGGGTCCCAAATGCTATGTTGTGCAATGAATTATAAGTGGGAAGAAAACCCCCAAAATTGCCCCCTCCCTTTGGGATTTGATTTTGTCACCCCACCGGAGGAGGCCCGAGGCACTGCGATAGGCAACATGCGTGTGTGGTTCGGGAGATATGCTCGCAGACAGACAGACAGACAGACAGACACACACACACATAAGACGTGCTCATTACAATACTTTTCCACCGCGCTTGCGGGCAAAGTAATAGATTTAGGACAGTGTTAGTTTTATGTTGTAGTATATTTTGTTACAGATGCATGTTTGATTTTGTTGTGTTTGTTTTCATTTTTCAGTACTGAGCCAAGAGATTGGCCGAGAAGAACTCCGAAAAGACCTATTTTGTGTCGGGGGGGGGGGGGAATGGTTGTAAAACTTAACTCAATCAGTATTTATTAACTGTCAGTATTGTCAGTTAAGTACTAGTTAACTGATTATATGTGGCTGTGTAAGTTTTGCTTACTTAAAAATTTCACAAACTCTTGTTCCGATGCTGTATGCAGTTTGTTTCTGATGTTGCAAGTCTGTTGCATGTACTGGTGGTGGAGATGATGCTAATAGAGAGAGATGCTGTTGGTGATGCTGCTGCTGGTTGGGTTGCTGCTGCAGAGACGCCGGGTCACGGCGGTGGCTGGGCCGAGACGCCTCACACCGACAGAACCGGAGCCGATATCATCACCGAAACCCCGACGCCGAGCGCCAGTAAACGCCGGACTCGCTGGGATGAGACTCCGGGCGGAGCAACTCCGGCTGACTCGACCCCCGCCGGTGGCATGACCCCGAGCGGAATGACGCCGAGTGGCACGCCAGGTGGCCTGACTCCAGGTGGAACTACACCCGGTGGATCTACACCGGGTGGATTGACGCCACGGGGCTTCACACCTTCTGGTACTACGCCGACAGGTGCCAAAGCCATGGCAATGGCAACACCTACGCCAGGTGAGTCTACACTGTGTGTGTCTACTGCTATACCAACAGTGTCTGTCATGAGCTCTGACCGTCTTCCTATCTTTGAATTAGTGCCAGTCAGGGCTTAGCCAGACAGTAGGCCACGCCTAGAGAGGACGCTATAGAAATACTTGACAAGCTGTTTACTCCTACTCAAGCCCTCCTTCACCCTACATCACGAACACACACCGCATACACCTATCAATTCCTCTCCTCTCCCTGGACTAGTGCATTGGACCAACATAAGGTCTCAACGCAGGGGTCTAGAGTAGGCTGGACCCCTGCCCGCAGTAATAAACGAACGCTCTGCTAGCGCGGGTATTAGCTGTCATCGTTTTTCAGTCTGTCTGTCCGTCCGTCATACGCCCATATTGTACCAAAACACAATACCAACAGTGTCAAAGCAGTGAAGAAAACATAATGAATGCACTGATGCTAACTGAAGGAAAACCATCCACTGAGAAATCGCTCTTTTTTATCCATCACCAGAATCCTAATGGAAGCAATGTTTCTCCCTTTATGCCAACTGTATGCTGCCAGTAGTCCATGACAAGTGACTAGGCTTTTGTTTGTGTGGTGAATTTTAGTGCAGAATTTGGAGAGAATTACACACACACTTCATTGTTATGTCTTCACAGCCTGACACTGTTGGTGAAAGCATTGTGATTTTGGGCTGCTCTTCTGCCGCATTCGTTCATGCATTTGTCTGGACAGATCTTGTTACCACCATGTCTCATGCACTGCTTGAGGAATCCTTATGAAACTTTCGGGGAATATTTGCCAGCCCCTACTGATGATCTAGATTTTGGAGGTCAAGGTCACAGCAAGCTGTTAAGGTTGTCGAAGGCAGCCAAATCAGTGCTGGGGTTCTGACGTCTATCTTTTTGTTCTTGGTTTTCTTGTTCTCATTTGCTCCAGATGGGACTGAGTCACTGAATAGAGAACTTTTGGCGCATGACTTTACTGTCACCCTGACGATGGTATGAGGAACTCAAAAGCACCGACTCCTGTAAAAATCACCTCCGGACCACCTCATCGTTTCTTGATCCACAACTGATTGGTGAGAGAAGAGATGCAGTACACTTCCTACCGGCTGTCTGATGCTGGTGCCCGGAATGTGGAAAGACGAAACGAGTCGTCTGTTTGGTTGATGGTTGCAGGCCACTTACCCGTGCCGATGACACCGGAGCAGATGCAGGCATGGACTCTGCAACGCGAGTTGGATGAGCGCAATCGGCCGATGACCGACGACGAAATAGAAACACTGCTGCCGAGTGGTTACAAGGTGAGCCGTCAGTCAATGACTCTACAGTGCCGTGAGTCTGGAGATATTCACGTACTTTATGGCAATGACTGCGAGTTGCTACATGAAATAGTTTAGTGTTCAGAGTACTTCTGACACATTCAGCCATGTTGCATTCTATAATCACTCATATGGAGTGTGGTCTATCTGCTCATCTTTGTCATAGGTCTTGAGGCTGTATGTTCTTTTTTATTTCTGTACTACTTTGTATACGATTATCATAACAAATGTAGTAGGTGAGTATGACTTTGAGTCTGTGAGGCGTGGCCAGGTCCAAACTCATTATTATTATTATTATTATTATTATCGTACAAAAGTACAAATGAAGTGCATAGAACAGAATAAAAACCTTACCACAGAGCATCATTATTTGGCTGTATCTATGACTGTTGATGGCTTTGTATCAGTTGCGGATGTGGCTTTTTAGTCTTCTTTTAGAATAAAGAATGTTACATGCGTCCAACTGACAACAAATCAGAGATATGGAAACTGATTTTCTTTTGGTACAGTTGATGCTTAGTGTACTAGCTGTTTATATTTTCATTTCCTTGGTATTGATGTTATGTATGTCTTTGATTGTCATCCATTTGATCTTGTATATGAAGGCATTGCATGACAAGTTACTTAATTGGAGATTGATTTAAAAATAATTGAAAGCAGCCATGCTATGTTTGCCAGTTTCAGTTCAGCTATTCTTAGGCACCATCACCACTTCTACGTTGGTTTTCTTTCTTTTTGTGTCTGGAGGAGAATCTTTGTTCAAAAGTGGCATAGATTTTATGATTTATTGACCAACTGCCAGTGTTAAAGCACTGAATAAACTTGTCTCGGAAAACTCTTCTAATGCGTAAGAGTTGTCTCGTACTTAAAACCTAATGGAATGACCCACAGCGTGCATGGAAAGCCAGTATGCAATGATGTGTGTCCGTGCTGTAGATTCTGCAACCCCCAGCTGGATATGTTCCAATCCGAACCCCTGCTCGCAAGCTGACAGCCACACCTACCCCGCTCGCCGGCACTCCGATGGGATTCCGCATGCAGACGCCGGACAGCAAGACGCAGGTCGTCGACCTTCAGCCGAAGGGTAATCTGCCGACAATGAAGCCGGACGACATGCAGTATTTTGACAAACTTCTGGTGGACGTCGATGAAGAGAGCTTGTCACCCGAGGAGCGAAAGGAACGCAAGATCATGACGCTGCTTCTCAAGATTAAAAACGGGACACCACCTATGCGCAAGGTGAGTCAGTCATATCACCCATTGTTTGAGTGTGCGATGTTCTTTGTTGGTTTATGTCTTGAGCGTTAAAACTAGTTTGGTTTATAGCTTTTGATGTTGTTGTTGTATCTTCAGGAATGGCTACGAAGGCATTTAGTTTCATGTTTTGGTGTAGTGTGCCAAATTTTTAGCCTATGTTAATTGTTGCATCGACCTTCCTTGAAGGTTTTTGTAGGGAAGAATTTTGACAGTCTTGCCAGAGTCACGTTGACAGTGGAAAGTAGAAATTGAGAGAAATAGCAGTCAAAGAGCCGACATGAAGTGAATAACATTGCTTTGCTGATGAATCTGTTGATGGTTGAAGAAAGGACGATGAGCGTGGGTATTTCCCCAATGACTAGTCACGCTTGACAATTGAGGAGGCAACCAGCTTTTTTAGGCTTAACTGGAAAATGCTGTTTGCCTGATGGCTGTATGTTTGTGACTACATATATGTGCTGTTGTATTGGCTGTTTCCAGGTGAACCTTAGTTTGGCCATTAATGGTTGAAGCTGTTTGTGATAACTGATGCATGTTTTTACGTGGTGGATGCCAACCAGCAGTGTTAGAGCACTGAAGGCAGCTCAAAAGCACTGACCACTAGCCACTGGAAATGACCCGCTGGTCACATTCTGTCTTGCTTAGCCGACTCCCGAATGTTGCCGCGTGTTTCTGAGCGCATTCTTATGAATTGTGGTTTTCAGGCGGCACTTCGGCAGATCACCGACAAAGCCCGTGAGTTCGGTGCCAACTCGCTGTTCAACCAGATACTGCCGCTTCTGATGTCGCCGACGCTGGAGGACCAGGAGCGTCATCTGCTGGTGAAAGTCATCGACCGCATTCTGTACAAGCTGGACGACCTCGTGCGCCCGTACGTCCACAAGATCCTCGTTGTCATTGAGCCGTTGCTGATTGACGAAGACTACTACGCTCGCGTCGAGGGCCGAGAGATCATCTCTAATCTCGCCAAGGTCTTTCCGTCAC
>Ga0209780_1003091_pt1 | contig 12224 bp, 8 predicted proteins | sample WorMetexBAHAMAS2_FD_187384 | JGI IMG/M metagenome (GOLD analysis project Ga0209780, IMG submission 187384) | Marine gutless worms symbiont microbial communities from Max Planck institute for Marine Microbiology, Germany - Inanidrilus exumae... | ecosystem: Host-associated > Annelida > Digestive... | reverse complement strand
AACAACGTCGAAGCAACATTCGACTTTGTCGAAAGGACGAAATTTTACAATAGGATCGTTCGACATTGTTGCCGTTTGTGTCGAATGTTGCTTCGACAAAGTCGAACGTAGCTTCGACAATGTTGCCTGTTGCTTCGACATTGTTGTTGGTGTGGATGGGGCATTACGCATCAGTTGGAAGAAGTTAGACTAAGCAACATAATTAGCCTCAGTTGCTTTACATAAAATTATGCCACGGCTGAGTGAGAAAAACGCACAACAATCAGACACAACAGCAAACGAAACAAAAAGGAACGAAATTCTGCCAGCGCGTCAGACTTGTTAAGGATTCTAGTGAAATATTGTGTTAACTATTTAATAAAATGCAGTCGGAGACGGCAAACATCGCCACCGATGCTGCCACCTGGCGAATTGGAGAAAACCCATACGTCGTCTTTGATTCTGGCCCACTCGCACCATGATGTGAAAACATGACGTCGTCCACAAAACCGGAAGTACATAACGTATTGCATTGCTGTCAGAGGAGGTCCGAGCCATGGCCACAGGACACATGTACAGAAAATTTGGTGAATTTGTACGGGTGGATTTCGAGATAAGCGAGTGGACACACAGACAGACAGACATACACACAGACTCGCTAATTGCAATACTTCGCACTTCTGCCGTGGGCAAAGTAATAGTTCGTGATTGGCTCGAGAGTGAACTGAACACGGACCTCTTCGTTGAGATTGGAGACAAGAAGGACGGTGCACAGCGGCGTCGCGGAGCCGGAAGGAGCGGCGGCCAGCAGTATTGTACCGGCGGCGGCGGACATGTACGCTGCCGGGTGACCAGCCGGTGTGTACGTTAACAATGGACCGTAGTTACCCATCATCGCTGCTGCAGCTGCCGGCATCTGTCCGCCTACATCACATCCAGTCGTCAACGTCAATGTCACCAGATTTCATCAAGCAGTCAGTGAATCACATTTATTTGGCGTCAGAATTAAGGATAAAAACTAGAAATCACAAGCAACGCCGCGTCGTTGCAAAACCGGCAGTATATCTATGCATCTCAAAATGTTTACTTCGCAAAAGTAATGTTTTCACTCGCAAAGATGACGCATATATTTTTCTCCAGTTTGCCAGGTGGCGGTATCAGGGGCGACGTTTGCCGACTCCGACTGCATCTTTTTAAATATTTGACACAATATTTCACTAAAAATGTTTACTTAAATACCAGAAGAGGTGCGAAGTATTGCGATGAGAGTGTCTATTTGTATGTATGTCTGTCTGTTTGTCGGCTTGCATGTCTCAAAATCATATATATCCAAAGTTCACGAAATGTTCTGTACATGTTCACTGTGACCGTGGCTCGGACGCCGTCTAACGACAATACAATAAGTTATGTACTTCCGGTTTTCGTGGCACGATGGCATGACGCATGAGCGGCGGGAAAATAACGTAACAGCCCAGCGTTGATGGATTCCTCAGCGGCTGCTGTGTGCGGAGAAATTTCCCTCCCAAGCAGCTTGTACATTGCAACGGTCTACCCTCACACGTCCGTCAGCCGGATTTGACACTGGACAGTTTATACCGGAAACTGAAAACGTCTTTAATTGTTCGAGGCGCCAGCGCCTAGCGAATGTTGTTTACAGGCGCTGCGTATAAATTTCCTTGTTTATTTACTTACTTATCGGCCTATGCAGTAGTGTGCAGTGCGAGCTGGTGAGTGAACCTGGGTGTGCGAGTGCAGTGGCAGCAACACGCTGTTCATCGACCGCTGTACTGGACGCCGCCTGCGACTCGCTCGATGGTAGCAATGGATTCGTGAAGTCTCGTGTTTTGTCGTTGTTGAAACGAACACTCAACTCGGCCAGCTTCGAAAAGTCCACTCGCAACAGATTACATCCGTTGTACATGTTCTTCGCGTTCAAACCCTGCACGCAAACGACCGCAACAACGCGCGTGTTAGCTTAATCAGGCTTATCAAATGCAAAACAATTGTTGTTTGGAAATTTGGTTTACCATTGTAAAGAGAGAAACAAAATAACGGGTTAACATTATGGATGGTATAGTAGAGTTTGTCGAACTGTGTCAGTAAATGAAAATTTTAAAGACCTTCAAACGACCCGAAAGCGCTGAACGAATTGAACTGATTTCTGAAAGGGGCAAAATATCCGAGACAGCACCCCGAAGTTAGAATGAACCCCCGTATCTGACCCGCAACTCAAGACTACTTTTTAGGCTTTTTCATCAACAGTGCGAAAGTAGAAATATGTTGATGGCACAGACCGTCAGATTTCGTTAGTAGCAGTTGACGGTCACCACAACAGAAGATGTTCTGTGTGTGTCTCAGTGTGTCTGTGGCACCTTATGGCTAAACGCCTAAACGGCTTGAGGGTTACCATAGAGGACAGCTACGTTAATAATCCTGGCAACAAAACGACAAATGAAACAAGTGCGTTGGTCGTCCTTCTGTCGGGCCGAAATGTACCCTAGCCGCGTCGCATGCTGCCCACTGGTAAGTCACATTGAGTATATCGACGGGACAGACAGACGGACGGACAGACGGATAGACGCCAGACTGTTACATTACGCTTTCCGCTAGACGCGGTCAGCTTAATAACGAAAAGAATCACCACAAGCATCTGCAAAAATTTGGTAATAAAAAGCTAGCGCAACACATAAGCAACAAGGTGAAGATGACGGAACGACGACAAACGCGGTAACATATCTACATCAACGCAGATGATAACGCAAATGTGATTGCTTTTGGTTTTGTCGTCATTAGGCACAATAGTCGAATTAAGATTTTCTGCTAAACGACAGTAACCGTAATAAATACTAAGACTGATGTCAGCATATCTTGCCATTGACCTTGACCTTCATTCATCCCACATCCATTGAAGTTTTGACTTACAGTCAACTTGGCTGCCTTGTAATCGAGGCCCGCTATCGCCACATCGTCAGAACAAAACAGCTGCCACTTGAGCCCGGTCCACACCAGCAACAATGTCGAAGAAACTGGCAACTTTGTTGCCTGTTGCTTCGACATTGTTGTTGGTGTGGACGGGGTTTTAGATAATAACAGCAGTCAACGTTACAGACCAGTTTGGCGGCCTGAGCAGCAGATGTTTCAGCAAACTGAATCAAAGCGTGCAGCATCCCTACATCACATGTCATCAGCAATCAGCATTCAGCATTAATAGTCTAACAGTCCGATGCAGCGACATTAACGTATTTTTCGCCAGTTCTCTAAAAGTAAAGTAAACAGCGTATAGCAGTTAACAACAACTTAGCCTTACCGCTACGGGAAACTCACATGCCATACGGAATCACACAGTGTTGCCTGCCACCAGGCAGAGGTGAGAATCCCGCCTTTATCCCAAGCCGAAGCAGGTACTCGATTTAGCGACCCCGGAGGAATGCGAGGCTGAGTTGACCTATGTTACATGAAAGCGGACTGGCTGGAAATTGAAGCCGCCACTTGTCAGTCGCAAGACCGCAGCGCCACCACGCATCTCCGTGAAGCCCCGTCCACACCAGCAACTATGTCGAAGCAACATTCGACTTTGTTGCTAAAACGGCAACAATATCGAACGTTGCTTCGACGTTGTTGCTGATGTAGACGGGGCTTTAGTCAACCGTCATGGTAACGCAGGACAGACATCAGAGTTTGAAGTTTCGTTATCACACTTGGCGCAACGACACACGCTGTAACGCGATGAGCAAATCTTTAGCGTGCGCTCAGAAACTGACGGACTGGTCTATCGCGCATGGTCAAAAGCTAAAAATTAACGATACAATTGAAACAAAAACCCACGGAAGTCTGAAAACTACAAAATAACAGTATGTGACAGTGTTTGAATCTGTCCACGATGATGAGTCCTACTGCTCGAGTCCGGTGAATACACTGGAGTTCACACCATGGCATGCACTAGTATCGTTTTTCACGACATAACCAGAGACCACTCTCACTGACCACACACTACTAACTGTTCTTGCGGGCAACAATTCAACAAACAACTCAGCGAGCTTCGACGTCGTCAGTGAAACATTTGCCGACCACTTCATCGATCCGAATCCGATGTGTGAGCCTGCGTGTCCGGACAACAACTGCTGAACAAGGCAATCGTAGACATCAGACTTCGCCCCAGTGACGCCACATGGCGAACTCGACGAAACATAATGATTCTGTCCATTAGCCCATCATGTGAAAACATTACGCCATCCACAAAACCAGAAGTAGATAATGTATTGACCGTCGTCGGAGCAGAACGGAGCAACGGCCACAGATAGCATGCATAGAAAATTTCTACGTGACGTTCTGACACGTGGTTTATGAGATGCGAGCGGAAAGACAGACAGACAGACAGACAGACAGACAAACAAACACACTGATCATAATACTTCGCACCCATACCAGGGAGGAGGCGAAGTAATGATCTTTTACCTAGACATTTGAAATGCTGGTTCAACTTGACACTATCTAGGTCAAGGTGATAGTCAAAATTCACGGTCACGGAACAGAAAACATTAATGACAATTGTTAGTGCGACCTCGATCAATATTTTTAACTGAATGATTACTGTCCGCAACGTACTCCGCGCGGCTGTCGTGCCGCGACGACATTAACACGGAAATACACGGCGCAGTCGTCCCAGCGATGATCGCCGGGACCGTTGCACCGTGTGTTCACCGCGTCCACACTCACAAACACAGCACAGTCAGGCCCGTCATTCACACGCAATGGCTATGCTGCAGTAGTGATGGGCAAGTCACAAAACACGAAACGATTTCGATTCATCTATATTCGATTCAACACGAGCCGTTTTGCATCAGTCATCCCAAATAAACTAACAGATATTACTACAGAAAATTATTCGTCAGACAACATAACGTATTAAGATTAATATTTTGAGAAATTAACTAAAATACTGTAATACTGCATTGTTCATGTTTATATTATCTTGTGCGTTCAATACGGCGCTGCGGCCAAAAGCGGGTGCATAAGGTCCTTTAGTGTACCTACCTACGATATTGATAGTGAAACACTGAACATATATGAACAGGGCTCTTGTAAGTGGACGTACCGGCGTACAGATACGTCTTACAAATCACGATATACGGCCAAAAATCGGTGGTTGGACGTATTGATACGCCAAACAATTGAAGCCGGATGTAAGCATACGTTGAAAAATGCCTCGGCGTATTCAGTTGGCATTAAGCAATACATCAGACGGAGACGTCATATTTTTAAAATGTACCGGTACGCATTTAATTTCCGGTTATTAATTTAATTTGCTTCAACCATAAATTACACTCATTGCCCTGCAGCCCTACTCGTAAAAATATGCCGTTTAAATAGTCTATGTTTTGTCGTCTGGCGTACAGCATGTTGAACTATACAAAAATTAACCACCGAGTCATATGTATGCCAGCTCACAAAATCTTAACAAGAGCCCTGGATATGAACAGGTCCAGTAAGCAAACGGATTCTAAAATATTCGTAAAACCTCGAGTTCAATAGATTCGAATAAGGTTTTCCATCACTACGCTAAAATCGTATTACAATTTGGACGTCGATGAATAGGCTTCAAACGCATAACATCTCGTAATGGCCTGTCAACTCGACTACTCCAGCAGCCATTAAAAGCTATACGCATGTGCCATGCAGTCTGTACTGTAGTCTCGGTGATAGCCCTGTCACAGTGGCAATGTTTATTGGTACTGTCGCTGATTCTTGTGTTGTACTTCAGCAAAATACTTCTGATATTTGGGCGTTAACACGGCACAAAAAGCAATGAGTTGGTACAGCGTATAACAGCCTAAAATATAATATAAAGAATGACAAAATAACTCAGGCCTACCATTCTTTGTAAAAGTTACAATCTTCAGGACTTGTCCATACTGAGAAAATAACTGCACACAGTAAAATAAGCAAACAAGTCTATACTTTCACTGTTACGTTAAAATTAACGGTAAAATAACTAAACGTCTGAATGCAGTCTGAACTTCAAGTGGACGTTTTTCTATGTTACTGTTTTCTGCTATGAAATACAGCAGACGAGTCATACATATGATTGAGTAATTATTATAATTATTATTCAGATCACCTGAACTCCGCAAGTTCCCATCGCCACCATATTTTAAAACTTTAGATTAAAACGGTGAAATCTGATGCATTTTATGCGCTGTTTTTTTACCACATGACGCCTATGCAGCGCACACGCATAGTGCAGTATATGCTATGGTCCGGTGTATGTCTGTGCGTCTGATGCAGAGCGTCGCGCGGTCCCTCTGCGGCAGTTGAGCCTCTTGTTAAACACAAAACTACTAGCCATTACGGCAGCAACCAGTTGCATGTCGCCTGACTTTTATAAACAGATCAAACAGCACAATGAACCTCATCTGCATATTATGTTACTAGTATGCCACCTAGTGTCATCAGAATGTAATAAATCAGAACTGTGCTAACGACTGGTTCAGTAACTCCACGTTAATTCAAACATGTTGAAAACTGGATATAGTTACGGTACCCTAATAAAGTAGACGTGCTGCATGTCCGATTAACTGAGTTGCATGCAGCACACCAAAACCTGCCCCCAGCTATTCGCACCCCTCCCCCCGTGTAAAGGAAACCATACAAAATATACACCAAAAATGAACGAAATCTGACAATTGCGGTTCGTACATAGGCGTTGTGTCGTATCTGACATGAATTCTTCTACAGAAGTAATTTATTTATTACACATTTGCAGTGTTTAATGGGTTTCTCGTGTTACGGTACAGCTGAGAAGAGCGTCACTCTATACTAATCTATCTTCTAAAAAGGTAACAAAATGGCACCTCCTTTGAATGCAGCACATCAAAACCTGCCTTTCCCGCCTAATCAAACCCTCCCTCTAAAGCAAAAGCTATAAATCAGGCATGAACGAAATCAAGCCTGTGGGCTTGAACTATAACTGAGCTCCAAACTATTGGGCTCCAATCGCGGCCGAGATTGGAAGGGAAATCGCTGTGAGGCTGTGAGTGGATAAAATGTCTACCAGAGGGCACTTTACAAAAACCAACATTTCGCCTGGGGGCAAAGGCAAGGGCACAGGGGGCAGTTGCGCCCATGCTTCCCCTCTAGCGCCACCCATGTACTTACGGAATTCAGCTAACTTCGTTCAAAACCAACTGGCGATGATGTCGTCGCACGGATGACCAGTAGTGGATACCCCGTCCCAATTTTTCATCAATGGAGGACACTGGAGGTTCAAACCTCCAAGCCCATCACCCTCGTCTCGTCACTGCTCGTTGCTCAGGCGACTCAGCATTGTTACTGTCCCGCCTAATGGGCCAGTATTGTTTTGCTCGCTGGCGTCTGTCGTCTGTTGTCGTCTGTAACACTGCCGGCGAGCGGGCCGGCCGCTGGGCGCGTGGACGGTCAGGCGGCCGACACTGTACAACGGGCCAGTACGGTTACGTACCGTTAGGGCGACACCTTGTTTCACATGTACTGTCCTCGTTTTACTATTACTGCGTTCAATTTGTTTAGTAAGCAATCTATAGTTACACGTAGATTTCAAGTTCATTTTTGTACGCTGGCGAAGAAATTGACGGTGACGGTACCAGCGCAGCAGCTAGCCAACTTACTGTCACGTTACTACGGCAGTGAAGCTTTATAACACACGCGACGGTTGAGTAGCAACTGACGACCTGGTTCAGCATGTCGAGCGACACCGAGTAGAGCATGTTTTCGATGATAACTCGCAACACTGTGCGAGGTTCGTCGGTGGAACTGTCCAGCAATCCGGCAGTCTGATCCACACCGCACGATTGCTCACCGTCCTACACCGCACCGAAGTGGCCACAAAACCGATATACTCGCACATTACTAGAAACAATAAACAGTCACGAGTGTTATCCTACATCAGCAACTGATCACATGCATTGAATAAGACACGGCACAATACAGACCTTCAGAATCTACACTAGTTTGATCTTCATTGATCATCATCGTCGCACACTATGGCTACAGTGTCAGCGTCAGACACGCATATCTTGCGCATGTTTCTTTTTATTATAAAAACAAACCTGGCTTCAGTTTTTCTTTGTTGTAAGCCACAGCTTTAAAACAGCAAATATCAGAACTGTATATATGTAAATGCTAAAGCTAGAGTCGTCAAATTTTGCACACAGGTAGACTATATCCAGTCCTAGTTTTCGGATGACAAAACCACCCCTAAAATGGGCGTCGTCAGGGTCACCTGACACATTTTCAATTTTGATGCCCATAATCATATCTCCGGAACGGCTGAAGCGAGAGTTGCCAAATTTTGTATGCAGGTAGAATATAGAAAGTGCTAGCATTGGGATAATAGACCACCCCTAATGGGCGTGGTTAGGGTCACGTGACCAGTTTTTCATATTTTGCCCAAATCATATCTTTTTAATTGCTGAAGCTATAGGCACTTCAAGTTTCGTGTGCTGTTTGATACAGAGGAGTACTATTATGTGAATGATAGATTGCCCCCTAAAGGGATGTGTTCAGAGTTACGTGACCTCTTTAAATTCTGGGAAATAAGTGATAATATCTCGGAAACGAGAGACAAAGTTGCAATGGAAAACAATAGAAATCGCACGTGGCCTATCGAATGCCACCATTATCGGTGACCTTTAGTGACCTTGAAGGTCACTTTTGGTGTTTGAGACCTTTCTTTCTCATATAATGATATAATTCGAGAAATACAACGTGTATTATCTACGACACGTTTACATATGGATCGGAAAGCGCACGTTGCTTTTAATTTCAACTATCTTTACGAAAAAGAAGGAATTCTCAAGGTCGCAGCCAGTCACGTACACTGTGAATGCCGTATTATCTCGAAAACTATGCCAGATAAAGAGGGGCGGTTCTAGTAATGTTCATTTGGGTAGGCCAGTCAAAGGCCAAGCAAATTTTGGGTAGGACAACAGGAGTGGTGTACGTGGGGATCGTGGAAATGACCCGCGCCATTTGGGTAGGCCAGGCACGAGTTTGGGTAGGCCAGGGCCTACCAGGCCTAATAGTTAGAACCGCCTCTGCAGATAGAGTTGTTGTTACTAATGCAAACCACTAATAGGAAGTGATACATGACCCATCCACTAGCGACAAATATTCCGATAACCTTAAGTCACCTTCAAGGCCATTCTTTCTCAAACTGTCGCTACTGCTCGGATCACGCCCAAAATCTGCCAGGCCCAGCCTCCTCCCCAAATTTGGCTCACACTGTTCGAGATTTCATCCAAATCGATTCACCTTCGGCGGCGTTATTGCCGAACGCGTGAAGACCGTTTTTACCCCGTGGAGTATTTCCAATACAGGCTCTACGAGCCTATGATCAAACACAACTGTGTTCAGCAGCGGTGATTCCTCCGTAGCGTTGCCCCATTTGGTGGATCAGACAAAATTGACGCACATCTACGCGCTACTTTGGGCAAGATTATTGACTTGCCTATTTAGCGACTGCATTGCGATGGTTGTCCAAACAACAGTGTCGAAGCACTGAACTGAAGGAAACTCAACGCACTGACTCCATCCAGGAACATCACAACTCGAATCATCCTTTCTTCATCCGTTGTTGAGGGAAGGCAGGACGCAGCGTCTGCACCGGCTCTTCGTCATCAGTACCGAGCGCAGGTCACAGATTCATAATCGTTACATGTAGTCGCCAAGATGACAACAATAGGGACCTGTAGCGAGGCGTCTTCGGGAAGTAGTTGGTCGTGGCTGGAGAACTGGACGTGGACGATGTGACCTCGAAGTACTGGAGAGCGTTGGGAGTAGAAGCTGACCGCCGCCTGAGCACAGTTGACGTCCGACATCTCTACCAGCGCCTGGCATCCATACAGTCCACCAAACAGTCACAACTCGCAACGTGATGCTGCAAGCTCCGGGCACACTCAAGCTTCAAGGCAAATGCAGCTACAAACGTCAAAAACGGTAGCAACCTGATTCTTTTTCTTGGACACGACGAGATTGGTAACGTTACCGAACGGCAGACTGAGCTGAAGAATCTCGGAGTCGGTAACGTCCAATGGAACTCCTCTGAAGTGCAGCACGCGACTTGGTTTAGGTTCAAGTCTTACCTACACACAACAGTTGCATCAGAAACTTCAGACCACTCATCAGAATGCATTTAAGACGGTGACCTAGCCAATCAAAATGCCAATTGTTCATCGGCAAGCTCTGTCCGTAGCTCAAAGCCAAACCATGTATGACATTTAGTATTCCTCGGATTGTATCCGAGAGTGTACAGGAACGACCACGCAATAACATCATCAACCATTATGAATGTATGTCACAATGATGTACACAAGACAGGAGAGGAAAGAACTAGCTGGCAAAATGACGTTATAAATAACGTTTTTCTAAGACTTAATTATAAGGCTCGTTTTTAAGCATTTGTGTCTCCGAAGCTGTTCTGTTAATTTATGTTGACATGTGATATTGTATGTATGTCAAATGGGTAAGACAGTTAACATGCTACTTAATTCTCACAAAATGTGTGCTTGTGCGGTCACTTATAATTATGGCATAATGTTATTTGGAATACACACAAACTGCTGATGAGAAACCACACACAAATTATTAGCAAGCAGATAATTTAAGTATTTCATTTAATAGATATATGATTTGAGCGATATGTTATAGCAGGAGTTAGAAGGTATTTTATATGACTCGTTTTGCGATTCCGGCAGCAAACGTACCTCATTAAAAACATTAAAAGGCAAAGTCCCACGTGCTAATTCCGTACAACCTAGTTCGTTTTCGATTACCTTTTTGGCATCGGAACTGGAGCCAGGAAGCGATTGCACGCCGACGACAGTCAACATTTCGTCCGGACCGCGCTGAAATAGTTCACATATACAACTGCAGTGATGCACTCAAAACTGGCATGTTATAATGTCATGAAAATTTTTCACTGTGCAACGTGCAACCGCACGTATCATACACTTTTAGCTGTCAAAACTGGTTGTGCACTAATGCCACTTGAATTACCGGACACAGTGAAAAGTTCGTTAACTACTTTAACAATAAAAAGTTTAAAAAATTACAATGTCAATAAAAATGGTAAATTCAGGCAAATTTACAAATATTTAGTATTTTATTAAACATAAAAATATGGTTCGAGACATTTTAGGACCTTTCAAAGACCACGCTGTTCGAAAGGTAACTGCATACGCTGCCATACATACGGGCATAAATCTTCAAATTGGCCGAATGCATCATCGTGCCACAGTATCATGGCCGGTTGTTATGTACATCATACGTACAGTAGTCTCATCGTATTATACCCCGAGTGGGGCCGGGGTACCCCATTACCGCCTTTGTTCCTCCCTTGTCCATTCACTTCCTCATCTTTTGCTCTTTATTACTTTTTCCCTTTTCTTTTTCTCATTCACTTTACTTATTTTCTTCTATTGTCCATCCGATCCCTTTCTACCAGAATCGCCCCACTCCGTTTCCAGGTTTAGTTTGTTATGTTTATGATTGTGTTATCTGTATTGCTTAGTTAAGATTTATTCTGGTCTTTTGTTGTATTTGGTTTAGTTTAGTCTTGCGGTGCAATAGTTGTCTTCCGCTGTTGTAGGCGCTGGCGTAATAATTTAAATGAGACTCTTGATCCCTTTCCCTTTTGGGTGGCTGCACTGCTGAACAAAAAGGCGGCCAGGGTTGAGGTTAATATTATATCGCTGGCCTTCCTTCGCTCGGTAGGGATAGCTCTCCACCCCTGACATTTTGTCTCTGATACGTCCATATTTGTACTGGAAGGGGACGTTAAACTCCAACTAACTAACTAACTCATCGTATCATGCGGTGCGAGATATCAATTGCGTTGAGTGTACATAATGCGATGGAATAAAGACTGGGCACACGGGCTGACGTTCATTCAATACTTCAGTAATGAGTAATTCCGCAAAACTACATCTAGCAGGCAGGAAGCTGACGATTACAGTAGCCGGAAATTATTTCATGCCGATGATATCATTCGTCATCGCTCTATTTGTAGCCTATCATGGGCTGCCGGAAAAGTTCTGAATATATCGCGTAGCCGGCGTGCACAGTAGAAATGCGGGCAGTCCGTGTACCTATATCACACACTGCATGTCAAGTTTAGTTTCACGCTGCTGCTTGATGAACATAATAGCCATAAATGGATAAATGGTGATATACGTACCTAACTATTAACTATTACTTACACTATGATATAT
>Ga0209780_1003090_pt1 | contig 12225 bp, 7 predicted proteins | sample WorMetexBAHAMAS2_FD_187384 | JGI IMG/M metagenome (GOLD analysis project Ga0209780, IMG submission 187384) | Marine gutless worms symbiont microbial communities from Max Planck institute for Marine Microbiology, Germany - Inanidrilus exumae... | ecosystem: Host-associated > Annelida > Digestive... | reverse complement strand
ACATGTGACGGATCTCACGCAGTACTGTTGACCTGGCACTCAGTGTTGGGTAGTAACGAATTACATGTAACGAAATTACTGTAAAAATTACTTTTTTTGAGTAAAAAGTAAAGTAACCCGTTACTTTTTTAAAATGTAACAAAGTAAAGTAATTAATTACTTTTTAAAAGTAAAAGTAACGAAAATCCAGGTTACGTTACTTGTCACATTTTACTTACTTAACTAGTTAAAATTGCGCTGTCAATCACTTCTCCTTAGAGGCTAGTCTACCAGTCCCAGACGTGTGGACAACAATTACAGTGAATGCTAAAGGCGCTGTTGCATCTGTTCCTAAAGGTGCATCTACACCTGCAACTTTAGTTGCCACTACATTATCATTACAGTCACACTCGGCAGCTAAGTGAACGTAACAAAAAAGTAATTTCTTTACTTTTGATAAGTAATTGTAATTGTAACATGTTACGTTTGATATTTTGTAAAAAGTACAGTAATTGATTACTTTTTTACATCAGTAACAAGTAATTATAAAAAATTACTTTTTAAAAAGTAATTTACCCGTCACTGGCAGATTGTTAGTTGCCCAGTTGTCATGGTTACAGCAATCACATTTGCTAATCAAGGTATCAGCAACGGTCACAGTTTATACAGGGCCCTGGCGAACCCTCTTACCTGCCCGGGATTATCTCCCTGTTCATCATGTGCATAGGAATCATTAGAAATAGTCCTTTGGTAGACGGACGCGCCCGGGCTGAGTCGAACCTCGGCCACTGAGCGCGTCACGTTCTACTGCACATGGCGGCCGAGTGCGGTGACCACTCGACCACATGGGGCAGGTGATATTAGTGGTCAAAATTGTGTGATTTTGCGGTGTTGTTACTCGTGATTTTGTGGTGTTTTGATAGTTGTTTTGATGACTGTTGGTTCAGCTGTTACAGAGAGATGGCGCTGATGGCACCAGTACGTGGATGCAGAAGTTGCTGTTGCGAGACCGAGGTGCCGCGGCCGCCGCTCCGAAGTCCGGACAGAAAGACAGTCGGCGATCACACAGCGTTGATAGCGATCACCTCCGCGCAAAATCTAAGTCAAAAGCAAACAAGTCGGCCAGCAGAAAGTCAGCCAAGGTTGAGATCATATCATGCTGTAATGATTATTGCCCCATGCGCACCACAAGGCTGTAAAAATAGACCAAATCTGTAACTTTACAAGGCATCCCAAGCCAGCTTTAATTTTTATGTTCAATTTTAGTAATAATTTAGTGTCTTTGGATTCGTCAAAGCATGTCTATCTTTATCACGTTATGTTTAGTTTCATAAGGAGCATGCTAAGTGACCTATTTTTGTGTCAATGGGACAGAAAACCTGAACTCAACTAAACCCATAAAACATTGTACGTAATTGTGGCATATAGTTTTTCTGCTACTTTTTTATTGATCCACCCTGTGTAGTGCGTAACATTCACTAGATTTTGCACAACATCGTGACGCCAATTCAAGTCAGATTGTCACCAAACTTGGTCAGTCATACCCTTGGCCACAGGGGATGAGGTGATTAAATGTTGGAAGGTCAAGGTCGGTGGGGGAGGTATGCGCTCTACTGAACGCCCTTCTAGTTGTTTTTGTATTATTGGTGTTGTTTTTTTCTATGTTATTGTTGAACAGAACAGCAAAAAGCTGTCGTTGTCAAGTAGCCAAAGTGGTGGATCGACGCTAGAAGAGTTGGCTCACGACAGTTCGTCGGCCGGTCGGCTCATCCCGGCGTTCGTCCGTACGTGCATCGAATACATCGAACAAGAAGGGATCATGTCCGAGGGTCTATACCGGGTGCCTGGCAACAGAGCCCATGTCGACCAACTCGTTGAAATATTGAGACTAGGTATACTCATGCAGTGTTTAAACACTGTCTGGCTAGTAGTTGTAGTAGTAGTAGCTGCTGCTGCTGCTGCTAGGAACTGCAGTACTTGTAGTATAAAGGAAAGGAAGAGTATAGTGCCATTTATATACTATGTATATCTCAAAGCACTCAGGCATGGATCACACAGTTTTGCCTGCAAATTACACCATGCCTGTCTTTCCTTTATAAGCGTTCACCAGATGGCGCCACCCCTAACTGAGGTAGCAGACATCCAATTGCAGCTTACTACTCATCTATCGATCCCGAAGCGATGAAAGGCCGAGTTGGCCTGGTTGGTTGACCTATAGTGGACGGTCGGGTTTACCCATGTAAGTGGTCACCCATCAGCTACAGGTCGAGCATAGAAATTGAAACTCAGTGAACTGTGTATGTCTAAGACAACACTGAAACACAAAACCTAAGCCGTCTCAGTACTACTTATGTTAGATGTTGAACAACTGCAGTGCCAAGCCGCCCCATGTGTGCACTGAGACTTAAGGATAGGTTACATCTGTTTCAAGGCCACATGACATAGAAGGTGACGACACGTTGTTGCGTTTGTTGTGCTTGAGTTATAGTGTCTTTCAGTTTATTGGTACATGTCGGATTTTTACGCCGTTTCCACCCGACATTGTCGGCAAAGGCATTATTTTACGTACTGGCGCATTCGTTCATTTCTTCGTTCGTCTGGGCAGATCTTGTTACCACGATATCTTGTGAATAGCTTGAGCCATCTCGATCAAACTTGCAGGGAATAACTACATTTACTAGGCCCTTAATGATCACACGATTAGCTTCTGGAGGTCAAAGGTCAAGGTCACAACAGGCCGTCGAGGTGGCGAAGGCATCCATGTCAGTGCTGGGGTGTTGAAGTCTTTTAGTTCTCGTCAGGTTTGGTTTTATGAGTACCATGCTAAGTATTTGGCCGGAAACAACGTCTCTAAAATGTGTTCTGTTTGTGTCACGTGACATGTGAGTCAGTCAACTGGGTGTCTGTGTGTGTCAGATGCCAGGTACGACATGAGGTCCGCCGGAGTCCCAGTCAGTGCCGTTGTCACTTCTCTGAAACAGTTCTTCAGTGAACTGCGTGAACCAGTTGTTCCACTTGACCTCTACGATGACCTCAAGGACGCCGTCAGTAAGTCCGCCATCCATTAATGACAGCTTCAGTTCTTGTTGATATGTTTCCATGGTTACATTAACACTGTTGCTGTTGTCGGTTAAAGATGCCCTTTGCTGACTTTAAGGATGTAAAAATAAACCGGATCCATTGTTGAAAGGCTGGCAATGGATTCCATTGCCAGCTGGCAATGGATTCCATTGCCAGCCTTTCAACTTACTGGCTTCAGTTTTAATGTTTATTTTGTGTTATATGACTTAGAATCGGTGCATTGTATGCTTTTTCGGCTGCATTGCAGTGTTATCTAGCGCTAGCAGCCCATTGCTACACACAGACTGTCGTGGTCTGTCTGTCTGTCTGTCTGTTGGTTACATTCATGAGCCCTGCATAAACGGCTGAATCGATCGAGATGCCATTTGGGAGCTGACTCGTGGGCCCAGTCATACAACCAGCCAAAATATACTAAATTTTATTTTAAAAGTCAATAAAAAAGTCAACTTATATGATCAACTATAATTTTGTAAAAAGAAATTTTACTTCTTCAGTTAAATAATGTACCCAATCTCAGTTTACTTATTCGGTGTAAATCTAGTGTTATTGTTATATTTTTCTGTTCGGTTATCTTACTCCAAGAATTAATACTAAACTGCTGTACACTATTTACTTTACTTACTTACTTTACTTATTAAATTTTAATATTTGTAATATAGTTCTACCTTTAAGGTGTGATATAACAAATTGTGTTGAAAGCACCATTAAACCCCAGCCTACCATGTGGGCCCAAGGAACTATTGATGGGGGTGAAGGTCCGACAAATCCATTTGTCACGATGAGGGGTGACAAGGTGGCAATGAGGTCGTTTCATCAATTTTGACGAAAAGCTGTCAAAACTCATTGACCACTAGTTACCCATGTGAAGCTGTGCTATCACCGTAGGTGATGTGCTCCTGTTAAACCGATGTGTATATATGATGCTGTCTAGACCTGCCTGATAGAACGGCCAAGCTGATGAGTATCCGAGGTCTGCTGCTGAAGCTGCCACCAGCCAACTACGCCGTGCTGGAGTACATCATAGCACACCTTTACCGGTCAGTCCTGTCCGTTTTTAGGTCGACTCTTCGACAGACTCAACATAATAAAGCCGGTTTCAAATGTCAATCAGTTCGTACGTATGTAAGTCCGTCCATCCGTCCAAAAAATTTCTTCGATTTCGATGAAATTCGGCATGTACATAGAGGTCAGTGAGTGATGCACGATGGTATGCAGTATGACCCGATCCAAGGTCAAGGTCACGACCCCTTCGGAGTTGGAAATCCGGCCATTTTCAAAACCTGTCTCCTCTGCCATTTACAATGAGAGCTGGCAACTGACCACTGATTCTTAAACTAGGGCACAATATCTAAATTTGAGCGGGCCAGATTTTTGATATTCGGCCTAGTTTTTGTGTCACGTGACTTTGGAGTTGGCAGAAACGTCAGTTGCAAAGAGTCGAGAGTCAGTCCCACACGGGGCTAATTTATTAATGATTTGTTGTCGGAGAGCATCGTTATTGCAGAGAGTGATAAGTATCTCTGCCTCAGCAGTCCGGTGGTCAATGAAAAATGGATGAGACACGGATGATTTTTCTTGGTTGAGTTTGCGTTGGTGCTTTGACGTTAATGGTTGGGTAACACGAGTGGCATCCGGGCCATAATAAGCCTTTACCACTTGTCTCCAACGAGATGCAATCAGAGACGGAAGACTTCGCCCCCAGTGCCGCCACCCGGCGAACAGGACGAAACATTTATTAGATGTCTTTGATTCTGGTCCGTTTGCTCCATTATGTGAAACGTGACGTCATCCACAAAACCGGAAGTACATTACACATTGCATTGGCGTCAGAGGAGGACCGAGCCATGGCCACAGGTAACATGTACAGAAAATTTGTTGAAAAATTGTGCGTTTGGTTATTGAGACTTCGCATCCTTCTTGAGGGTGAAGTAAAGTAGAAAATTTGGTGAAAAATTGTGCGTGTGGTTTTTGAGATAGGTGAACGGACAGACAGACAGACAGAGATGCTGATGGCAATACTTTGCACCGTTCTTGAGGGTTGAGGTAGATATTATTTTTCCAGGACAAGTGGAGAAAGAACTGAAAGGGAGGAACCAATTAGTGCAGCTGTTAAGACAGAGATGAGATGAGATGATGATGATGGTGTTGCCAGGGTAACACAGCACAGCAGCAGCAACTCAATGGACAGCAAAAACCTGGCGATCTGCTGGTGGCCGACCCTCATGTGGCCAGAGATCACGTCGATGGATACAATGGTGCTGACGACAAGGCCGCTGGAGGAACTTGTCCAGCTGTTGATTGACCAACATGGCTTCTTCTTCCGCGGCGAAACTGGACTCGCCCACTGACCCACGGCGTCACCAGCATACTGAGTATGAACTATGAAGTGGCAGAGATGGACTTGGTCAGTCGAAAAGTTAATTTTGTTAAGTGTTAATCTGTTAACTTAAGAAGTTAACTTTGTTAAAAGAGTTAATCCATGAGATTGTAATCAAAAAATTAACGGAAATTAAACCGTCAGTGTGTTAATTTGCTGTGTGGCGGTCTGTGTTTACACTCAAATCTGACAAAAAACAGGCTTCAGTGTCACATGATATTCTACAATGATTTGTTGAGAAACTGGTAAGGTTTGCTGTTTCGGCCAACCCCATATATATTACCTTTATACAGTAAAGTGGTGTTTAAGATGGGGCCTCCTTTGGGACCCTTGGTAACCCCATAGATGGGCACTGAACGGACTTAGTTAACAGAAGTTAAATGTAACGGAAGTTAATGAGCCTGTTAATGACTTTCAAGGTTAAAATAAAAGTTAAATTGTTAATGAGTACTTAGAGGCTCCCATTCCTGCAAGAATAGCATAGTACTCAGTACCATTCCCTGGTATTCCCGCGAGATTTTGCCACTCCCGTCCCGAGCAAAACACTGCCTGTTGTCTCTCTGTTTCTGTCATTATTAAGCCAAGACATTGGCTGGGAAGAACGTCTCCTAAATGACCTATTTCGTGTCAGGTGGGACGTAAAACCCTAACTCAATCAATCAGTCTGTCTGTATGTGTACATTTCTGTCTTATTGTTGATGAAAGTACTGCTATAGTGATGGTGCTGCAGCTTTCTCTGATGGTGACAATGATGATGTCATCTTTATCATGTTTATTGAACAGTAAGTTCAGCAGGACGTAGAGGTGGAGAGAAAGTAAACGTTCGTACGTCCAACTGTAACAGTTAAAAAGCAATACAACACAGAGTGCTCCGGGTTCAAGTAATATGTCGTTATGGAACTAACTGGCGTGACAAAAGATGATGATGATGATAATAATAATAATAATGATGTGTTACTGTGAGCATGTTGGCCGGTGATATCTAAGTTTCGCCGAATCCCGTTTTGCTTTTCGTTCCATCATTTTTATTTTAAATTCCTTTCATTAATGCGATACAACCTTTATATGGGTGTCAAACGAAATGCGCGTAAAAATATTACCGTTACTGTGTCGGTTAGGGTCAGTGTTACGGTACGTTAGGGTCAGTTTAGTTTGACGTCATCGGCATTTTCTCTTTAGGAAAATAAGTAAATTACACGGGTTTTCGGCGAATTGGAATTCGGCGAAATGGGGCATAACCGTCTAAGACCGATGTCACTTGTGCGATTTTATCATGAAGCTTTCTCACGCGATTTTCTCTTGCTAATATCGTGCAACAAAGTCGCCATATACAACTACGCCAGTTGCAACTGCTACAGATCGCATAAACACGGCGTCTGCACCACTTTCCCTCTTGTATGAACCTTCTTTGCAAACCGAATGCACACAACAAAACTGAAATAGTTCCCATGCTTGTCTTTTTTGAGCTTACACTTTTGATTTACAATAGAGCCACTGAAACTCAAGTTGCCTTCATCAGAGTCGCTGGAATTTTTATGCGATTTGTTGCCGTAGCAATATGCGCAGTTGCATGTAGCAATTTGGCTGCGTAACAAAATCGCATGATAAAACGAAATCACAGATGGGACGTCGGACATGGATGCGTTTTCAACAGCGTTCAACTGTGTCCAGTCAACGATACTCCGCCCGTATTTGAAAACTATAGGTTGGTGCAAAAAAACTTGAGACACTACTCGTGTGTGGTGAGTCAGAAAGGCTAATCGGTGCTTTGCTAGATGCTGTCCAATTTTCAAAATATTTTCACGGCGATTCTTGGCATTATATTTGTGAATGAAGCCGTCATTAGAGACCCCACTATACCCTATGCATGTCTACATTACCTCATGAATGAGCTGGCAACTTATCACTGACACTGGCCAGTTTTGGGCCACCTTATAATTACAGTACATTTGTGATAATCAACCTCACAGCCAACAGAAGGAAACGGCAGTTATGCTGTGTCACATCTGTCAAATGACGATATCAATTTCTTTATAAATCGCGGTGTAAAATACTGTAAACAGCAAAGGCTATTTTTAAAAATGTTGTGAGTGTTGATAATTTCATCAATCAGATTTTGTTGTCGAATTTTAGCAGATTTTTTACATCATGTCTAGCAGTCGGGTCTGATAGACCAAAGGCGATATTTTCTGACGGACTAAGTGAATGGTGGTTATTGTGAAATAATGCACGGTCAAATGTGCATCATTTGTTGATGGCACGCATCTCTGATAGTCTTTTAACCCGTTATTTAACAAACGCTTTGCTTTACGGTGTTAACATGCAGTAATGCCGTTCTTGACGTACAGCGTGGCACAGAAAAACCGGGCCATCAGCCATTTTGGGTAATAAAGGTGCCAAATATTTCGCGAGTTTTGTAGCAACGTGTTTAACGTATGGTGGCGTCTTCATTACAAATCTACTGATAACTGTTACAGTGAAAGAATTTTGAAAACCTGTCAGCATTTGGGGAAGTTATGGACAACAGTATAATGACACCTTTTTGAGTCACTTTGGCCACTTTCTGCACCACCCTGTATACTGTGTATATTGCTGCAGGGAGAGAACTAGCATTTGCAGTGTATGAACTGTACATATCTAGTGTTTCTAACATGTCAGTGGTCTAAGACTACATCATTAGCCGTAAAAACCATCTCGATTTGCCTTCGATGCTTAATTTTTGTCAGATTTTACGCTAGTTTTAACCATCAGTGGTTTAAGATACGAGTGTTGACTGTTGTGAACTGTGACAGTTTTATGACAGCCTGAGCACACTGTAGTAACGGAAGGAGAACAGAGTTTGTTTGACGTAATCCAGCTGTAAATAGTTTTTATACGCATAAATTTGTACATAGAGCTGCAGTCGGTGAAGATCTGAAAAGTAAGTAACGCAGAATTGCGGGTCGTTGCTTATATACTTACAATGGTGCAGACTTTTACATGTTTTAACGCAAGATGTTTTCAGTCGTATGGTACCAAGTGCGGCAAAGTGATACAGTGATGTTTAGCAGTGTGATTTTTAAATGACGCAGTGTGTTTTTAACCTTCATGCGCCTCTAGTGATTTTGTCACCAGTTTTGTCCTGTATAATGACAACTATTTTGACAGGAATCATACCAAATATATACTGCCTTCGGTGCTTGTATGATAGCTAGACAGTGATTAGAATTACTTCAGTTAAGAGGTAATTATTCGAACAGTTTGAGTCTGCCAGTTTGTGGTCTCGATTCTCCCCTGAAATTCGCCCTTTGGGGCAATTCTTTCTGGGTGAGAACCCGTGTTGTCCACTGTTGATTGAACGCAGTGTTTATTCCCGGCACACGTAGGGGGAATTTTCCCAAGAGGTATTTCCCCCACTCCCAAAAAAGAGATCAGGGATGCAACTTCGAGATATTCAGTGATCACTGCACTGTAAAATGCTGCTGCCTGGTCTCTCAGAAATCCTTCCCAGAGTTGACGTAAGTAGAATATTATATTATAGTGAGGCGTCTATTTGAACGTCAGAAGTAGCATCTCTTCTACAGCGTGCTGCCCCTACAGTGTTGAAACCTGAAAGACGGTGATCGTTAGAATCTCAGATCGGGCACCTGCAGCTGGACCCCTGCCTTCCAAAATTACTCCTGTGTATCCCTGAACGTGACTGTTTAAAAAATCAGTTAATACTTTTTTTCCAAGGGGTCCATTGCTTCATGCCCCAAATACTACATTGTCGAAGTGTTTCTGGGGGATGAACCCCAAAATGGCCGTTCATATGGTTTGATAACACTGTCTCCCGTTTTTGCAGTATTTTACTGGAAATATTGTGAATATTCGTGTAGAAGGCTACCTCGCAAGTTTTTGGGAATTCCGATTTCCGAGTCGGGATTTTTGTAGGATGGGTGATATCCAACCAACTGTAGTCGGGCTGTGACGATGAATATTGGATATCCAATAGAAACTGCAGGGCTTCCAGTAGTGACCAAGAGCTTCCGTTAATGTGTTGTGTCATATCAACAAGACTTGTGCCAGACAGACTAGTCACATTTGCTCTATTGTGTTCAGTTAGCTATAGTCTTACCCGCCATGTTTTACGCGACGATAATTATTAGCTTAATTTCTAATAATTATTCTCGCGCTGATATTCGATTGCACGTGGCTTTACTTATACGACGTTGTGGCATGTAACCAGTTCTAATATCGTCAGTAGGAAATGCCGCGCTGCGATTTGTTGACGTTACTTGCTTGGCGTAGGCGCGATGCGCGTTGTTGATTTGTTGTAAGTGCTGTTTGTCTACTGTTGATTGCGAAGTCTGCACTGAACAATTTCGTAAAATTTTATCATAATGTATTACCTTTTTTCAGATAAAAATGCGATTTCTTGTCGCGTTTTTGTTTATTAGACCTTTTTGCCTTACCGCATATAGATTACGCTGGGGAATGGAAATAAAAGATGCGGCGTTGATCCTCCCAGTGAAGATGTCCGCCGACAAACTGACCAGCCGCCACTTATACCGACCTTGTCCGCACGAGCGGTCTCAAGTTATTTGACCATGTTGCACGTGCTGATCCGTCCATGGACCACAGTGGAGCCCTCATGGCTACTGGTCCCTCGATCTGCCAAGAGACTGGAACCGCCCATCTGGCTGACCGCGTCACACTTGGCTTTGGACAGTACGGTTGAGCCTGATCCTGATCTGGCATTCTCAATATAGCAGTGTTTTTTGTGCCTCGTGACCTTAACCTTTAACCTTTCGCCCCAAAATAAATGGTTTCCAGCACTCACGTTGGAACATTTCTATGTCAAGTATGGTGATTCTGGCTGCGTCGGTTTCTATCCACACATGCCGATAGGCAAGGTGTGGATATATCGTTTACTGTTTGTGTTTTTTTGTTTTTTTGTTTGTGCGGTTACGGATTTCTCCGCCGACGCTAGTGGCGTCAAATTTTGCTCGGCGGTTCATCGGCGTCCAAGGCAGGGAATCACATTTTTTTGTGAATTTTGCTCCCATAAATCCCAAAATCGGACGAATCGTCGCGCGCCGTGTGGACGTAGGATCGGCATGTGTGGATGTAGCCTATGTCAGTCCCCTCTGACGTGCTTGTTGGACAAACAAACAAACACAAACGCAGCTGAAAACCCTATACCCATGCGACTATCTTCGATGTGGGTAACTACTTAACTACGATGCTGAAGCCCTTAAAATGGCGTCGTATCACATAAAGTGTGACATAATCTGCATAAAGTCAACACACTGAATACATCACAAAACAGTATTTTACAGTATCAGCCTGTGGCCTGTGCTCATGTCACTCAATGGTCGTTCTAGTTGATAACGCCGACGCTTTGGAAGTCGGCGCGGAGCTGTATGTGCCCACGGTTGTGTATCACAGTGAATGTCATGAAAAAAACAACTGTACGCAATGTCAAATATCCAAGGATTGAATCCCAATCCTGGGATATCTTTCACCGAAGTCATGCATGCATGCTACAACTAGACCATGAAGGCCTGCTCACGTGTTCCTTGAGAATGCGGGATACTTTTCCGGCAGTTTGATGTTTTTTTCCTGACAACAAAAAACAACAGTGCCTGTGTCTCCGAGACTGTTCGCTTACGAATATCGGCCCGAAAGTTTCAGACAGTATTGCCATCTTGTACGTTCTGTCAGTCCAGCATCATTCGAATCGCGAACAGCTGTGGTACTTGTAAAGTAATGTAAACGTCGATTTGTATAGCGCATTACGCAACCGCCTCTAATGCGCTCAGACATGGATCACGCAGTTTTACCTGCAATTACACCATGCCTGCCTTTACTCCCAAGCCGCAGAGCATCGCCGCCCTTTGGCTGGTACTCATTTTATCGTCCCACGGACTCACGGAGGGTAGAAGGCTGAGTCGACCTGTTGTAGTTCCAGCAGCGGCAGAAGAGGAAGAGCGACAGAAGAGTGTGCGCAGTTCAGAACGGAACTGTTTGCCGGTGACCGAGTAGACGTAGAAGTTGTATGCGAATAGAAAGCACGAAAACCCGTTGAAGATGTAAAAATAGTGAAAGAATACGCTAGAAATCAGGAAGCCGATAAGCAGACACATGGCCGGCGTTCCGCGGAGTAGGACGTAGACGAGTGAAGTGGTGACGAGCATGACTGTGGGCACGGCGGAGTTGGACGAGGTTGACTGGTGATGTTGCTGAAGTCCGAGATTGGCGGCGGCGTTGTTGGCCGCTCGACGTACTTCGCGTATGAGCATCGCGTTGATGACCAGAACAGTCACCGGCAGGAGGAGGTTGAGCGCGCTAATTATAATAAGTATAAAATCACGTGATAGATCAAAGTATGTGTGGGAGATGACACATCCGACAGGCACTGCTACCAGTGTCAGAACGACGACGACTATCTTCGCTCGGGATTTAGTGCACATCTGACTCGCCTGTACAAACATAACTTACTATAGGCTATAGCTGCAATATAAACTAGATGAAAAGCCTAGCGTGAGCCCGCCCGGCATTCTGTTGTTCTAGACTGAAAGCTCGTGCCACTACACAACGCGTGCCAAAGTTTGCCTGCTGTCTGTTATATGACGTCCATGCGGTAAGGCTGGCAGTGTCTCCCAATGCGAAAATTTAGGGGGTGGGCAAAAACTCGCCCACCGTTCTCAGCCGTTTCTGGATCAAAGTTGACCAAATTTGGGGGCATACGTATAGGGAGTCCCTGCAGTAGATTGACAAATTTCTTTCCGATTGTTGATATCATGTTCCGTTGCAGACATATGTTC
>Ga0209780_1003089_pt1 | contig 12229 bp, 10 predicted proteins | sample WorMetexBAHAMAS2_FD_187384 | JGI IMG/M metagenome (GOLD analysis project Ga0209780, IMG submission 187384) | Marine gutless worms symbiont microbial communities from Max Planck institute for Marine Microbiology, Germany - Inanidrilus exumae... | ecosystem: Host-associated > Annelida > Digestive... | reverse complement strand
CTTCAATTTCAATGAAATTTGGCATGTAGGTAGAGGTCTATGAGTGACGCACGAAGGTATGCAGTATGACCTGATCCAAGGGCGTCGTCGCTCAAGGTCAAGGTCACGAGCCCTTCAAAGTTGGAAATCCGGCCGTTTTCAAAAGCTATCGCCTCCGCAATTTACAATGGGAGCTGGTAACTGACCACGGATTCTTAAACTAGGGCAAAATATCTAAATTTGTTCGGGCCGAATTTTTTATCATTATTCGGCCTAGCTTTTGTGTCACGTGACTTTGAATTTGGAGCAAACGTCAGTTGCGAAGAGTCGACCGTCAGTCAGTCGCCGTACGGGGCTAATTTTTAAATTTTGTTCTAACTGTGAACTGTTTACTGTTTTATTTTGTTAGCATTTTTATGTTTAGCGTGATCTTAATCTACAGCCGTTTCGTTTTTGTTTAGCCCACGTAAAATCGACAGACAGATTGATTGATTGATTGATTGATTGGCATGTGTCTGATGCTGCTGTAAGCAGACTACGATTTACGACTACCGTCGACGATCTCTCATACGCAAATTCGAGCTCCTCCCAGTCATATCGTACTTATACCCAGCAGGGATTGAGGGTCCGCCCTCCCCTTTGTCTGGGGACCTGGCAGCATAAAATACATACAATTTAAAAATGTGAAAAATTAGAGGAAACTAACCTGCATGAAACTGTCGTTTTTAACTTTTTCCGTTAAGTGCTCTCGAAGTTTTTGATCGCACGGAACGCTAATAACATTCTTTCATAATAATAACAAGTGCCGAAAGTAATCTGGCAAAAGGCCGCATCGCCGTCTTGTCACCCCTAGCGGCGGCGAATGGATGCGTCCGATCTTGACCTCGTCTAATACGTGGTTCATTGGATCCACATGAGTCAGACCTCCAAATGGCATCTCGATCGGTTCAGGCGTTTTTCCGCAGCTTGTGTCCCCAACCTACTTGCCCCAACAGACCGACACACAGACATGCAGACCACGCTACGTACGACATTATGTATTCATTGCGTGTTGAGTCAGACGTTGACAGACAGAGTAGCTGTCAGTTTCAGCGACTCTCCTTTCTTATTCAGCTTTTCATTGCTATTCTACTGCATCACAGGTTTGTTAAGGAGATGGAGGAGTAATGACCATTCCAGTTTGTTTTTATTCTGTGCATAGCACAATCCAATCTTTTACTCCCTTGCAATTAAGTACAGTGGTCAAATAATAATAATAATAATAATAACTAGATGGAAAGTACTCTGAGAGAGTACAACTCCCCGCGAAAGCAATCGCCGAGTTTTTTGACCGTTACTTCCACACCCTCTACCGATCGTAACGAAACACGAACTTGGTCTTCCCTTTTCCCCTAGGAACCTTCCCATAATATTTGGTACAAATCAGTCCACAATCTTGTTAGTTATCGTGGTCACAGACAGACAAGCAGACACACACACAGAGACAGATACAGCAACCAACGCCGGTAAAAACATATTCCCTCGCTTTCGCGGCGATAATAATACTGGGTTCGCCACGGTGACTCTGACGTCCAATACAGGCGACGGCTTTAGCAAGTTGATCCTACATCTTACCGATACAGCAGACGTTCTTGGCTTGGCCGACGCGGAGGCAGTGTGACTCGATGAGCGCAAACCAGCCGTTGGGGTAGACGGGCGGCACGTCTCCGACAGCCCGACGTCGCCTCACTTGCTCCACGACGTCCTTCATCGACTGACGACCGTCGTTGACGTAGCCGACCTCGCCGAGCAGCCGCACGCGGTCGATCGGCTCGAACAGGAAGCGGTAGAGGCGCCGGACGGCCAGCACGCCGACGACGACGAAGGCCACGGTCGCCACGGTCGGCGCTAGCAGCGGCGGCAAGAGGTCGACGACCCGGTGCGCCTGCTGCACCGTCGCGCGCACCCAGAGCCGACCGACATCCAACAACGGCGACGTCAGAATCCGACCGTCGTCGTCGCTGGCGGCCGTCATCCCGATGACCAGCACGCCGACCACGTTGACCGCGAGCAGCGAGGACCAGCGGCTACCACCCGACCACGTCATGGCTGACGTAAACCGGCACAAATCTTCTGCGACGTTAGTTGGAGGAACTCACTTAGCACGCACACACTACACGAACGTCGTCGCTCGCATCAAACAGATCGCCGTGATGACCGCCGCGGCGGCTTTTATGCGTCTGGCGTCTGGTGGCGCACGCTGGTCGGTTGCGACGCGAGCATGCGCAAAAACTATAAACACCTGAGGTACGGGTGCCGGTAGGTAGGTAGGAGACGACAGCATGCACACACCGGCCAACGTGGCGGGCTTGCAGAGCGTTCTTAGCAACAGCGGCCGGACGCCAGCTAGCCAGCCACCAGCGAACGTGAATATAATAGCCGTCTTATACGATTGCGCGACTCGACGTAATTAAAGTCAGCTCAGCCAATTCGACGAAACCGCCTTTCGTTTAATTGGCGTTTACTGCGGTCGCCAGACCGTGTCTGTAACTCGAGCACCCAATTATTTTACAGGCGAACATACGGCTGCTATAAAGCGGGAGACAGATGAACGTCTGGGATTATTTAGCCGACGTTGCTTGCGGCTCCAGAGAAGAAGCGAGTGGAAAACAGACGCCATAATAATATACCGTACATAAAAATCTAGTCTCAAGGTGGCTGAAAGTGACTTTCTACGGAAATGAAACGTTGCGTTTTATGTGCGTGTGAAACGAAAATAGCCTACAATCAGACCAGCAGACGTCTTTAAAATTCCACTTTTTTGTCATGTGACATCAGGCAACGCAAATGCATAGCGCAGTATGCGATGTCCGCTGTCTACAGTAGAAAACTACAAAAGCTGTACTCAGTTCGAAGATCGAGGTCAGTGCGACCTCGTTACCGCGTTACCTCGCCCACACGCTTAAAAATAAAATGAGAACTATAGATGTATGGTGTGAAATGGCCACAATACAGCATTCGGCTCAGAGCGCTCAGCGATTTGTGCAAAAGCTGTTTACTTCTTGAATTCGACGACGCCTAGTGTCACGTGACTCAATAGTCGATGTTGATTGGCTGCGTTATCTGTTGTGTTGTCAACCCGCGTCGGACGTCGCAGAAAATCTGGGGAGGTTACGTCGTCCATTACCTTGTAAAATGTTTGTTCTCAATCTCAAAAATGGCCATGCTCCAGAGCTGAGTGTTCGGAACTCTCATGCAAAACTCAGCCATTCGAAACAGTTGCTGAAAAATATTTATCCAATGAATGATGTTTGCACAATTTGTACCGCACGACGCTATGCTAGTGCGGTATATGCTGTCGTCGTGTGTCTGTCCATCCGTCTGTCTGTCACAAGCCGGCACTGTACCAAAACAGCTAAACGTAGGATCACGGAAACAACGTCGCACGATAGCATAGGGACTCTAGTTTTCTGTTGCCAAAAATCTCGACGAAATTCCAACGGGGTCATCCCCTACGAGGACACGAGGTGGAGGTGGGGGTAGGTTCAAATTAGAGTTTTCAACCAACATCTCGCTATATCTCAGAAACGGTGCAAGATAGGGACATAGTTACTATGGAACACTAATAGGAACTCGTATGCACGTCATCGAATGGCGCTATTTCCAGTGATCTTGAGTGACCCCTCAAACCACCCACCGTCTGGTATTTTGTATCGCTTTTCGTATCCTCGTAGTGGGTGGAGATAGACACCAAATTTGGTGCATAGGTTGATCGTAGCAAGTGCTAGCCTACGGATAGCAAACTATCCACGAAAGGGGCGTGGTTAAGTCACGTAAACCATTAAAATTTTGATGGGCACCAACCATATCTCTGAAACGGCTAATCGTCGCAGGTGCTGTCAACTTAGGTGGACGGTCAGTGTGGTAAACTGGTGACCGTCATCGTAATGATCCCACGTTTAGAGGTTTTGATACAATACCGGCGTGTGACATACGAACGGATGGACAGACGGACGGACACACGATGACGGCATATACCGCGCTAGCATAGCGTCGCGCGGTAAAAAGCGATCAATATTTGGCAAAGTTGGAGGCAAAAACATAGCGGCATCTTTTTTCCGGACACTGTGTTTAATTGGTGATATGAAACCCCAAAATAGTCGAGTAAACAAATCGATGTGCGAAGTCGCGCATACGCGGAAACGAAACCCCTTATCCGATCAAGATAACATTTCACAGGATGGTAGATGTCCTCGACATAATCACTTATGCAAATTTAGGTGACGATCTGTTAAGAGGTTTGGGGTTTCGGAACTTTCTGCGGTCAGTTCACTATTCACTTAATTCGTCGTCCTTACAACACTATACCGTAGAAATGTGTAATCACTGTAATGCACCAATCGTCTTGTCGTGTTGCTTCATAATGTAAGTTGTTGTAGGATTCGCGTGCCCACGAAAGGGTTCTGCGAAGCGACACTTGGCCTATCTCACGATTAACGCCCACGAATCCACGATTATTCCAACATAGGCCTACTTACTTACTTACATACAGTCAATCATACACATGCCAGAAATCTTAACACAATCTGAGGCGATAGCACATGGTGACTAGACGGCAAAGCAGACTGGAATAGATGAGATTCTAGTTGACGTCTGAAGGTTGATAATTTATCGATACGGCGAATGTGTTCAGGCAGAGAGTTCCAGGTAGATGGTGCCGAAACGGAAAAGGCCCGTGATGAAAAGTTGCTTCCAGGTGATGATGCAGAGTTTGTAGGTGATGCGGCGGTTAACGGGCATGCAATGTTTGTACAGTTACAGTTATGGTTACAGTTAATGACAGTTAGATACTATACAGCTGAAAGCTGACCAGTACATACAAAGTTGGCAGGTTAACAATCAGTGTCGAATAATGAACTAGAACTAGATAAAAATTACACATAATAAAATTTTGTAAATAAAAAAGTTTTTGGTTTCTTCTTGAATGAGTTGGTATCGCGAAGAGATTAATAGTGCTTCTGTAACGACCGCTCTAGAACAATCTGCGCACGCCGTCAATGTTAGCTGGCGACATATCACTCACAGGCCCGTACTGTTACATTAATACGTGTTCTCAGAAGCGTGACCGACTGTCAGTAAGCATTGAGCAATGCGGTCAACAAATCAGGCAGCGGAACATCGACGGTCGCAGCTAAGTAAACGGGAGGCTCTGAATGAATGTATCGTAAATCACGCATTTGCTTTCCTGTAGTTCTCAGTCGATTCAACGAAGACTCGTGCCGCCACAGTTTCGAAGTCTTTGTTGAGTCTAATTATGTATCGGACATTGTCGCTTCGCAATTGATCATGTATGGCTGTATGGTGTGTAATCACATACACGCCGGCCAACATTGTCGGCCGTGTCGGCTGTCATTTTCGACAGCCGACATAACGAGCCGAAATGACGGGCCGTCAATGTAGCCCGATAGCCGAAATAGAACACAGACTGGAATATTTTCTTAAAATTTTACTTACTTTGCTTACTCTAAATAAATAACTTGCAACTACACAGGCTAACGACATGGCTATTATAGCGAATATAATCAAAAGCCTGGCGTTTTTACAATGTGCCATGGTTTTATGACATTACGACAAAAATCATGCAATCTCGTCTCAAAATAAACAAATCACAATAGGCCTGAATAAATAGGCCTATTCTCTCGATCCCAAAATACCGAGTTTTGTATAAAGCTGTAGGCCTAATAGCTGTATGGATTCCTTAAATGTGCAGGACCAACTCCACGTTGCGAAGGAACGAAAGGTCTGCGAACGCGTGATTGGGTCAATTAGATTGGATAATGTCAACAACACCACTGCAAGCACATACGCTTCTGATTTCCACGTAGCAGATGCCAGCTGCAAAGTAGCCTACGACTAGTAGTTCTTTTATACGCACACCTCATCTCAACGGCCCTGTACGACTCACGGGCATAGGCTAAATATTCTAGAATATGTTTGTCTAGCCTATCACTGTGTATAGTCTTAGTGTGTAGGCCTACCACTCAAATAGGCTGCAAAACGGCTTATTAGGAGTTCTACGAGGCTACGTGTGTCGTACCATCTCGTAGTCATGTCGTAGATGTGTCATGCTTTTGACCAGTGCTTTATTAGCCGGGAGGGAATTCGGAAAAATTGTGCACTTTGTGACAAGTTTATGAAATTTGGCATGGTCAAAGGTATGGACATAAGGTTTTTTAAAACCACCGCATACATGTTGGGGTAGCCCACTGGTGGCCAGTGTGCATAAAATCCAATATGGCCACCATCTGAAAAAAGAAAATGTCATATCTAGGATCCTGTTACCACTAGATCCTTATATGATACTATTTATCGTATGTTTTTGGTGTACGGAAATCGTGTTTGAGGTCACATTTCTATTTCAGTATCATTTTCAAGGTTTTTTAAGGTCATATGCAATTTGCAAGGTCATTTTAGATCAAAACTGGACATAGCAGAGCCACATAGAACAAATGTACAAATGTGATCTGTGGCTCTGCGCGTCCCTATATCCATTATCAACACTCCATTATTCTTTACTAGTCAAAATATTACAAAGTCATCATGCAACAGAATTATTTATTGCGAGATAATTAATAAGATGTTTTTATTGGTACGAAAACGTAGGACATATTTTTTTCAAATAAAGTTTGCCATACGTACGTTACATAGACCTATATGATATGTAAGAAATCAAAAGAAAACATTACAACTTTTTTGGCAGTTTTGAAAAATAGGTTTGAAAATATTGGGGGCTTGACAGTATGGTCCAAAGTAATCTTCAAGTCTGTTCGGTTTAGTGGTTGACATTGAGTACAAGACATATCAGATTTCACTGCATCTTCCTTCGCACTTGCTCTATGTGCTGCATCTGAGTCCGGCTTGATGGCACTTGCAGTTTCCTTTACAGGTAACCGCACAGCCACATGTAGTAGCAGCGAGCATGCCTGGCTGACATCCTGTCCAATATGGCACCAAATCCTTGGTTCTGGTGTTCCAGTCCCAGTCCCTTTCACTTGGACTTGGGATTTTGCGGCTTTTCGATAGGTACCGTTTCCAAATAAATGCTGCAGTGAGCAGAGCTCGGTTGGCATGTTGAAATAAAGCATGCAGGTCGCAGGAATTGAGTCATATTGCTCTGCAAACATGACAGCAATTGCATTTGTGTCATTGTGTGTACTCTCCAAAGACGGGTTTGATGATGGGTATCACTGCTGCCATATCGAAAACAACTACAGATGCTTCCTTGGCAGCTGGGGACCGGCCACCAGTAGTCATGCTGACCACAGAGGCCATTTTCTTCACCGTCTTTCTTCAAAAATTTGATGTTGTGTTTCTGGAGCTGATCAAGTCACATCAGTGAAGATTTCTTGTCACTACGTTGTATGACGAACTTCATCTCCATGAAAGCCTTGTGGACTGATGGGTGGCTCTCTGGAAGTCTTGCCATGTTTTTCAAGAAGCTGGCATCCAGCGGGCATAGTTTGTGTCCGAAAGTGAAAAAGTTAGCCTGGTTAATCCGTTCGGAATTGATGACACGGTGATATCTCAAGCATACTCATCAATGAACGGCACAATGGAGAAGTCATCAAAAGCTGGATATAGTTGCACCTTCGGGAACATCCAGACTGAGAGTTGGCGGGTCTACCCCCATGTTGTCATGAATCAAATGGTTGGTCAGCGATATAGCAGTGCCAGGAGTTCAATGCGACCAGACTCATTGATGTTATCGACTCCACCTGTAGTAGGTGGCGGCGTGGCGTAGTGGTAGCGTCCTTGGTCTAGATCAACGAAGTTAACCTACGCTGAGCCCGGTTAGTACTGGGATGGGTGACCGTGTCCGGGTTCGACTCCTGGAGGCGGCACTTTATTTCGGTATGTAACCAACCACTGCGGTCGACTCAGCCTTTATGATGTCCGTGGGACAGTAAAATGAGTACCAGCCAAAGGGCGGTGATGCTCTGCGGCTGGGGAGTAAAGGCAGGCATGGTGTAATTTGCAGGTAAAACTGTGTGATCCATGTCTGAGCGCATTAGAGGCGCTTTGCGTAATGCGCTATACAAATCGACGTATACTTTACTTTATACTATACTCCCAGATTTCTTGGCGTCGAGGTATAGAACAGCGTGAAAAAAAATATCGGGGTGCGGTTCGGTATGTCCGCAATGCATTTTCGTTATACATCCAGGTACTGTGCCATAAGCGTGACAAGCTCAAAGGCATATCGCGCTAAAAACAATTGACCATGCTGCATAGAAGACTGCATTCTTTCCTCACGAACTAATACTTGTAACCGATGGGTTACCGTTCAGCTTATAGCACACGGCAATAGACTTATGGTATGTTGTATTGTACGGTAGATTGTATATCATCGTAAAGAACGATCGCTTAAGTCTTAGATATACACTGCCGCTCCGCAAGGTCAGAATCGGACTCCCAGGTCGTCGCAATCCATGATAGGCTATAATCCCCATTTCATCCTATCGTGCAGAGCGGAGCAAAGGTTAAGGTAAGCGAGATCCCGACATACGAGACGATTGCCTTCGGAGATGCCGGAGTATAAAAATAATACTACAATATGATGTACAATCTCTACTCTCTACTATACACGAGGTACGAAACCGATGCACGTCCGTTTGTAGTACAATACTATCGTAAACTTATCTAGGTGCGCCCACGGGAAAACCCATGGACGCAGGCTGCATTCAAAAAGTCTGTGGACCAAGACTTCAGCTTATTGAAGAGCTGAGCGATAGTACGAGGAAGAAGCTGCTGCGTGTTACTGGCCCGCTTAATGGGCCAGTACTGCTTTGCTCACTGGCGTCTGTTGTCTGTCTGTCGTCTGTCGTCGTCTGTAACGCTGTCGGTGGGCGGGCGGGCCGACTCTTCGACAGAGTCGAACTAATAAAGCCGGTCTTAAATGTTTGTCCGTCCGTGCATCCACAAAACGTTTCTTCGATTTCAATGAAATTTTGTATGTAGGTAGAGGTCGATAAGTGATACATGACGGTATGCGGTATGACCCGATCCAAGGTCAATGTCAAGGTCACGAGCCCTTCAAAGTTAAAAATCTGGCCGTTTTCAAAATCTATCTCCTACGCCATTTATAATGGATGTTGGCAAATTGACCACTGATTCTTAAACTAGGGTGACAATATCTAAATTTGATCGGGCCGGATTTTTGATATTCGGCCAAGTTTTTGTGTCACGTAACTTTGAAGTTGGCGCAAACGTCAGCTGCGAAGAGTCGACCGTCAGTCCCCGTACGGGGCTAATTTATTATTATTTTTCCCGTCGGTAGGAGTTCCCGAGGGTGGGTTAAAATTATGAATAGCTAAACAATCGTGGGTATATTCAGTCCGCGCAATCAACGGTCGGCAAAGATTCGTGCAAGAGAATGGCAGGCATTGAAGCGCTGCACTAGCACTGAAATGCGCTGGTATAGGAAACTGGCCTCCCTAGACTCCCCGGTGTTAGCAGGAATCCTCAAGCCAATTTCCTTCAACAGGCTGTTGGCTGAGGAGTTAAAAACACCGAGGGTTTCAACTGCAATCGGTCGAAAAAGATAACGGCTATCGAGCTTTGCGTATTTCTCGTCCTTGCGAGACGCGGCCACCTCTGCTGTTATTATTATTATTATTATTATTATTATCATTATTATTTCTCGTTCTCGTTATTTTGCAAGCTGTTCAGTTGACCAATGCATGTATGTGACTAAACTTGAAGGTGAATGTTTGCCGTTTCTCTGATCACTTTCACACGGCTTATCAATATGTTGTCATTGTTAGCTACATTATAGTGGCGCGTTCATGCTACTGAAGGCCGTTTTCCATATTGGTGCCGTCAGCTGAGGCAATTAGCCTACTGTAGCCGAATGCCAGATGCATAATCAGCACATGTTCCTGGAAACTGTCGCTCAGCTAACAAATTAGCTTCTGATACGCGCTTCTATGGCAGCAGTTGCAATATCAAGCGTCTCTGTTTGACGTTCATTTCCAATTTTACACTGTTATGCATGCTTTGACAATGCAGTACGTTACATATACATCACAACCAGCGGTCTAAGTATAGCGACTTAAAAGACCTCTGTCAGTCAAAGACGGGAAAATGATCGAAATTAGAAAGGCCAAATTCGAAATCAAATTTAACACATGCAACAGTCTGAGGTACCACTTTGGTTTATAGTGGAAAATATTGTTAATTGTTCCTAACGCTGTGACATTGCTGTATTTATTATTTAACTAGTTAAGTTTTCTTTTCTACTGTTCTATTTGATTGCTACCGATTGTGTATCTTCGGTGAATAAAGATTATCAAAATGAATAGAAGAATGAAAAAGAAGAAAAATGGAAAGTTTGTAGAAGTCGTAATGTAAATGTTCACAATCGAGATAAGGTCGATCGTTTAGGCAGCATTTTCCCTCCATGACTGTGTCATTTAGCCCGTGACCTTGACCTTTAACTTGGCCCACATGGGGTCAAGAAGAACCAACTTATCAATTGTCTAGGTCGACGGCCATTTAGTTCAACAGTAATTATCTGGACACCGACAGACACACACACACACCAGGACTACTGAAGTGGTCGATAACATTCAATTCTTGATGTATGACTTCGCACATCGGTACCAAGTCGTCGTAGCCGGAACATAAAATGCTAATTCCCATTTTATCGCACTGCTCAGCCGGAATAGACTCCCCACTCCCCATAACCTCTACGCTCGTACCCCTGCCGGGGGAGGAGGGGGGCATTATATTGATTATGACGTGGCGAGCCACGGCCCGCAGGCGCGACATCAGTCAGCGGATGCGGGGACGTCGTGACGTCACTCATGATGACGTCATGCGACGCCTCGGTCTCAGCAGCTCGCGGTCTGCGGACTCGCCCGCTCGCGGACTCAAGTCGGCAGTGTCAACCGGCTTAGTAAGTCGCAACTCGTATCCGGCCTGTTTCGTGACTTGCGATTTACACAGACGGACTCAGTCTGCTAAGTCCATACACCGCACACAAACGGGCGGAGAATTATCGCCAGGCGTCTAAAGCAGACCAGAAAGACTTTCACTGACCAAAGGCGATCAAGAAAATGACCAGAGCCTGATGAAATCCCACTACTCCAGCGGGTACAAACAATGAGCATTCTTGGTGTCATCTTTACGAGTAGCCCCTGTCAGTAAGATTGCAATTAAGACTGTGCACTAACAGTTCTGCGTAAGCATGGTTTCTGCGACAGACATTTTACTTTCAGTTGCGGCCGCCAAACTTCTCTATGCATCAAGTGCGTGGTGGGGCTTTACCTGACCTCCAAAAGATTACTGAGTTTATTATCCCCGCGAAAGCAGGGCTTAAAGTGTGCCGGTACGCGCCGCGCCGGTACTGCGTACTGGCACTTCTGAGAAAAGCTTGAGACAGTACCGGCACTTCTGTCACGGCTGAAAGTATGCCGGTACCGTACGCACCGGCACTGGCTACTATACTAACAAAAGTATCATGGCCGCCTTACAGTTGATTCTCAGGAAAGGTATTACAATTGCTGCTACCAGATGTCATATTTTACAGCTAAAATGCACCAAATTCGATGTCGGCTGGGGCTCCCCCCAGACCCCACTGGGGGAGCTTACATCGCTCTCCCAGACCCCCTAGCTCGATTTAAGGGTGCCTACTTCTAAGGGGAAGGGGTGAAGAAGTATGGGTTGTGGAAGGGAGGGGAGGGAAGGACAAGGAGGGACGGAAGGGCAAGGGACGAGAGGGAAGGGCAGGGAGTACCGCCACTTCTTTCTTTACACTTTAAGCACTGATTACAAGGCCTCGAAGTTAGGGGCCGTTTATATTATATTATATAACGCAAAAATTTCGATTTTTTTGAGACCCCAGCCCTCATATAACAGTTTTAAAGACCACCCCTTTTATAATTATATAACATTCTTAAACCAACCCACCGCCCCCTCTATCTGTAACCAAGCATGCTATTGCAGTAGTGCACACTGCACAGTGCAACCAACAGGCTTGTTAGCAATACTGGCAAAAAGTATTGCAATACCAATAACAATATTCTGTGGAAAAAGTATTGCAATAGCAATAGCAATACAGCTGCTCAAAAAGTATTGCAATACCAATACCAATACTCCTAGCAATACTAATAAGCAGTCAATTCTTTCGGGAGAAATTCGTTGCTCTCTATTGTAACCTTGTATTGCATTCTAATACCCCGCTAGCATACAAGAAAGTAAGTAAGTAGAT
>Ga0209780_1003088_pt1 | contig 12230 bp, 5 predicted proteins | sample WorMetexBAHAMAS2_FD_187384 | JGI IMG/M metagenome (GOLD analysis project Ga0209780, IMG submission 187384) | Marine gutless worms symbiont microbial communities from Max Planck institute for Marine Microbiology, Germany - Inanidrilus exumae... | ecosystem: Host-associated > Annelida > Digestive... | reverse complement strand
CTATGGCGATGTGCTGATAAGTAATATCACCTTTTCTTTTTGATTTTTGCTGTTTTAGTTGTGCGACATAGCCACTGTTGTCCTTACAAGTCGTTTTAAACTGATAAGTTTTTTTACATTAATTTTATTTATTGGCGTCGTCACTGTCGACCGGAGGTGTCGCGTTACGACATGAAACACTGGCCGAGTCGACACCCGCCGTGACATTTAACCCAGAGTCGGATGACGACGACGACGATGAACGCGATAGCCTGGAGTAAACGTGCTGTAAGGCCAGGCCACCGGCAGACTGCTCATCGGTGATCGACCGATCGACCGCAGCAGCCTCCTGGCCTCTCGGTACCTTTGTATCGACTATAGACCGGACTGGAGTATCGTTGGATCGCATGGTTACAATTTCCGGACATTATTCTCCCAGTAACATAAATTATATGCAAGACAAACATTAAAACGATCCAGGGGCACATGCCAGGGGCACTGATGCAGAAAATATGCAAAGTAAGTAAGTAAGTAAGTAAGTCCATTCATAAAGCGCCTATTAAAGAACGTTTCGAACTTCGCCTCTGACGAGTAGATCCTCGCAAACAAGAACGTCTTCAGTTCCAGTGTCCACAACAGTACTTATATGTCACCAGTACGCAAGTGTTTTGACAGATTGTTCCAAATAATTGGTGCAGCAACACGGAAACTGTATGCACCGTAGCATTTCTCTTCGATCTCTCGGCGATAGCTCAGCTTCTTGTCTTATGATGTGAAGATCAGTATTGTTGCTCATTGTCAGTGTGTTAGCTTAACCGTCATTTCGTGCATGCATGTCCGAAATATCTGACATAGTTTAAGCTCATTTGATACATCACTTCCCGAATACGGAGTACTGACACTTAATTTATGAACTCAAGAACTGGTCTGATGCCTCCAGTGGGACGTTGTCGGGGCGCTTGTATAGTAATAATTACCTAGCGCAAAGACTACATCCATCATGTGGTCGATTAAAGACCACGATCGACCCTACTGCCTTCAGCGTTCGGTGAATGGCTTTGAACGATCAGGAAGGCGCGCTATTGTCGTACGAGAAGCTGGATTCGATCCCGCTGGGACGTCAGCAGTGGCAGTTGTCAGCATGACTATGCGCGTCCTTCAGCCTCATTAACTTGAGGTTGTAATGGGCCTGGTTGCTACACTCTATACTTATCATGTTCTGGGAGGAGTTGACAGCACCCTCATGTCATTCAGTACCTCATGCGCAGTTCGGAGAACTCATCTTGTGAAGTTGGGTATTGTGTTCTGTCTCAGTAGTGCACTGCTTGGCAAAAAGTTAGAAATTTGGTTGAAACGTTCAAAACGTGATAGCACTTTATACAGTGAAAGTGGTCCGTTAAAAGTTGCAACATTTCACCCGATAATGTTTCATTTCTCAACAGAGTTTCACGTTTGTCTCTAGCGTCATTAAAATGTATGCATAGCTGCAAAATGCTTTTACGACTTTATTCTGTTTCATTTTTCTTTAAATATTTTAAACGGAGATGGTTGACGTCTTGTTATAAATGAAAAATACGGATAATAATTTGGACTCATATTCAAGAAAATTTAGGGCCAATACAGACAAAAATGCAAGAATTCCTTGTACAAGTAAACAGAGAAAATTGTGTTAAATAAAACAACATTGCTAAAGTATCTATCTTACTGCATTATAGCCTATGCACAACGATAGAAACTATAAGAAGCCAGCACTCACAAGAGTGCAAAGATCGACCCTGGCAGTTTTTGCGACTCGTGGCCTTGACCTTTGACTATTGACACCTAAATAAATGAGCTTCCAGGAGTTGTTCTTCGAAAATTTTTGAGTCAAGTTTGGTGATCCTAGCTACACTGGTTTTTGAGATATCGTGCATGCAGAGAAACAGACAGACAAACGAAGTAAAAACTCTACTCCAGCCACTGCCGTCGGCGTGGGTAAATATCATGGTTCATCATAACAGTAACGTACGTCGTTGGAAGCAATCGACGGAATGTCTAACATCTATAACTGTGAATAAGAATTGCTAGCAGGTGAGCTGGATGCCGCTATGTGGGGTCAAAAGTCCTTCACGTAGACAATTGCAAGGACAAAATGATGGCGGTGGTCCGGTCACCTGGGATCTATAGTCGTCGAGTTAAAATGATGATTGCCGACTCCAAGCATGGCTGTTAGGCGCCGCCATACAATGACCGCGGTGTATAATGATACGATGTCGTGTCTTGACCTCTCACGCCAGACATTCGACTCAGTCAAAGCAATCACTCGGCGTAAAATGACACGTACGATCCATTGTCGCTCGACTTGTTACTGTGCAGGTCTAATTTCAGGATACACGAGATACTTTTATTACCCACGTCGACGGCAGTCGGGGCAGTAGCCTTTTTACCGCTGTTCGTCTGTGTCTGTTTTTCCGCACGATATCTCAAAAAATCGATGCAGCTAGGATCGCCAAATTTGACAAACAAATGTTCCACGATGAGTCTTGGAAACCCATTTATTTTGGGGGTCAAAATATCAAAGGCCAAAGTCACGAGTCACAAAAGCATTCCAAGCATGGATGTTTACACTCTTGTGAGTGCTGGCCATTTTAGTTTTTAGAATGCAATTACCGCATTCCTCATTTTTACCGCGCGACGCTATATAATGTCGTCGTGTGTCCGTCCGCCCGTCCGTCTGTCACAAGCCGGCACTGTACCAAAACGGCTAAACACAGGATCACGCAGTTTTCTGATGCCAAAAATCTACGCGAAATTCTAACGGGGTCATCCCCTACGGGGACGCCAAAGAGAGGTGGGGTAGGTTCAAACGGCGATTTTTGACCAATATCTCGCTACATCTCAGAAACGGTGCAAGATAGGGACATAGTTACTACGAAACGCAGGAACTTGCATGTACTGTATCGAATGGTGCTATTTCCAGTAACCTTGAATGACCCCAACTACCCAAACCACCCCATTTTCGACATTTTGTATCGCCTTTCATATCTTCATATTGACTTGAGATAGAGACTTCAAATTTGGTAGATAGGTTGAAGGTGGCAGGTGCTAGCCAACGGATGGAAAACCATCTGTGAAAGGGGCTTGGTTAGGTCACGTGAACCATTTCTCTGGAACGGCTGATCGTCTCAGGCGCTGTCAACTTAGGTGGACGATCAGTGTGGTAAACTGGCGACCGTCGTCGGTTACCAGTTTATCACACTGGCCGTCAACATTCTGTGTACAGCACGGTCAGCGCGAGGCACTGCGTCGCGCGGGTCTGTCAGCGACAGAGGAGACTTGTTCAGCAATAGTAACCAATGTAAAATGTGTATACAGTATATTTATTTGTATTGACCGCAAAATATCAACATTTTGAGTACCAAAATAACCATCAAATGATCGAACAGTCTCATGCTTTATTTCTTGGGCCTTTGTGACTTTGAACCCCAATAATATTATACTCTTTGATGCTGCGAGAAATGCGGGCCTGATTCACGCGATGGGACACGGATCCACGCACGTCTCCTGTCAGCAGTGTAGGAACGCGTCGTGCATTTCTCCGTGATACGTGACTCCACTGATTCGTGAATCCCCGTGTTCCAGGACGCCCTGAGTGTCGTAATTCGAGGCGCAACGCCAGTCAACTTCTGAACGACGCCGGTCACGCTCGATCGGATAGCTACAGAAATTGACTCCACGGGACCACGGCAAGCTCTTGATGTCTGATGATCTGCCAGCGGATCATGCCTTTCACCACGAAGAGTAAGCCTACATACACTCACCGGTTACCGCACCGAAACACGCGGCTACATTTCGTGTGGACTATCGTGACGGTAACGTCGGTGCATGCGTGTCTCGCACGGCTAGCCATGCACTGCGGTGTTTGATCAAAGAATTATTACCTTTCTGCCGTGCAGATTTAGATCGCAGAACAGCCACTTTCCCATGCGCATTGTGACGAATGCGCCACAAGCGATCAGTGCTTGACCTTCGGGCATGCGCTAGTAAAACTTATTAGTTACTGCAACATTTGTCACGCTTGGAAATAGTTTCTTAGCACGCAAACGACATAGTACCGATTACCGACGCGGCAGCGTGAGTAGGCCTATGGGTAGTCTTTGGAAAATGTGGCAGAGGGGTTCAGAATAGTTATCATGTGCCTAGAGATCAGGGGCCCGATTTACAAAAAAACTTAGGAAAAATCCTAAGTTTAGCATAAGTTTTTTTCTAAGTTTATATTAAGTCTATCCTAAGTTATAAAGTTAAGATTTCCATAGATTTTTGACTTGACATGTAATTTACTAAAGCAATCTTAAAACTTACTAAGTTCATCCTGTATATATGCAGACAATTCTGTGAAGAAATGTTAAGTTATTTTTGAGAAATTGCATTTTTCTTACTAAGCTGATGTTAAGTTTTGCGTAAGTTTCCTTCGTTTTTCTTAAGATTTTTACAGTCACACTTTATCCTAAGTTTTCCTAAGTTTATCCGAAGATGTTTTGTAAATCGGACCCCAGTTACATACGGTAGTCAGCTCTACTCACGGGCAGAGTTTCATATAATAAATGTAACGCATGTTACAATTTTGCGTTCTTCATCCTTCAAAATACAAATAGTACATAAATTATGGGCTTTTAGTATATATATATAGTTCTCCTTTACGACTGGACATTTGCATTTATGAACATTGCAAGGAAACAGTTAATTTTCGAAATTCACGGCTCAGTTTTATGCCGTTTCTCTGACGGCTGTCATTATAGCCTTAACCAAAATAGCCTTAAAATTGTACAATGCGACGTTGAACGTTAAACTGTACGTGAACAACAGATTAAACAGTTCCGCGTGGAGGGAAGTGAACTTTAACTGATAGCCTAATGATCTCGACGATCTCGTCGTCTGTAAATCCCATTTTGCAGGACGAGACGAGATCAGAAAGAAACGCGCAGCAGAGTTCAATCTCATCGCGAGTCAAAGTAAAGGCGGTCTGTCTAGCGTCTCGCTCGCTGACCAGCTGGAGCAATATGGATGCCGCATAGCGGGAGATGGCGGCGCAGGAACCACGGAGGAAGGGGAGACATGTAACCCCAAATAATTATTTACCTGCTGGTTCTTGTATACCACGACTTCTTGATTGCTGACCACAACCGGATGGCGAGTTTTTCGTGACTAGCATCACCAACAAAAGACTGCTCATCTAGCACCAAGGCCGAATTTCTGGCTCAAGTTTGTAACGACGTCTGATACTTACTCCTGAGCTGTAGCGTTCTGTAGGCCTAGATGATACGTGACAAAATAGTCTGTGCTGATTTGCAAATGCTATTGGGGGAACATCCCCAGTAGCCCAGTGACGCTTCTACAGGGAGAACACGGGGGCCATGGCCCTTAGAATTTGGGCTTGCCCCCAGGTTGCCCCACTTTTCGTATACTAGGCCTATGACGTGCCATATACTACGGGGGTAGCTGCTCCACGAGTCGTGTAAATTAACTACAGTAAAACTGCTCCTTACATACACCTCGAGTCATTGCCCCAACATTTATGTTGGCACCAAAATAGCCCCCACTTTTTGAGTGTTAGAAACGACACTGCAGAGGTCCGGGAGAGCCCGGATGCCAAAGTTTTTTATGTACTTGTGTCACAGTCTTATAGATCCCCTAATCTGGACCCTGTCATCTCTACCGCACAAGTATACCCCAAACGTATATACCGTTGCTGCGCCTATCGTGTTATGGCGTCTGCAGGAAATTCAGCGGTGGGCGTAACTATAGTGTTCGGACAGGGTGCATACTCGCTGTTGGAATGGTACGTACGTGGACTTGGCTCATTCACCCGTGGTGTTGAGCATGATACTTGATCTCTTCACACTGCACAGCCAAGTCGAGTTCATGACACTGACCGCCAGGTGGCCTCTCAGTCTCATACACGGGGTCGCGAAAACAGTCCGCAGTGGAATCATGCGGTGTAGCTACAGTATGTTCCGGCGGTATAACGACCCGGGCCTCCCACTGCAAGAAACCCAAGGCCCAAGATACAAACCAGATTGCTGTAACGCCGTATAGATAGGTGAAGCGACGTTGCAGTAAACTGTGGTCACGATACGATCTCCATGTTGTAGGGCATGATGTCGTACTGTGCGAAGTTAACTGGTGAAGATTTGTTACCGTTATTTAAATAAAATTGAATCGGTCTGTTCAAGAACAGCTTAGTGCTAGCGCCAGATCGGCGATCTCACTGTAAGTGCCGCAAAATGTTTACATTACCTTGCCCTACATCATAGCGGCCAGAACAGCTGAGATGGATAGAAATGAATAAATTACGTCACTGTCACCCTATCTGTATAGCGTGGCGGAGGTATGTACTCTAGCAATTACCCTCTAGTTGTCACGATATTAATATTTTTGTAGTGCAGCTTAACCATCCAGCTCACGAGACTGTTTTATCACTACTAAAAATCTTGCATGTATAAGACTCAAAAAACAGTGACCGCAGTTGGTCAAACCCTTGATTTATACCGAAAGCATCTCAAAACCCATTTGCTACCCACGTCGACGGCAGCCGCGGGGGTATGGTTTTCACCGGTGTTTGTTTGTTTGTCTGTCTCTCTGTTTATCCGCATGATATCTCAAAAACCGCTGCAGCTAGGATCACCAAACTTGACACAGAAATGTTCTACCATAAGTCATGGAAACCTATTTATTTTGGGATCAAAATGTCAAAGGTCGAGGTCACAAGGCACAAACAACAGTACCGATGTGGGTCTTTGCACTCTTGTGACTGCTGGCTTCTTCCAGTTTCAATCTGCTTTTAACAGCGCCTATGATTCACATACACTTAAATGATTACGGCGCTTAATAAAATGATGTTTTAACTTACTTAGGCCTATTTACGTATTGGCATGGACAACGCAGTCAGTGCTTATTGCCTGCGTGCAAGTTACTGGGCCATCCTGTATGCGCGCAGGCGTGTGACCTTTGAGTCACAGCATGTACTAACAGCGTTCACTGTCAGTCGCACACTGAGTGGGGGAGGGGATCAGGTGTCGCAGCTCGCGCACGTAAACACATGTGTACGGTGATGCCGTACAATATTTATACGCCTTTCCGCTCGCACTAGTTAACCGTTCGACTGTTTAATGTTATCAATCAGTATGAACTACGGTCATAACACTGTTCATTTGGTACATTCTCGCAGCCGACTTATATACTGTTGTTTATTAATAAAATAAACAAATGCCATGTCATGCATGTTGGTGCAAGAACGCTTACTGACATGGTGGCCTAATACATGCGAGTGACATAATTTTCAACATTACACATATCAATGTCTAATGAAACTAGGAATTAAAACCAGTTTTAAAACAGTCAATCACAGCATAATATAAAACTACTAAGATCAGTTCGTTCTAGCAACCGCTTAAAGTTGTTTAGAGTTTAAAACTATGTCCGCGTGTGGCAGTACTAGCATTACATACTCTAAAAAAGTAGATGCGTCTGTTTCAATCATACCAAGAAATACTTATACACATATATCAGATCAAAGCATGGCCGAAGTAATTCGAGCCTGTCTAGTCCAAGTTTAACCAGACGCTCATGGTACGCTAGATTGCAGCTGCAACATATAAAGCACGTAGTAAAGCGACGCTGCACCGCCACCTCATCAAGTACAAAATCGGTGCTCAGTAGCGAAATTCATATCGCAATGCATGCATTGCGATATCGATTTCGCTACGGAGCACCGATTTCGCTTAAACTTAGTTCTTTACCGTAAAGTCGGACATAATTCAATTTCGCATTATTAAACGGCATAATTGTGACTAACTATTTCGACATTAGTCGCAAAATGAACTAAAAACAGGAACCGAGAAATTGGACGATGAATGGGAAGAATAATACAAAAACAAATTTTGTTGTTGGTGTTACTATGGCAACGGACGAGGTCGCCGAAAAAAATATATATTGATGAAAGTAGGAAGGCGAAGTTAATCTAGCATTAACTGGACTTACCTTAAGTAAGCATATACTTAAGCATGCGATTCCACACCGCCGGCGAAGCGAAGTCTCTTGTCCGCGACTGCCTTGTTCCGTACGACGATACAAGCATGGAAAACCGTCTAAGAGCCTAGACATGCTACAATTATTATTATTAGACTGCATCGCGGTTGGTTTCGTGGCACAGCGGTAGAACGTCGGTATTTGGCCGGTGAACTTTTCCTGCGCGAGACCTGTAGCTGACGGGTAACCACTTATGTGGGTAAACCGTCCGCAATAGGTCAACCAACCAGGCCAACTCAGCCTTTCATCCCTTCTGGATCGATAGCTGAGTAGTAAGCTGCAATCGGATGTCTCCTGCCTCACTTAGGGGTGGCGCCATCTAGTGAACGCTTACGAAGGATAGGCAGGCATGGTGTATTTGCAGGTAAAACTGTGTGATCCATGCCTGAGCGCTTTGAGATGTACATAGTATACAAATGACGCTGTATAAATACTCTTCCTGTCCTTTCCTTTCCTTTACTACGTAGTAGATGCCGCCTATTGTGAACGACCGAGTAGCGTGGTCTGTCGGTCTGTCAGTCGGTCTGTCACATAGTGAGCCCTGCAAAACGGCTGAAGCTATCGAGATGCCCTTTGCGTTGAGGACTCGGGTGGGCCCAGGGAAATACCTATTGCATATAGCGGACCGCTTCGGGCGAATACTGTATTGTGTTCATTCAACACAATATAGCCTTCTACTTGCTTTTGGAAACAGCATCGCAAAAGTTGATTTTTTCAGCTTCTTGTTTGTGTGGTTGATTACTGTAAAGTCACTTCAGTATATCTATAGTATAAGCTGATGAGATCTATCAGATGGCAGCTGCTTTGCTACATCCACGCACCATGAACGACCGATGTTGACGTAGACCGGCGTTTAGTCGTATCGTTCCAAGTAGTTTACCGCCGATCGTCTGCCCTTTGACCCCGGCAGTTCCAGTTGAAAGGCGACCACAGGCGTTTCATCAACCGCGGTAACCGATACCGGCGTCCCATTACGGGCGTCGAAGATAAAACGCGGTGCGATTATTGGTAAATAAATAAACGGCAAAAGTGGAGCGGCGGAGAGTTCGTTTGCTGTGATAATCGTCGCACCTGTCGACATGAATCGGTGCCATATCACGATGAGATCGGATCCTACCGTATCGCGTGGGGTCAACCGTATTTAGTTACACCGTTCGCATACTGCGTACTGTGTTGAGAGACGAGCGCATTAGTCATACGATTCGGTGTAGAGGCGGTCATCGGCGGCAGTGTGGAAAGATAATGGGACGGCGACGCGACGGGTGGGTTGGTAACGGACGTCAAGATGAGTTGATCTGACAATCCGACCGTTTCTTCATATCGACTATCGACGAGATAGTTGGCATAATACATAGGGTGAAGTGACGTCACAGTAATCTATGGTCACGATACGGTCTCCATGTTGTGAGGCTAGATGTAGTACTGTGCGTATTTAAAATATAACTGAATCAATAGGTTTAAAGAGCTTAGTGTTAACACCAGACAGCGATATCAAACTAACACGACTTACAGTGTTTACATTTTCTTGCCCCACATCATGGCGGCCAGAACAGCTGACATGAATAGGAATGAAGAAATTACGCCACTGTCACCCGGTGTATTATGCGATGCATGAACTTTGTAAGATGTCAACAATGGACGACTGCTAATAACGTACGGAATTCATAAATCAACATGTTCTGACATATACTGACAACTTTTGTGGCCCACATAGAACAATCGGTCTGCTGTGTCTGTGTGTTCGGACAATAACTTTTGAACTGAATGATCTTTGACCAGGACGCTTGGCATTATGGTTCATCTTGACCATATATAGGTCAAGTTCGAAGGTCAGTGTCATGGGTCAAAGATCACGGTCACATGATGAAAAGTTTTGTCGATTTTTTGTGTTAAAGTGGTCAGTGCGAGTGCGACCTCGATTGAAGTCTTTCTAGTTGCATGTGCTCATGATTCGACCACTGTGTGACACAGAAAGGTCAGGAAGGCAGGCAGATGCGCAAATCTTTGTCGTCGCAGAAGCCGATAGATGTGGCATTGGCAAGTACGTACTACGGTTGCTAACGTACTATACAGCATATACCTGCACATTTATTATTCGGCTCGAAGTTACCGGTAGGCTTCAGCCGAATATTGGATTTACTTTACGGGGCGATTTGGCGGTGTTCATGCGTTGGGCTATAACTACGCCGAAAGTTAACCGATTTGAATGAAATCTAGAGCACTGTTGGGTACATTGTTTGGGGCTGGCCCTGGCACATTTTGGGCGCGATCCGGCAGATAACGCTGACATCACAGTCGCAGGAACGTGACACTAGGCATCGCCGAATGCAGGAAGTAAACAGCTTGTGCACAGATAGCGGACCGCTTCGAGCCGAATACTGTATTGTGGGCATTCCACACAATACAGCCATCAAGTTGGAGTCTAGAGACTGGTGAACAAAATCAACTTTTGATTTGTCTTCCGTTGGTATACATAGAGTGTAGTGACGTCACAGTAATTTATGTTCACGATACGATTTACATGCTGTACGGCATGGTGTCGTATATACTGTGTGACGTTAACTGGTGAAGATTTGTTACGTTATTTATATGCATGTAAAATTTAATCAGTAGATTTTAAAAAAGCTTATTGCTAGCGTCAGATCGGCGATCTAACTGTAAGTGCTGTAAAGTGTTTACATTTCCTTGCCCTACATCATGGCGGCATGCACACAGATATGAATAAAGAAAATAATTACGTCACTGTCATCTATATGTGTACTGTAACGTACGATTTAACATAAACGATTCACAGTCAAGTAAATTACGTTCACATCGACTGACACGTTGCTTTCACGTTACAGCTGATAACTGGACAATAACGGAATCATGGAACGAACATAATTCTCGCCTCATCAACTGACCACTAAGACAGTGAAAGCACTTTCTGTCTACGCGTCTGAGTTTGTTTCTGAACAGACGCAAATCGCTGGCGTCGAACTGGCTGTAGACGAAGAATGCTTCGCGCCTCCGGGCCCGGCCAACGCAGAGAGATAGGATGCCAACGCATCGCTATCATCCTCGGCAGCAGCGGCAGCAGCTGTCTCTCTGACAGAACCGGGACGACTGATTCGCCGGCGAGCTGGCTAAATCAATTTCACGTCCGTACGGACTATACAGCCGTCTGTCTGTCGGTCGGTCTGTCACTTTCTCCCGGCGGGTCTCGTGATCCGTTCGCTGAAAGGATCAATGCGCATGTCGGCGTACGGTTGGACGACACCGTTCTGCGGCGCTGACCCGTGCAACTGTCCGATAACCCGGACTGACTATACAGCACAGACCACCGCTCAGACGCCGTATCACGCTCCTACTCATCTCACCAGTAGGTGCGTGATGCGATCGTCGGCCACTAAAAGGCCAACGAGCAGCCATTCGTCCATAGACGTCAGTCACCGGAACACGCCGGCATCCTTTGACCAGCTGCATGTTTATTCATTAACTGCCTTTGCGTCGAAAACATTTGACTTTACAAATGCCACTTTCGCTGTATTTGATTAGCGACCACTTTGTGAGCCTCCAATTACAGCACTGGAGTCTGGGTCCGGTGTGTGTGTGTGTGTCCGAGTGTCTCGACAATAACCTTTAAATTAAATGACCTTTGACCGACATAATTGGCACGACGCTTCACGTTGTAGGTCAAGTTCAAAGTTCAAGTTAAAAGGTCAAAATTCATGGTCACAGGAGGGAAAAATTCACAGCGGGAATTTTTTCGGCTATGCATACACATTACCAGGCGAGAGAAATGCACGCCGGCTAAAAGTATGCATGTACCCGAATCAAAAACTCTAAATAAGTAACAGCGACACATATTTTCTGTTTGTCGAGTTCATTGTGGTGAATTGGTCGGTGCGACCTCGAGTGAGGACTTTCCAGTTATTATCTCCTCCAAGTAGATTGTGCTTTGCCTCGGCTATGCATGCATGAAGAAACTACGTCACTGTCAACCTATGTATACTTTGTATAGCACGATTACACCATAGCGTTTTCCCACGAACTGCGATTTTTCGTGTTTCCCTTCTCCTTCCCCTCACCTTCCCCTCTTCCCTTCCGTCCCCTTTCCTTCCCTTCCCTACCCTTTCCATCCAACCTCCCCTTCCCTTTCTTACCTTCCCCTCTCCTTTTCCTTCTCTGGACTTCCCCTTCCC